>Ga0247608_10002112_pt1 | contig 25707 bp, 24 predicted proteins | sample 176DNAGHGlowgp2_FD_193490 | JGI IMG/M metagenome (GOLD analysis project Ga0247608, IMG submission 193490) | Sheep rumen microbial communities from Palmerston North, Manawatu-Wanganui, New Zealand - 1766 DNA GHGlow gp2 | ecosystem: Host-associated > Mammals > Digestive system > Stomach > Rumen ... | reverse complement strand
ATTTACTGTTGAGGGAGTTGAAATGAAGATGCACTGCAAAAAACAGTCGCAGTCTGTAGCAGGATGGTAGCACCATTGTAGCAGGATAAATCCCAATCGTGCTACAGGCTCCACTCTTTATTTATCGGCATTTCAGACCTCCTGTAGCAGGGATAGTAGGATAATTTTGTTTTTGAGTTAATAGAGATAGAAATGACTGGCAGTATTATTGCTCTGCCAGTCATTTGATTGTTCTTGAATATTGTGGATTGTCCTGTACCAAATTTTGTACAGATTAATTGAGAATCGGAGAAAAAAGATTCTCTTACTGATTCTCTCCACACGACCAAAGGGGAGGGGGATTTCCTTTTTGTGTGAAGTTTTTGGTTAGGGTATGATAGCAAGCAATGGCATTTTAAAAACAAAAGGTTCACGCATGAAAGTGTGAACCTTTATTTATATAGAAACCTTTAGCCTGCACTAATCGATAATCAGGTCTTATCGGGATTTGATAGTTTTTGAATCAAACTATAACACCTGAATACAATTGCTCAACTGGGAATATCAGATCCCAGTTCTTACCCCACACCACATTGCCATTGTCAATTGTAAAACGGCTGAATTTTCGAGGATCAAGATACTTGTTGTATTGTGGATGAGGATGGCGACGGATAAAATCACCTATATCAATCAGTTTCGTTGTATTGTCACTGAATGTCAGGTTAATGGTTAGATCCCCGGCATTTTCTGCTTTTACAATGTATAATTTCTTCATGTCCTTTCCTCCTTATAGTTTTTTATTAATCCTTGTGCTGCGAACACTTTGTTTCAAAACGAAAAACGGCGAAATTAATGATTTTTTTGTACTTTCGCAGACGATATGCGGAAGATCGTTTTTCTACATGGGTTTTGAGCCAGTGGGCTGTGTGTGACAGCATTACATCATCTTGATGGCTTTCGCCATGATGTCTGCATGGTCGAAGGCAAGAGGGGGTAAGGTACTCAATGGAAACCATGCTGCTTTGGCGGCATCGTCTAATCCTGTTACAGTAACAGCCTCGTCAATCCTAATGAGATAGGCAACGGTAATCGTTCGTCCACGAGGGTCACGGTCTACCTTCGAGAAAGCACCAATCTGCTGCAGGTCGTTGACTCGCAGTCCTGTTTCCTCCTCCAGTTCACGGATGGCACACTGCTCAGTTGTCTCGTCCATATTCATAAAACCACCAGGCAACGCCCAACAGCCTTTGAATGGCTCGAACCCTCGCTCTATCAGTAGAACCCTTGGCTCCTTTTCTTTTGTGATTACTACGCAGTCGGCAGTCACTGCAGGTCTTGGATATTTGTAAGTAAATGACATGATATGATTCTTTATTGTTTTTTTGATGATGCAAAGATAGTAAAAAACCAAGGAATGCTCAAATAAATTTGGCGTTTCTCTCACTTTTTCGTAACTTTGTAGCCAAATAAAGAGTAATGTATCATGACAAGAGTTGAGTTTGAGGCATTGATGGAGAAATATGCCGAACAGATAGAACACATTCGTCAGACAGCACACGATTTGCATAAGAGTGTGAACCAGACCTATGGCGATGACCTCCCCTATGGCTACCATCTGGATATGGTGGTCAACGGTATCAGGAACTTTGGCCATCTGGTATGTGCCAAAGAGGAGGATATCCTGCCATTATTCTTTGGTGGTTATTATCACGATAGTATCGAGGATGCTCGACTGACCTATAATGACGTGTTGAAGACAGCAAGGGAGATGATGACAGAGGAACAGGCATATATGGCGACAGAGATTGCCTATGCGCTGACCAATGACAAAGGACGTACTCGTGCTGAGAGGGCAGGGGAGAAATACTATAAGGGTATTCGTGAGACCCCCTATGCTCCCTTTGTGAAACTCTGCGACCGTCTTGCCAATATCACGTTCAGTTGTTCGGGTATCAACGAGGATAATCTCCACATGAAGGAGGTGTACAAAGGAGAGGTACCTCATTTCCTCGCCTCAATCAATCCACATAGTGACGACAAGCGTTTTCTCGTGCCTCAGGAAGTAGTACTGAAACTGGCAGAGTGCTTGATTGACGACTTGGAGCGTGAGGAGCAGAACGCATCGGCATGGTGGCATGAGTATTAGTTGAGAGTTGAGAGTTGAGAGTTGAAAGTTGAGATATGGCATTTGGAACTTGGATAGGAGGATTCTTAGGGTGGATGACGGCTGGACCGTTAGGCGCATTGGCTGGTATCGTGTTGGGCAAGATGTTCGACTCGATGATGGATGCGGTGAACTCCCCAGAGACACAAGGCACGTTTGAAAGTCCTTTCGGACAACAGGCGGCAAATAATTATCAGCGTACCACCAGACAGCGTACTGATTATGGACAGCGTAACAGTTTCTTGTTCTCGCTGTTGGTACTCGCCTCGTATATCATCAAAGCAGACGGAAAGGTGATGCACTCGGAGATGGAATTCGTGCGTCAGATGCTGCGTCAGAACTTTGGTGAGCAGGCTTCGATAGAAGGTAATGATATCTTGAGGAAACTCTTCGACGAGCAGAAAAGGGTAGGAGCATCCTCTTTCAAACATACGGTGGCAGACTGTTGTCAGCAGATAGCCCATAATATGGACTACTCCCAGCGTCTGCAACTGCTGAACTTCCTCGTGATGATCGCACGGGCTGACGGAAAGACTCCTCAAAGTGAGATAACGGCACTGAAGGAGTGTGCGCAATGGATGCGGATGTCAGCTGATGAGGTAGACTCGATGATGGGACTGGGTAAGGACGACCTTGCCTCTGCCTATCAGGTGCTGGGTGTGTCGCCCAATGCCTCCGATGACGAGGTGAAGAAAGCTTACCGCAAACTCGCCCTGGAGCATCATCCTGACAAGGTGGCTGCCCTTGGTGAGGATATCCGTAAGGCTGCCGAGAAGAAATTCCAGGAGATCAATGCGGCGAAAGACCGTATCTGGAAATCAAGGGGACTTTAGAGTTGAGAGTTGAGAGTTTAGAGTTGAGAGTTGAAAGTTGAAAAGTCCTGCTATTATCGTACCAGAGGGGTTGCACGAGGTGTTGTTGCATGCTTGTTGTGCTCCTTGCTCATCCGCTATTGTGGAGTGGATGCTGCAACATGATATTAAACCGACTATCTTTTATTATAATCCCAATATCTGGCCTCGTGAGGAATACGAGATTCGCAAAAACGAGAGTAAGCGTCATGCGGAGAGTCTTGGTATTCAGTGGATTGATGGTGACTACGACCATGAGGGGTGGTTGCAGGGTGTCTGCGGCTTGGAGGGAGAACCCGAACGGGGACGCCGATGCGAGCAGTGTTTCACCCTTCGTCTGACGAGGGCAGCACAAGAGGCGAAGAAACAAGGTTTGCAGTATTTCACCACCACACTTGCCTCGTCACGATGGAAGAGTCTGAAACAGATTAATCGTGCAGGACTACTTGCAGAGCAAACCGTGGAGGGCACTACCTTCTGGGATCAGAACTGGCGAAAGGGCGGACTGCAAGACCGTCGCAACCAGTTACTGAGGGAATACCAGTTCTATAATCAGCAGTATTGCGGTTGTGAGTTTTCCCAACGGAAAGAATAAAAACGAGGCACATTATTTGTGAGTCTCGTTTTTTTTATGTAATTTTGTCGCCCAAAATAAATAAGGTATATATGTTTGAGAATTTAAGTGACAGACTTGAACGGTCGTTCAAGATATTGAAAGGTGAGGGAAAAATCACCGAGATTAACGTTGCCGAGACCTTGAAGGATGTGCGTCGCGCCCTGTTGGACGCCGATGTCAACTATAAGGTGGCAAAGACATTCACAGATACTGTCAAGCAGAAAGCGATGGGTATGAATGTGCTCACTGCCGTGAAGCCCGGACAGTTGATGGTGAAGATCGTACATGACGAACTTGCTGAGTTAATGGGTGGCAAGGCGGTGGAACTGAAACTGGAAGGTCGCCCCTCCATCATCCTGATGTCTGGTCTGCAAGGTTCTGGTAAGACAACGTTCAGTGGTAAACTTGCCAATATGCTGAAGAACAAACAGCATAAGAACCCGTTACTGGTAGCCTGTGACGTTTATCGTCCCGCTGCCATCCAGCAGTTACATGTAGTCGGCGAGAGTGTGGGTGTTCCTGTCTATTCCGAGCCTGACAATAAGAATGTCGTAGAGATTGCCAATAACGCCATCAAGGAGGCGAAGGCAAAGAACTATAACGTGGTTATCATCGATACCGCCGGTCGTCTTGCCGTCGACGAGGAGATGATGAACGAGATAGCCACCCTGAAAGAGGCTGTCAATCCTGACGAGACATTGTTCGTAGTTGACTCGATGACTGGTCAGGATGCTGTCAATACCGCTAAGGAGTTTAACGACCGTCTCGACTTTGACGGAGTGGTACTGACGAAACTCGATGGTGATACCCGTGGTGGTGCCGCCCTTTCTATCCGCACTGTTGTCACGAAACCCATCAAGTTTGTGGGAACGGGTGAGAAGATGGAGGCAATCGACGTGTTCCACCCAGAGCGTATGGCAGACCGTATACTCGGAATGGGTGATATCGTCAGTCTTGTAGAGCGTGCTCAGGAGCAGTTTGACGAGAAGCAGGCTCGTGAGTTGGAGAAGAAGATCCGTAAGAACAAGTTTGACTTCAACGACTTCATGCAGCAGATTCAGCAGATCAAGAAGATGGGTAATATCAAGGATCTTGCTGGTATGATTCCTGGAGTCGGTAAGGCTATCAAGGATATTGATATCGACGATAATGCCTTCAAGGGTGTTGAGGCTATCATCAACTCCATGACTCCCAAAGAGCGTGCCAACCCCGATATCATCAACCAGAGCCGTCGTCAGCGTATCGCCAAGGGTTCTGGTACGAAGATAGAGGAGGTCAACCGCTTGATCAAGCAGTTTGACCAGACCCGTAAGATGATGAAGATGGTGGCAGGCGCAGGCAACTCAAAGATGGCGCAGATGGCTGCCGCTATGAAGATGCGTGGTGGAATGCCGAAAATTTAATTTAAGATATGCAATTAATAGATGGAAAAGCAACGGCAACAGCCATAAAGGCGGAGATTGCCGAAGAGGTAAAAGAGATGGTGGCACGTGGTGGCAAACAGCCCCATCTGGCTGCCGTACTCGTTGGTCATGACGGTGGCAGTGAGACATACGTGAAGAATAAGGTACTTGCCTGTGAGGCTTGTGGCTTCAAGTCAACCCTTATCCGCTATGAGGCTGACATAACCGAGGAAGAGTTGTTGGCATGTGTCGACAAACTGAACAAGGACGCTGACGTGGATGGCTTCATCGTACAGTTGCCCCTTCCCAAGCATATTGACGAGCAGAAAATTATCGAGGCAATCGACTATCGTAAGGATGTTGACGGCTTCCATCCCATCAATGTGGGACGTATGGCTATCGGACTGCCTTGCTTTATCTCCGCAACACCATTAGGTATCATCACCTTGTTGAAACGATACCATATCGAGACCAGCGGAAAGAAATGTGTCATCCTGGGTCGTTCCAATATCGTGGGTAAGCCCATGGCACAGTTGATGATGCAGAAACAATACGGTGATGCTACTGTGACCGTTTGTCACTCTCGCTCAAAAACACTCAAAGAGGAGTGCCGTGAGGCTGACATCATCATTGCTGCTATTGGTCAGCCCGATTTCGTGACTGCCGATATGGTGAAAGAAGGTGCAGTTATTATCGACGTGGGTACTACCCGTGTTCCTGATGCTACCCGTAAGAGCGGTTTCCGTCTGAATGGTGACGTGAAGTTTGACGAGGTGGCTCCTAAGTGCTCGTTTATCACACCAGTACCTGGTGGAGTAGGTCCGATGACTATCTGCTCGCTGATGAGGAACACCCTTGCCGCTGGTAAGAAGGAATATTATAAATAGTGTAGAGTTGAGAGTTGAGGGTTTAGAGTTTGCTACCGCCCAAGAGTGGTATGAGCAAGGTAACGCCTGGCGGAAGCAGGGCAACTGGCAGGAGGCGATCAACTGCTATATCAAGGCGATAGAACTTGACCCGGAAAGTCCTGCAGTAGAGGCGAAACGGATGCTCGACGATATCATGAGTTTTTATCATAAGGATTACTATAATCCATAAACAAATACTAAAGAAATGGCTAAACTGAAAGGTGCTATTGTGGTGAATACCGACCGCTGTAAAGGATGTGTGCTCTGTGTGAGCGCTTGTCCACAGGGTGTCATCGCATTGGCTAATCGTGTCAACGTGCATGGCTATCCCTATGTGGAGCCGGCACAGATAGACAAGTGTACAGGCTGTACGTCGTGCGCTGTGGTTTGTCCTGACGGATGTATCACGGTCTATCGTAAAAAAGTAGAGGAGTAAAAAGATGGCAGAACAGGAAGTAACACTTATGAAGGGCAACGAGGCGATAGCCCACGCTGCCATCCGTTGTGGTGCTGACGGATATTTCGGATATCCGATTACCCCACAGAGTGAAGTGATTGAGACCCTTGCCGAACTGAAACCTTGGGAGACCACGGGTATGGTGGTGCTGCAGGCAGAGAGTGAGGTGGCGTCTATTAATATGATTTATGGTGGCGCTGCGGCAGGAAAGCGTGTGCTGACCTCTTCTTCCTCACCGGGTATCGCACTGATGCAGGAGGGTATCACCTATATGGCTGGTGCGGAACTGCCCGGTGTGTTTGTGAACGTACAGCGTGGCGGTCCAGGTCTGGGTACTATCCAGCCTTCACAGGGTGACTATTTCCAGGCTACCCGTGGTGGTGGTAATGGTGACTATAACGTCATTGTCTTGGCTCCTAACTCCGTACAGGAGATGGCTGACTTCGTCGATCTCGCTTTTGAGTTGGCGTTTAAGTATCGCAATCCGGCAATGATTCTTGCCGATGGTGTCATCGGACAGATGATGGAGAAAATCGTATTGCCTCCTTATAAGCCCCGTCGTACGGAGGAGCAGATTCGTAAGGAGTGCCCTTGGGCAACGATTGGACGCACTAAGGACCGCAAACCCAATATCATTACCTCATTGGAGTTGAAGCCAGAGGCTATGGAGGCTCGTAATCTCCATTTACAGGAGAAATACAAGGAGATTCAGGAGAAGGAGGTTCGTTATGAGACTCTTTACTGTGATGATGCTGAATATCTGATTGTCGCTTTCGGATCTGCGGCACGTCTGACACAGAAAGCCATTGAGATGGCTCGCGAGGAAGGTATCAAAGTAGGACTGTTGCGTCCTATCACACTGTGGCCTTTCCCCTCAAAGGCAATCGCTGAGATGGCAAAAGGAAAGAAAGGTGTTCTCGTCGTAGAGATCAATGCCGGACAGATGGTACAGGACGTTCGTCTTGCCATCAATGGAGCCCTGCCTGTTGAGCAGTTCGGTCGTCTGGGTGGTATCGTACCAGAGCCTGAGGAGATTATTGATGCTTTAAAGAAGATGATGTAAGATGGAAAACAATATCATAGCACCAGAGAATCTGGTATATCAGAAACCAACACTGATGAACGACAACCACATGCACTACTGTCCTGGTTGCTCGCATGGTGTGGTCCATAAACTCGTGGCTGAGGTCATCGAGGAAATGGGAATGGAGGAGAAGACGGTTGGTGTCTCTCCTGTAGGTTGTGCGGTATTTGCTTATAACTATTTGGATATCGACTGGCAGGAGGCTGCTCACGGACGTGCTCCAGCAGTGGCTACTGCTATCAAGCGTCTGTGGCCAGACCGTCTGGTATTCACCTACCAAGGTGACGGTGACCTTGCCTGTATCGGAACGTGTGAGACGATTCACGCCTTGAACCGTGGTGAGAATATTGCCATCATCTTTATCAATAATGCGATTTACGGTATGACGGGTGGACAGATGGCACCGACGACACTGATGGGTATGAAGACCTCCACCTGTCCTTATGGTCGTCAGGCAGACCTGCACGGCTACCCCTTGCATATCACAGAGATTGCAGCCACATTGGAGGGTACATGCTATGTAACCCGCCAGTCGGTAGAGACTGTTGCCGCTATCCGTAGTGCGAAGAAAGCCATCCGTAAGGCTTTCGAGGCTTCGATGGCAGGAAAGGGTAGCAGTCTGGTGGAGATTGTCAGCACCTGTAACAGCGGTTGGAAGATGTCACCAAAGGCTGCCAACGAGTGGATGCAGGAGCACATGTTCAACTACTATCCGAAAGGAGACTTAAAAGACACGACAAAATGAAGAAAGAGATAATTATCAGTGGCTTCGGCGGTCAAGGTGTCCTCTCAATGGGTAAGATTCTTGCCTATTCAGGACTGATGGACGATAAGGAGGTGACATGGATGCCTGCCTATGGTCCAGAGCAGCGTGGTGGTACCGCTAATGTGACCGTTATTGTGAGTGACGAGAAGATCAGTTCACCGATTCTCAGTAAGTTTGATATCGCCATCGTGCTTAACCAGCCTTCCTTGGAAAAGTTTGAGCCGAAACTCAAACCCGGTGGTATCTTGATTTATGACGGTTATGGCATCTTGAATCCCCCGACACGCAAGGATATCACTGTCTATCGTATTGATGCCATGGATAAGGCAGCGGAGATGAAAAATGCCAAGGTGTTCAATATGATTGTACTGGGTGGACTCCTCAAGGTGGCTCCCGTAGTCAGCACCAATGGTGTGGAGAAAGCACTCTATAAAACATTGCCAGAGCGCCACCATGCTATGATTCCCCTTAATATGCAGGCAATCGAGGAGGGTGGCAAGATTATTGAGCAGATATGATATATAAATAAGGTATAATAGAAGAGCGTGAGGATTATTCCCACGCTCTTTTATTTAGAAATTGCATTGCACACCTGCCATGAAAGTGGCTCGGGGCATGGGGTAACCGAGGTTAATTTCGTAACTTTGTGCCAATAGGTTCTCACCACGCGCCCAAAGACTGAGGTTCTTCATCACCTGGTAACTGACTGTGGCATTAAGCAATAGGAAGTTTTTCTTCTGCTCATTGTCACCAACGGTAGTGTAAAGACCGTTGATGTATTGTAGACCAGTCACAATATTCCAACGGAAGCAGTGGTAGTTAGCACCAAGGAATCCCTTATATTGTGGTGCGGTGATCACGGGGTTCTTCATGTGGAGGAAGGAGTGGTTGGTGGAGAGGCTCCAGTGATCGTCAATATGGTAGGCAGCCTCTATCTCGGCTCCATAGTTCTCTATCTCACCAGTATTCACATTCTTGCGCTCGATGGTTTGTATCATATTGTCACCTTTCAGGTAGAAGAGGTTGACACCATAGGAAAAGGCGCATAGACGATGCCTCCATGACAATTCGTAGTTCATGATACGTTCTGGTTTCAGTTCCTCATTGGAAGGGGGATAGAGGTACATCTCGCGCATGGTAGGATTGCGGAATCCTTTGCTGACCATTGCCTTTAGTTCGGCAGTGTCAATTGGACGAATGACGATGCCACCTTGTGGAATCCATTCGGTACCTGTCACGGAATGATGGTCGAGACGGATACCTGCATCGATGGTCAGCCAGGATGTGATGTCTTGACGGAAATCCACATAGCCTGCTATCTCATTACGATAAGACTTGCCACTTTGCTTGTTAGGTGTATCAAGTATTTCACCCGTCTCTTTGGAGGTATAGTAAGCGTTGCCGTAGATATGTTGGTAATCAATGCCGACAGTGAGGCGGTTGCCATCAAACAGTTGTACACTCTGATACCAGGAGACCCCCGTCAAGGCATCCTTGGATCGGAAATAGCGTGATGTGGGCTTTTGTGGATCAGCAGTGCCGTCATCAATTTTATGTCGACCGAAATTGGTATAGATACTGAAGGCTCCGCTGGTCTTGCCATAGTGATTCTCAAGAGCGGCGGACACTACACCACGGGTTATCCACTGGTCGGCATCGTAGAGTGGGGAAGTTCTGCTGCCCGGGTATGAGGCATTGAAATGAGTGATGTTAGCATCGACGTAGGCATTCCAGTGGTTGTTGAAGTTATAGCCCAGTTTCAGGTAACCGCCATATTGTTCAAACCCCATACGTGGACGATGGTTGTCTGTACGACTATATTGTGCGGCAATGGTACTGGAGAACTTGCCCATTCGAACTTGGTTTGATGCCTCTGCTTGTATGGTACCGTAACTGCCAGCCCCCACGTTGACTTGTGTTTTCACACCATCCTGACGCATAGAACGTGTTACGATGTTTAATACACCCCCCATGGCATTGGAGCCATAGAGCACGGAGGCAGGTCCACGCAAAATCTCCACACGTTCAGCCATCAGCGTCTGATAACTGTCGGCGATGGGGTGTCCATAAATACCATTGTATTGTGGGTGTCCATCAATAAGTACCATCAACTGTCCACTACCACCTGTGATACCACGCAGGTTAATACCTCCTGCAGCACCACTAGATACCCCATAACCCATCATCGAGCGACTGGTGATAAAGAGACCTGGCACTTGTTGCATCACAGTAGGCAAGACATTTGGTTGATATTGTTCTGTCAGTGTTTCCCTATCTATGACATTAACGGTCATAGGGAGGTGGCGCACATCAGTGGCAGAGCGTGTTCCTGTCACTACGACTTCCTGTAGTTGTTGTAGTGAGTCCGTCTGTGAATGTACACTAATGCTCGCAGCAATAACTGCGAGCATTAAAATAAGATTTCTTTTGTTCATTAGTTTATTGTGTTGGAAATTCCTTATTTGTCAAGATCAATGATGACATATTGTTTGCTACCCAGTCCAATCTGTTCCGCATAGTCGGTGATATAGGTTCCGTGCTGGCGGTTGATACGCTGGATGAGGGGCTTGTTGTCGTCACCAGGCTTCCCCTGATAGTTGAATACCTTGTCGAGACAGGCCTGATCGACGGCAACAGGGTCTAATGACGCCATGATCCCCATATCCTGCAGTTCTGGTTTGGCGGGATGTCCGTCGCAGTCGCAGTCTACTGACATGTTATTCATCACATTGATATAAATGACTTTACCGTTGAAAAAATTGTGTACAGCCTGTGCTGCTGCAGCCATTGACTCCAAGAACAAATCCTGTGTCTTACCAGCGGCGAGATAGTCGGGACCCCATGCTATCTTAGCATCATCGGTCTTGCCTGCCGTATGAATATATGCCTTACCAGCGGTAGAGGCAACACCAATGGAGGCGTTCTTCATCACACCGCCGAATCCGCCCATCGCATGCCCTTTGAAGTGGGCGAGGTTGATCATAAAGTCGTAATTAGCAAGATGCTCACCGACGATATCGTACTTCAGGTGCTTTTTGTCTTGAATAGGAATACGGATATCGTGGAACTCGTCCATGATATCAACTGCGAAGATGCTGTCAAAACCGTGATCGTGAATAGTCTCCCAGTGCTTCTTGGGGTCTTGACGAGAACCACCGTATGCGGTACAACACTCTACTATCGTGCCATTCACCTCATTCACGAGGTTACGGATAAGGGTCGGTTTCAGATAATGTGTATTACCGCCTTCACCTGTGGAGATCTTCACTGCTATCCGTCCGTTAGCCTCCACTCCAAGTGCCTTGTAAATCTTCACCAATGACTCAGGAGTAATCTCCTTCGTGAAGTAAACCTTCGACTGGGCGTAAGTCATTGTTGTTGCCATCATCAGGGCGACAGCCATCCAAAATTTAGTTCTTTTCATGTTACTTATCGTTTTTTAGTTTATATATCAATACATTGTATGCCTCCATAACTTACCAGATGGTCCCAGGCGTTCTCTTCAGAGAATAATTTTCCGTAGATACCCGCTGCGACCAACACACCACCATGAGCAAAGATGGAAACACGTTGGTAGTCCATTGTCTTTAACTCGTCAAGAAATGCAGCAACTCGTTGGCATTGCATCTGGAAACTCTCGCCATGGGGAGTAGGGAGGTGCAGGTAATCCTGATACCATTCCTCAATGTATGGGTCTTGGATATCTTCATAACGTTGCATTTCCCAGTCGCCCATATTCATCTCTTTCAGACGGTCGTCGATCCTCGCATCAGTGAAACCGCAATAGGCAGCCAGTTTGAGAGCCCTTGTCAGTGGTGAGGAGAAAGCGGTGTCAATCTTTCCATATGTCATCAATTGATGCTTGGTAATCTCCGCCTCTTGCTCAAAAGTGTCTCTTGTAGGCACATCTGTCCACCCATAGCATGTCCCAGGAGGGACATCAACACTGGTATGTCTGATGAGTATTACTTGCATAAATGACAAAGGTAAGTATTATTTCTAATATATCCAAACATTTCTTGTTGAATTACCTTTGTTTTTGTTCCTTTTGCGCATTTTATTGTCATTTTTTGCCGTTTGTTTCATAATTTATTTGTAACTTTGCAGCCGAAAACCATTAAAATAGAAGAAATGATAAAAAGAATTTTAGTTCTTACCGTAGGCTTTTGTGCCTTCCAAAGTGTCCGTGCAGGCGGACTGATGACCAACACAAACTATCATATTGCTTTTGACCGTATGATGGCGCGTGGTGCAACTTTCGACATTGACGCAGCATATAGTAATCCCGCAGGACTTGCATGGGGACATGAAGGGTGGCAACTCTCCCTCAACTTCCAGAAGCCTTGGCAGAATCGTGATATTGAGACAACAATTAACGGTTTCCTTGGTGCAGACTTCAACAAGAAATATCATGGTAAGGCGTCTGCCCCTATTGTGCCGGCGTTATTCGCTTCTTATAAGAAAGACCGTATTGCAGTGTCGGCAATGATTGGAATAGTGGGAAGCGGTGGCTTTGTGGAGTATAAGGAAGGGGTTCCTATGTTTAACTTGCTCGTGAACAGCATGCTTGCCAGCAATGGTATTACACCAAACCAGTATAAACTCGACTCGGAGATGAAGGGAAAACAATATATTTATGGTGGTCAGGTGAACTTCACTTATAAGATAACCGATTATCTTGCTGCAGCCGTAGGTTTTCGTGCCAATTATTACGATGGATACTATCGTGGTCATGTGATTGCGGCAGATCATCCTCAATTGGGTGAACTGGCAAAACTATTACTTGACGTAGACCAGAAAGGATGGGGTTTCACACCTATTATAAGCCTTGACTTCCACAAAGGTCCTTTGACTTTGGCTGCTCGTTATGAATTTCGTACTAAAGTAAATCCGAAAAATGAAACCAATGTTCTAGACGCGGGTCTGGGTACTAATGTCATTGCAGCGATGATGGCAGCAGATCCTGCTGGTGCTCAGGCAAAACTACAAGCGCTCAGTACACAGTTGGGTGCTTATACTGCTCCGTATGCAGATGGAGTGAGGACACGTTACGATATGCCGGCATTGCTCTCTATTGCTGCGGGTTATGAGTTCACTCCGAAACTACGTGCCACATTAGAGTATCATTTCTTTGACGATAAAAATGCGAAGATGGCAGGTGATCGTCAGAAGGAGTTGGAACATGGAACTCATGAGATATTGGCTGGTGTAGAGTATGATATTAACGAAAAATTCACTGTTAGTTGTGGCGCACAGCGCACAGACTATGGTTTGAGCGACGGTTATCAACAGAATACCTCTTTTGCCTGTGACAGTTGGTCTATCGGACTGGGTGGAGCATGGAATATCACAGAGAAGATTCGTCTGAATGCTGGTTATTTTATCACACTATATAGTGACTATACCAAGCAACAGGACAATTATCTTGGAACACCCTATGCTGGAAAGGATGTCTATTCCCGCACAAACAATGTGATAGGTATAGGTATCGACTATAAGTTCTGATTATCCTAAGGAGTAGGTGACGACGAGATAGAACGATAGTTCGGTTAACAGGAATACGGCTCCGCAGCAATCTCCAGTATATCCTTTGAGTCGTCGCCATATTAGTAGATAAAGGAAATACAAGACAAGGGCTGGCAGAAAAATCAATATCTGCCAGTCTATTTTGTCATAAAGATAGTAGATATATAGTCCAATGGGCAGTAGTCCTTGTATGGCAAGACTGATACCAGCACGGACATCGAACTTCCGATAAACCGTGTGGTTCTTTGCCGTTTGCTCAGTTCTGGCGTATGGCATCATCAGAATAAGTTGTGCCGATAACATTTTCGCGTATGGATCGGCAGCGATAATCGTTAATGCTGCATAAAAGGGTGTCAGGGAACTCAGTGAGAAGAATTGCAAGAGAAAGTAAAGAATCAACGCAATTACTCCATAAGTCCCGATGTGGGAGTCTTTCATAATATCGAGAATACGTTGTCTGTCTGAGCCGCCACCTCCAAAGCCATCAAAGAAATCTGCTAATCCATCTTCATGTAAGGCACCAGTAATCAGCAGACGGGTAAGGATGGCAAGGATGATGGCAATAGGATAGGGGAAAAACATACTGCCAAACCAAATGACAGCAGCCATACTGCATCCCGTCAACCACCCTGTCAGGGGCCAGTGTTCAACGACAGTCTTGTATGCCTCTTTTTTAGGTTGGTAGACACGCCAGAAGGGTAGCCTGGTGAAAAAGATAAACGCCGCCCAGATGCGTTCGTACCATTTAGAAGTATCGAGTGATATTTGCATTGTCAAAGTTGTTCATTTCATTCATCATTCTTACAGCGGAATCCACGATAGGGAAAGCACATAAAGCACCGGTTCCCTCACCGAGTCGTAGTCCTAAATGTAGTAAAGGGTTAGCCTCTAATACATCTAACATCCGTTTATGTCCACTCTCATCCCCACAATGGGTGAAAATCATATAGTCTTTACAATCAGGATATAGTTGGTATGCCGCTAAGGCGCATGCCGTCATGATAAACCCGTCCACTAATATAATAAGGTGTAACTCTGCAGCGCGTAGCATGGCACCAATCGCCGTTACCATCTCAAAACCTCCGAAATAGCGGATGGCACTCTCTGCGGTAGGATGTAGGGTATGTGTCTGGTAGTTGTCTAAAGCCTTACTTAGTACCTCATATTTATGGCGGACACCTTGACTGTTAAGTCCGGCTCCCGCACCAATACAGTTTTCAAGAGGTATTTGAGAGAAGAGGTGCATCCAGATGCTACTGGGTGAGGTGTTGGCAATTCCCATTTCCCCAATTGACAGAATGTGACAACCTTGTTGATAGCATTCGTCAACAAGGTGTTCGCCAACGGCAAGTGACTCTCCGTAATCCGCCTCAGTCATGGCAGGCTCATATAGAAAATTCTTAGTACCTCTCGCTATCTTGTGGTTTATGATTTGCGGATAAGCACTCAAGTCATAGTCAACCCCCATATCCACAATTCTCAAATCAAAATGATGCTGCCGACAGAACATATTTACACCACCACCGCCTTTGGTGAAGTTGATCATCTGTTGCCACGTGACCTCCCGAGGGCTCACACTGACTCCTTCCTTTTCAATACCATGATCACCACCTAATAATAGGTGACATGGATGGGATAGGCTGGGGGTTAGTGTCTGTTGAATCAAACAAATCTGCATGGCAAGGGATTCCAAACGTCCTAAAGAGCCTTTGGGCTTGTTCAGGTTGTCAATCTTCTCTTGTATCGTAGGACGTAGTTTCTCGTCCAAGGGCTGTATATGATATGTTCTCATCCTTTTATTTTATTTTTATAGGTATACCACTTACCATCAGAATCACCTCATCTGCTTTGGAGGCAACATACTGATTCATCCATCCTTCCATATCCGTAAAGCGACGTTGTATAGAATCAGGACTAACGCCACCAGAACCAATCTCATTAGTAACGAAGATAAAGGTGGCTTCTTGTGCTGTAAACAGGTCGAACTCATTCTTAATAGCGTCCAAAGCCTCATCTACAGAAGGCTGTTCTTGGTCGGATTTATGTCGATCGAAGAAAAAATTAGTACACCATAATGTAATGCAATCAATAACCGCAACATGCCCTGTGATGTCATGGCGACTTAATAATTTCTCTTCCTCAATATTTATCCATTGAGAACCACGACGTTCTTGATGTTTCATGACGCGTTGTCTGAATTCATCATCCCAAATATGAGCCGTTGCTACATAGACGGGATGATCACTCAAACTAAGAGCCAACTTCTCTGCATATTGGCTTTTCCCCGAGCGTTGTCCACCTGTAATTAGTATGATTTTTTTCATATTATTCGCAAAAATACTGCAAAAAAACGAATAAATCACTGATTTTAATCAAAAATTGCACTTTTAACGGTACTTTTTACACGTTTTTCTTGGAACTTATTGTTTTTTTTATTTACTTTGCACTCGAAATTAAACCAGAAATAGGTAGATTTATTTATAATTTATTTAAGTTAGTAAAAAGATGAAAAAACTTTTTTTAATGCTTGCTGTCACTTTGATGACAGCGTCTGTGTCTGCACAGAACACTGCAGTAACAGCAAACAAGGCTGGTGACAACTGGTACATTGGTATCAATGCCGGTGTTGCAACTCCTGTAAGTAAGTATGATTTGGGAGCAAAAGGAACTTTTGGTAGATTCAAGGGCTTCTCTCCTGAATTTGGTGTACGTGTTGGTAAGAACCTGACCACCGTATTCGGTTTGGCTTTGGATATCAACAATTATTTCGGAAACAAGACTGAGGCTAAGTCTTGTTTTGGAAGCAAGACTTTCTTTAATGCTACAGACTTTGACATTTTGAGTACTTGGAATCTGAGCAACGCTTTTGCTGGTTATCAGGGACAGCCTCGTAAATTCGAGGTAATCCTTTTGGCTGGTGGTGGCTATAGCCGTGCATGGGCAGAGAAGAAAGGTGGTATCAATGCTAAGGCTGCGATTGACCTCGCTCTGAACCTTGGTGATGCTAAGCAGTGGCAGGTATATTTGGAGCCAGGTATTGTACTTGGTCAGCCAGTTCCTCAGTATGCAAACCCCTTCCGCAAGATACAGACTACTGTAGGTAAGAAGTGGAATGGTGCTGTCTCTTTGAAGGTTGGTGTTAACTACAAGTTCGGTACAAGCAATGGTACACACAACTACAAACTTGCTGAACTCCGCGACCAGGCTGAGATTGACGCTCTGAACGCTAAGATCAACGAACTCCGTTCTGATGTAGACGCTAAGAATGGTCAGATTAACGCTGCTAACCAGACTATCGCTGACCTGAAGAAGAAACTTGCTGACTGCGAGGCTCGTCCAACTACTGCTGCTGTTATCGAGAAGAACGAGACTGTTCTCCAGCCAATCGTTATCTTCCGTCAGGGTAAGAGCACTATCGACGCTGCTCAGTATGCAAGTGTTGAGATGGTTGCTAAGTATATGCGCAACCATAAGGATTCTAAGGTTCTCGTTCGTGGTTATGCTTCTCCAGAGGGTAAGCCAGAGTTGAACCAGAAACTGTCTGAGGCTCGTGCCGCTGCTGTGAAGAATGCTCTCATCAAGCGTTATAAGATTGCTGCTGACCGTATCACTACTGAGGGTCTTGGAGCAACTGACAAACTCTCTGAGGAGGTTGACTTCAACCGCGTTGCAATGTTTGTTGATACTACTAAGTAATCATAAACAGAATAAAATAGAAATCCCTACAGGAAAAACCTGTGGGGATTTTTTGTTTTTGTTCCAAAAACGTTTCAATTTGTTTCATATCCATATTTTTTTACTTTTTTCCTTGTTTCGTATTGCTTTTAGCCTTACCTTTGCAATATCAATAACGAAGACATAGTAAGTTTTATGAAACAAGTGATACCTTTTATGAAAATTGTTTTTCGCTTCATGCTGATGGTCTTTATGCTTACAATAAGTATAAAGAGTATGGCTGCTTCCTGTTTTGTCGGATTCACGAAAGGAGATATGTTACTCACAAATGGTATTGTAACTATTGGCTATGATATGTCAGATGCTAAGGCTGTTGCTATTGCGGCAAAGACATTAGCGGAAGACTTTGGAAGAGTGACTGGAAGAGACGCTCAGTTGGTGAATACTACTGATGCTAAAATTATCGTCGGAACTATAGGGCGGTCTGCTTTACTCAATCAGTATGTGAAACAGAAGAAACTGGATGTCTCTTTATTGAAAGGAAAGCGGGAGAAATTCATCATTACATTGATAGATGGTCAGTTGGTTATCGCCGGTAGTGATCGTCGTGGCACCGTTTATGGCATTTATGAACTTTCTCAGCAGATGGGTGTGTCTCCTTGGTATTATTGGGCAGATGTACCAGTTGAGCACCATGACCATATATATATTAATAAAGGTGTATATACAGACGGAGAACCAGCCGTGGAGTTCCGTGGTATTTTTCTGAACGATGAGGCTCCTTGTCTGACATCATGGGTAAAAAACACTTTTGGTACAAATTATGGTGACCATCGTTTCTATGAAAAAGTTTTTGAACTGATACTTCGTTTGCGTGGTAATATGATATGGCCAGCGATGTGGATGTGGGCTTTTTATGCAGATGACCCGTTGAATCCCAAGACAGCAGATGATATGGGTATTATTATAGGTACATCCCATCATGAGCCGATGGCGCGTAATCATCAGGAATATGCTCGTCATCGAGGAGAATGGGGACCATGGAACTACCAAAAAAACCAACAGAAACTCGACCAGTTCTTTCGTGAAGGTATTGAGCGCATGAAGGGTTCTGAAGATATGGTGACTATCGGAATGCGTGGTGATGGTGATGAGGCAATGAGTGAGGATGCAGATACCAAATTGTTACAGCGTATTGTTGAAAACCAGCGTCGTATCATCAGTCAGGTAACTGGTAAGAAAGCAAAGGAGACTACACAGGTATGGGCATTATATAAAGAGGTGTTGGACTATTATGATAAAGGTATGCGTGTTCCAGATGATGTTATCATGCTGTTGTGTGACGACAATTGGGGTAATGTCCGTCGTGTGCCTAATCAGAAGGAACGTCAGCATCCTGGAGGATGGGGACTCTACTATCATGTAGATTATGTTGGAGCACCACGTAACACTAAATGGTTGAATGTAACCCCTACTCAGAATATGTGGGAGCAGTTGCGTCTTGCCTATGTCAATGGTATTGAGCGTATGTGGATTCTGAATGTGGGTGACTTGAAACCTATGGAGTATCCTATCACATTCTTCATGGATATGGCATGGAATCCTAATCAATATGAATCAAAACTAATTATCAATCATACTCAGACGTTCTGCCGTCAGCAGTTTGGCGAGAGTCAGGCTGCTGAGGCAGCACGTTTACTTAACTTGTCTTGTAAGATGAATGGGCGTGTTACTGCAGAGATGCTGGATGCTAAGACTTATAATGTATATACAGGAGAGTGGCGACAGGTCGCAGACGACTTTATGCGTTTGGAGGCAGAGGCTTTACGCCAGTATCTGACTCTTGACAAACGTTATGAAGATGCTTACCAGCAGTTGGTTCTCTTCCCTATTCAGGCGATGTCGAATCTCTATCAGATGTACTATGCTCAGGCAATGAACCAGAAACTTTACGAGGAAGGTAATCCTGATTGCAACCAGTGGGCAGAAAAGGTTGAGCAGGCGTTCCGTCGTGACTCTATGCTCTGTGCCGATTATAACCACAAGATGGCGAATGGAAAGTGGAATGGAATGATGACACAGAAGCATATAGGCTATACCTCATGGAACGACGATTTCCCTTCCGACCGAATGCCTGAGGTTAAGCGATTGCCAGAAGGTGAGGGAGGTGGTTTCATCTTCTTCATGCAGCATGGTGTGGTATCTATGGAAGCAGAGCATTATTATGAGGCAAAGAGTAATGTGGAGACTGTATGGACGGTGATTCCTGATATGGGACGAACCCGTAGTGGTGTTACCTTGATGCCCTATACGAAGAGTCCGGTAGGAGGTAGTCTTTCGTATCGCTTTAAGACAGACAATAAGTTTTTAGATAAAGTGAAAGTTCATGTGATTGTTAAGTCCACGCTTGATTATCTTAATAAAGGCGGGCTAACCTATCAGGTCAATCTTGACGGAAACACTCCTGTCACAGTGAATTTCAATAAGAATCTCAATGAGGACAAGGAGAATATATATTCTATTTATTATCCTACCATTTCTCGGCGTGTGGTTGAAAGTGTGGTTGAATTACCGGTGGGGGCAGGTGACTTGCATACTCTTACCATACAGCCAAATGATCCAGCCATTGTCTTCGAGAAAGTGGTGGTAGATGCAGGAGGTTATCAACCTTCTTATCTCTTCATGGATGAGTCTCCATGCAGAATTGACGCAGGTCAAAAATAAGGCATTTGAACCTATTTTTGATTCTGAAGTATAAATAAATAGAAGTGTTTGATGTAATTTTGCATTAGGAAATGCATAGAAAAGGACATAGGGGTAGTTCAATAAGGTAAGAAGATTGTTTATAAGGATAAAAGAAAGGTCTCTCGTGATGAGAGACCTTCTTTATTTATCGTTGAGTGGGAATGGTGATCGTTGTGGGACGCAACATTCTTTTAGCGTCTTTGATGTGCAGTCGGATGGTACCAGCCTGTGGTGATGTCCGCAGAACGACTACCAGTTCTCCATTGAAAAGTTTCATATGGGGTTGTTTGAACGACTCTAAAGATGTGGCGTCACCATTGCAAACCGCCTCAAACTGTCCAGTACCCTCAACAGAGAAGGTTAACTCATTATCACAAGTAGGAACAGGGATGTGTTTTGCATCCTCTACACTGATAGTTACAAATGCCAGATCTTCCCCGTCAGCACGATAACTCTTCCTATCCGTCTTTGCCACAAGAGCGACGGGCTTTCCGGCTGTCCGCTTGGTATCCTCGCCAATCTTATTACCTTGAGCATCGTATGCCACGACACGAATTTCCCCAGGTTCATACTTCACATTGTTCCAACGCAAGCGATAGCGGTCCAGTCGCTCTGTAGGGTTCTTGCGGATGCGTCCCTGACTCTTGCCATTGACAAAAAGTTCAGCCTCCACACCGTCTGTATAGCAATATACTGGTGTTGTCTCACCCTTTCGTCCCTGCCATGTCCAGTGGGGCAGCAGATGAACAGTATGTTCCTTAGTGTTCCATTTCGAACGATACAGCCAGTAACGGTCTTTGGGGAGTCCGGCTAGGTCGCATATACCAAAATAACTGCTGCGAGAGGGCCAGTATTCATCGTAAGGTGTCGGCTCACCTAAATAGTCATAGCCCGTCCATACAAATTCTCCAATCACCCAAGGATAATCATCCTGACAACGCCAGTCGTCGTCAGGCAGATTTGACCATGAGCACCATTCCACATCATAACTGCTGCATTGTCCGTCTGCTTTTTGTAATGCTGTGGGGTCGTAGTTGGGGGAGTAGGAGGCAAATTGCGAGTTGTCAGTGGGGACAACAGGAAACTTATACACACCACGTGACGACACTGTCGATGCCGTCTCGCTACCTAACAAAAAACCTTGTGGCAGTTGTTTGATGTTATTCTCGTATTTATGTACACGATAGTTGAAACCAGGCACCTCCATTGTTTGGGCAAAACCGCTGTTGAGTGCGTCCTCCGCACGATCCATGCCCTGTGTCACGGGTCGGGTGGGGTCAAGTGCATGACAGAGCCCCTGTAACTGCTTGCTGATCTGTCTGCCTTCCTCGCTCCATTGTTCTGGAATCTCGTTACCTATCGACCACATCACGATACTTGGGTGATTACGATGGTTCAGGATGAGGTTGGTGATGTCTTTCAGAGCCCACTCTTTGAAGAAACGTGCATATCCATTCTTACACTTTGGGTATATCCACATGTCGAAACTCTCAGCCATCACCATCATACCCATCGAGTCGCATATTTCCATCTGCCATGTTGATGGCATGTTATGAGACGTGCGGATTGCGTCACATCCCATTTCCTTCATCGTGCGGATCTGACGGATCAGTGCTGCTTTATTGATGGCAGCCCCCAAGGGACCTAAGTCATGATGCAGACAAACACCTTTTATCTTTCTTGATATACCATTCAATTGGAAACCGCTCTCACGAGACACCTTGATGGTGCGGATGCCTATCTTTTGCGTCTTCACGTCAATCGTCTTGCCGTCTTTCGTAACCTTTGCGGTTAGTATATATAAATAAGGTGACTCTGGTGACCATAAGTTAGGACGCTTTACCTGTATGGTCGTATTAACCAATCCGTTCTTTACATCTAATTGATTAGCCGATGCTACGATATTTCCCTGATTGTCAGCAATCTCGAAATTTGCGGTTACTCCTTCTGCCATTCCTTCAACAGACATATCCACGGCAATCTCAGCCTTCTCTTGACTCAATTGGATAGTACGGGCAAACAATGACCAGTCGTTGATATGTGTTTGTTGTTTCAGAATCAAGGTCACAGGACGATAGAGTCCGGCTCCAGGATACCATCTTGAACTCTCCTCCAGATTTTGCAAGTGTACACTGATATCCAGTCTTCCTGCCTTCATGTAGGGAGTAGCATCAATACGGAAGGCATTATAGCCATAAGCCCAGTAGCCTGCCTCTTTACCATTGATAGTGACTCTTGGCTCTGCCATGGCACCGTCAAACACCAGTTCTGCCGTCTCATAACCTTGTGGGATTGTCACGGTGGTACGATACCATCCCTCACCAATCCATGGCAGAGCCCCCGAACGACCTGATTTTTCTGTTGCCTCTGTCTCACCATTCTGTGTGATGGCAACCTTCTGCAGGTCCCATTTCTTGTCAAATGGACCCGCTATCGCCCAGTCGTGAGGGATATTCACTTGATTCCACGATTGGTTGTCACGCGAGAACTCCCAGGTTTTCAGATTTATTTCTTTTCGAGGTTGCGCAAATGCTGTCAAGCATATAAGCCATGCACCGACTAGTAGTCTTGTTTTCATTTTTTTTCTAAGGTTATTAATAATGTATGCAAAGATAATCAAAATTTTTTGTATATTTGCATCCAAATAGAAAAAGATTCGATAATTAACCAAAAACTATAAGATGATGAACAAGATAATTAAAGGACTCCTGTTGGTTGTGATGATCTTGCTGTTGGTAGGTTGCAAACAGACAGTCAAGGACACTCCTACCAGCCTGAAACAAAAGAATATTGTCATTCTATATGAGAATGACGCACATTGTGCGATGGATGGTTATGCCAAACTAGCAGGACTGCGTGATGCCATAGCAGACACAGCCGATGTCTGTCTGGTGTCGAATGGCGATTATGTCCAAGGTCAGACGGTGGGAGCCATCTCGAAGGGACAATATGTGGTGGATGTCATGAAGGCTCTTAATTATGATGCTATCACATTGGGGAACCATGAGTTTGACTATGGCATGGAACGTATGTTTGAGTTGCTCCGCCAGGTGCCAGCCCCCGTTGTATGCTGCAACCTTTATGATATACGTACTGCTAGGATGGTGTATGCACCCTTCGTGATGAAACGCGTTGGCAATAAGAAAATCGCCTTTGTCGGTGTTGTCACACCAACCTCTATGGAGGACGAGGCGTATGCTTTCAAGGACGAGCGTGACAGTCTGATCTACGACTTGCAGACTGAGGATATCCCCGTATTGGTACAGCGTGCGGTGGACGAGGCGAGAAGAGCAGGCGCAGACTATGTGATTGTCGACTCTCATCTGGGTGAGCGTGAGACAGCACGTCATTCCGACTCTCATACGCTGGTGGCGAATACCACGGGTATCGATATTGTCTTGGACGGACATACTCATTCATCCATTGTTGCTGACACGATACTGAATAAGGTGAGAAAACCTATCATTGTGACACAGACGGGGACGAAATTTGCCAATATCGGAAAATTACTCATTACTCCTGATGGTAAGATGACGACTACGCTTATCCCCATGGAGAGTGTGAAAGAGAAGAATACTTATGTGGCACATTTGGTGGATAGCATCAACACGATGCTGAATGCGCAGACCAGTCGTCTGATATGTCATAGTGAGGTTCCTTTGCGTATCTATGATGACGAAGGTAATGAAGCCGTCCGTGTGAGTGAAACGAATGCTGGTGATATTGTTACTGATGCCTTCCGTCTGGTAACTGGTTCGGATATCTCTGTGTTGAACTGTGGAAGTATCCGCAACGAGGTGAAAGCGGGTGACCTGACCTATGGCGACCTACTATCCTTGTTACCTTACGATAACTATATAGTAGTGGCAGAGGTGAAAGGCAGTACATTGGTTGCTATGTTGAATAAACTGATGGCTTTCCTGCCTAAGCCCGATGGACAGTTTCCGCAGGTGTCGGGTATGAAGTTCACTGTTTACGAGAACGAGCATCGTGTCAGTGACGTACAGGTACTCAACAGTTTTACACAGCACTACGAGCCTATCAATGAGGAACGTGTCTATAAGGTTGCCACTACCAAATATTGCGTGACGGATGGAGGACTCTATAATGCACTGAAGGGTTGCAAAATTATTTGGGAAACAAAGAGAACCTATAACGATATCTTTATTGAGTTTGTCTCCAAGAACCTCAATGGACATATTGGTCAAGAATATGCGAAACCACAAGGACGTATCATAAAAAAGTAAGAAAATGATGAAGAACATTTGTTTGATGGCACTTATGGTGCTTGCTGCCACGACTGTAAAAGCGCAGTCTGCTGGCGATCTGTTCAGTGCGAAAGCAATGGATTATCTGAAGTCTGTGCCTTTTGATGTGAACCGCACATCACTGTACAGCGCAGCGGAACTTTATGCAGGTTACGACCCCAAGAAGGAGGCATCTTTTGAGACCTGCTACGACACGAAGGTGTATAAGCACTTTATTGAGAATGGAAAGCAGGCTAAGAATGTGGAGGAGTCTCTGGCTCGTACGCTGCATGACCACTGTATCCATGTGGCTCTTGACGAGTTCTTCAAAAAGTATGACTCACGCCTTTGTCTGGGTATCATGGGTGGACATGCTTTGCTTCGCACAGACCCGATGTATAAGAGGGTGGTGCTGTTAAGCAAGCAACTCACGGAGCAGGGCTTTATCATGTTGAGTGGTGGTGGACCAGGTGCTATGGAGGCAACCCATCTGGGTGCTTGGATGGCAGGACGTACAGAGCAGGAGGTAGATGCAGCCATCGAGATGCTCAAAGTGGCACCGTCGTTCAAAGATAAAGGATGGCTTGCTACCTCCTTTGAGGTGATGGAGCGCTATCCTCGTAAGGGTGATTATGTGAGTCTCGGTATTCCGACCTACCTCTATGGTCATGAGCCCTCAGCCCCCTTTGCTACACATATCGCCAAGTTCTTCGAGAACAGCATCCGTGAGGATCTGATCCTGACCGTTGCCTTTGGTGGTATTATCTACACACCAGGAAGTGCCGGCACGATGCAGGAAATCTTCCAGGATGCCGTACAGAACCACTACTTGTCGTTCGGCTACTCCAGTCCGATGATTTTCCTCGGCACCGATTTCTGGACGAAGGAACTCCCTGTATATCCCTTCTTGGAGGAACTTGTCAAGTTAGGGAAATACAAGAACCTCCAGTTGACCCTTACCGATGACTTCGACGTGATCGTCAAGGAGTTGAAGGCATTCCGAAACAGATAAAATCTTTAAGAGAAGTATTTCGACTAAATCGAGGAAGCGACCATGCTTCCTCGTTTTCTTTTTCCCTCCCCCTCAGCAGGGGGAGGTCAGGAGAGGGTCTTCACTTTTTTCCTATGAATCCTTTGGAGTTTTCTAAATTATTCGTATTTTTGCACTAAGTAAAAGAATAACTATTCTTATTATGGCTAAAAGAACTGACGAAGGCTATTACATCGAAAGCAAAAGATTTCGAGAGGAAGCATTGCGTATCGCAGATACATTAAAAAACTGTCCT
>Ga0247608_10002110_pt1 | contig 25732 bp, 24 predicted proteins | sample 176DNAGHGlowgp2_FD_193490 | JGI IMG/M metagenome (GOLD analysis project Ga0247608, IMG submission 193490) | Sheep rumen microbial communities from Palmerston North, Manawatu-Wanganui, New Zealand - 1766 DNA GHGlow gp2 | ecosystem: Host-associated > Mammals > Digestive system > Stomach > Rumen ... | reverse complement strand
AAAGTCTGGCGAATATGCTAGGTTATGGCAGGAAAACAAAGGATCTTTCTATTACGAATCTTACTAAGCTGGATATTCCTGATACCTACGGAAGTCTTAAGATAGATTACTTCTCATTTATACCACCTGTTGTTTCATATGGCAGGAATATAATCGGCCTCTCAACCTTAGGAGACTGCACAGTTCTGACAATCCACCGAATAAAATGAGTATAAAACGACCCTATATACTCAAAAAAAGTGTTGACAAGATAACACTGTTATGTATATAATCCTAGAAAACTACATAACAGTGTTATTTAATTTTGGAAAATAGATTTAGTTTTTTATATAGAAATATCGGATATGTAATATGGAAAATGAAAAAGAAACAAAAAAGAAGCTTCTTGAATGTGCTATGAAGGAGTTCTCTGAAAAGGGATATATGAAGGCTTCTATAAGAAATATTTGTAAGGAAGCTGGAGTTACTACTGGCGCCCTATACTTCTTTTTTAAGGATAAGGAAGACCTGTTCGGGAATCTTGTAGAGGAGACTTTATTTGGACTTAATAATATAATAGAGCAGCACTTTATGGAAGAAGCTATAGCAACGGAGGCTCTATCCGGTCAGGAAATAAGTATTGCGGCTCTTGCAGCAGCTCAGGGCTTTGACGATGATATGGCGATTGCTCGCGAGGTGATCCGTTATCTATTCAAACATAAAGAAGTAATTGAATTACTTCTGACTAAATCTCAGGGATCCTGCTACGAAAATCTTCCAGACCAAATGGTGGATAAGGTTGAAGTGCATTATACGAAAATGTATATAGCCATGAAAGGTTATAAGTCAAAAAAGGAACTGACTAAGGAAGATAAGTTCATCATCCACTGGATGTCCCATGATCAGATTGACATATTCATTCATTTAGCAACTCATTGTAAAAATGTTAAAGAAGGCGAGAAGCAAATGGAGAATATGATGGCCTATATGATAGGTGGCTGGTATGGAGTCATAAATAACAAATAAAAACACTCATTAAAAATTTGGCTTGGAGAAATCCAAGCCAATAAAAAACATTTATACATAACGCCGTTATGTGAACATATATACATATAAAATCTAGGAGGAAGATAATATGTTTGTTGAAGTATCCAACATCAAGAAAAGCTATGGAGAAGGGGGAAGCTATGTACAGGTTCTAAAGGGAGTATCTGTAGGAGTTGAAAAAGGAGAAATGTGTGTAATCCAGGGAACATCTGGTTCTGGCAAATCCACACTTCTTAACTGCATAGGTGGTCTTGATACAGTTGATAGCGGATCCATAAAAATAGACGGAAATGAAATAGTTGGACTTAAGGGTGAAACTCTTTCTGACTACAGAAGAGCCACTCATGGTTTTATCTTTCAGTTCTATAATCTGATCCCAAACCTGACAGTAAGAGAAAACATACAGGTATGTGAATACCTGACAAATGATCCGCTGGATATGAATGAACTCTTAGATGTACTCGGACTTACTGAGCATCAAAATAAATTCCCATCTCAGTTATCCGGTGGACAGCAGCAAAGATGTGCCATTGCAAGAGCGCTTATAAAGAATCCGAAACTTCTTCTATGTGATGAGCCAACAGGTGCTCTTGACTCTAAGACTTCGAGAGATATTTTGGTTCTTATGGAAGAGATTAACAGGAAATATGGAACAACGATGCTTATAGTTACCCACAACAACTCAATCAAGAATATGGTGGACCATGTTATCTACATAAAGGATGGAGAAATCTCAAAGAACTATATTAATGAGAATAAGATTCCAGCTTCAGAATTGGAGGATCTGTAAGATGCAGAAAGTACTGAGAAAAAGAGTATTAAGGGATTTAAAGAAGAACTTCTTCAGATATTTTGCCCTCGGTCTTATGATTGCTATGGGAATCTTTCTTGTTGTTACGATTGTTGGTTCTGCAGAAACTCTGACGAAGGGAACAGAGGATATGGCCGAGGAGACAAATCTTGAAGATGGCGAGTTTGAGGTTTTTGTTCCTCTGAGCAAGAAGGATAAGAATCATATCTCTGAAATGGGTATAGATCTGGAAGAGCATTTTTTCTATGACTATCAAAGGGACGATACTGATAAAAGTACAGTACGTATTTTCAAGATTCGTGAATCTATTGATAAGATACATTACATTGATGGTAATGAGCCTAAAGATACAAATGAAATCGTGATTGAGAAGAGATATGCAGAAGAGCATGACCTAAGGGTTGGTGGCACATTTGATCTTGCAGGAAAGAATTATAAAGTGTCAGGAATCGGCGTTGTGTCAGATTATGACGGACCTTTTAAAGAGATTTCGGATACTTCCTGCAATTCGATTACATTTGGCCTTGTATTTTTAACTGATGAGGCATATGAAGAGTTCAAGGAATCAGGAAAAGCTCAAAAATCTGAAACATATCTCTATGCATATAAGCTTGGAAAAGGAAAGACGGATGCTGATCTAAAGAAGTATCTGAAGGACATAAAGATCGATCCTTCCGAAGTAGATGATGAACTGTTTCAGGAGTATTGGGACAGAACTGGTGGAGTACCTGATGAGCTTCGAGATGCAGTAAAGGAACTGCGCGATGCAACGGAAGATGTAAGGGATGGACTGGATGAGCTCTCAGATAATAATGACGATATAAATGATGCTACAGCAGAATTGTTCGATGCTTATCTAGAAGAGACAACAAATGCACTCAAAGGATATGGTGTTAATGTAGAACTTACAGAAGCAAACTATGAGGAAGAGCTGGACAAATTAATAGATTCAAGTTCTAGTACCATTATGAAGTTAACACTTGAAGATACTAAGGAACAACTATCTGATATGAAAGAATATAAGGATGGACTTTCAGATTACACGGGTGGTGTTGATGAGCTCTACGATGGTCTGGATGACATGGCTGATGGCGTGGCAGATATGGACGAATCTGTTGAGGATGCGCTGGAGGAGTTTGACTTTGAATTATCGAATCTGACGATGTTCTTAAAGTATACGGATAACCCAAGAATCTTTGCTACAAAGAATGATAAGATTGTTGATATAGAAGTCGGAATCATTGCCGGAGTTGTAATATTCATACTTCTAGCTTATGTAATTTCAGTATTTGTAGTTCATTCTATTGAAAGTGAGAGCAGCATCATAGGAACACTTTATTCAATGGGTGTTACGAAGAATGATCTGATGACGCATTATATAACACTGCCAGTCGTCGTTACATTTATCGCCGGACTCGTAGGAGTACTGGTCGCATCAACAGGACTACTTGCTCCAATGATTGCGGAAAGTTCGTATGTATATTTTTCAATTCCAGTGTTCAGCTTCCATATACCATTATACCTGTGGATATATTCTGTGGCTGTTCCTCCAATCATTGCAGTAATCGTAAATGTACTCGTCATCAGAAGCAAGCTTAACAGAACTGCACTTTCGCTCATCAGAAATGAGCAGAAGCAGAAGGGAATAAAGAAGGTTAATCTTAAGGGAATGAACTTTGTTTCTGCATTTAGGATAAGACAAATGCTTCACGAAATGAGGTCGACACTTGCGGTTGTTTTAGGTATGTTCCTTTCTCTACTCGTCTTTATGATTGCAGTTAACTGTTTTGTACTCTGTACGAATATAGCTAAAGACTATAAAGATGATACCAAGTATGAATATATGTACAATCTGAAATATCCAGAAGAAGAAGTGCCTGAAGGTGGCGAGGCTGCATATGCATATGGCTGTAAGGCAAAAACTATGGGATTCAACTTTGATGTCACAATACTTGGGATTGATGATGACAATCCATATTTTGATGTTAAGCCTGGTGATAGCAGAATGGATGTGGTTATATCGTCTTCATTCGCAGAAAAGTTTGGACTTAGCGAAGGCGAAGAGTTTGTTGTGACAGATGATGATAAGGAAGTTAAGTATGCATTTTCTGTAAAAGAGATAACCAACTATTCAACAGGTTACTACATTTTTATGGATATAGATGAGATGCGCGATATGATGGGCGAGTCTGATGATTATTACAACGTTGTATTCTCGGATGAGGAACTGGATATTGATCCAGGCAGACTTTATTCAGTTACAACAAGAGAGGACATAGTTAAAGGTTCATCAGTCTTTACAAGTCTGATGATGCCGATGATTTATGTTATATCATTTGCTTCAGCTATTATTTTCTGTGTGGTATTGTATCTGATGATAAAGGTAATGATAGATAGAAGCTCTTACAATATATCTCTCATCAAAGTGTTTGGTTATAAGCGAAAAGAAATAAGGAAACTTTATCTGGATGGTAACTTCTATATAATTGCAATCGGTTCACTTATATGCCTTCCACTTGCGAAAATTATCATGAATAAGATGTTCCCATTTATGATTTCAAATGTAGCTTGTGGCTTAAATGTAAAAGCACCGATAAGTTTCTTTATCGTAACCTATATAGTAATTCTATTATTATACTTTGTAATAAATTCAATTCTTGTCAGCCGTCTGAATAAATTTACACCGGCTGAGGTGCTTAAAAACAGAGAGTAAATATAAGAATCTACATAATATTAAAATGGAGTAGCTCTTTATATCTGAAAGGGCTATTCCATTTTTTTCTTGAAATCTACATGTATGTATGTTATAACCTAATAGTTAGATATATCTAATCAAGAATAGTTATATATAACCAAACGGTTAGAAGTATAGAAAATTTGAGGGTTATCATGTCTGATGAAATGATTGTTGAGTTTTGTTCGCCTACACTGGCGGGCATAAAAACAGGAAATCTTTTCTCGTGTGAATGTTTTGATTATAAGCAACTTGTGAAGGATTTGAGAAGGATTAATTGTGTTTTATTAGATAAGGGGATTAAAGCTATACCAATAAGGTATCTGAATCACAGAGCGCTAATCTATATATTTCGACCATCCTTCCTGGAAAAAGATCTCTGTGATAAGGATACCTCATTTCTACTTAAGCAACTTGGATATAACGTAGATAATATGAGTGAATGTGTTAAATGCTTGAGCAAAAAGCTAATGGCTCTTAAATCCAGTAAAGACTTTCCTCATGAGATAGGCCTTTTCTTAGGTTATCCATATGAGGATGTGAAGGGGTTTATGGAGCATAAAGGTGAATGTTCAAAATGTATCGGATGCTGGAAAGTTTATGGAGATGTTTCAAGTGCGGAAGATACATTTGACAGATACAGGAAGTGCACCAGTGAATATGTATTAAGGTTTAAGGAGGGTATGACCCTTGAACAGCTAGCGGTGTGCGCCTGAACACTCCGATTTTTCGGAGAATAAATAATATATAAGGGTTCGTCCCTGGAAAGGAAATAATATGAGTAAAGTAGCAGTAGTATTTTGGAGCGCCACTGGTAACACAGAGGCGATGGCAAATGCCGTAGCAGAGGGAGCAAAGGCAAAAGGTGCTGAAGTTTCAGTATTTGGATCCGGCGACTTCTCAGCAGATAAGGTTTCTGAGTTTGACGCAATAGCATTTGGTTGTCCAGCAATGGGAGCAGAGGTTCTTGAGGAGACTGAATTTGAGCCTATGTTTGCTTCTGTAGAGACATCTCTTGGCGGAAAGAAGATTGGAATCTTTGGTTCATATGGCTGGGGAGACGGTCAGTGGATGAGAGACTGGAAAGACAGATGTGATTCAACTGGAACGGCTCTCGTTAACGACGGTGTTATGGCTAATAATGCACCAGATGATGCAGCACTTGAAGAGTGCAAGGCTCTTGGAGAGGCACTTGCTTAATTAGTTTATATTGGGATGAGTAAATCATATGGTCCTTCTTTTAATCTTTGGGGAAAGATTAGTCCAGCTTTTGCCATGTTATTGCTCATCCCTATATTTATATCAGGAAGGAGAAAAAAATGTATTTAGAAATTGAAAAGGTAGTAGGAAGAGAAATACTTGATTCAAGAGGTAATCCCACAGTAGAGGCTGAGGTTTATCTTATTGATGGAACAGTTGGTAGAGGAACCGCGCCTAGCGGTGCTTCAACTGGAGAGTTTGAAGCTCTTGAGCTTCGTGATGGAGATAAGGATCGTTATCTTGGAAAGGGTGTTCAAAAGGCTGTTGAAAATATAAATACAACTATTAATGATGTTCTTGTAGGTCTGGATGCATCTGATACTTATGCAGTAGATGCAGCTATGATCAAGGCTGATGGAACAAAAGATAAGTCTAATCTTGGAGCAAATGCAATACTTGCAGTATCAATTGCAGCTGCTCGTGCAGCAGCTATTGCTCTCGATATTCCGCTTTATAGGTTTCTCGGTGGTGTACAAGGGAATAAGCTACCTGTACCTATGATGAATATCTTAAATGGTGGAGCTCATGCTGATAGTGCTGTAGATACACAGGAATTCATGATAATGCCAGTCGGTGCTCCTTCATTTAAAGAGGCTCTTAGATGGTGTGCAGAAGTATTCCATAAGTTAAGAAGTCTCATTAAGGATATGGGAGATGTCACAGCAGTAGGTGATGAAGGTGGATTTGCTCCTAATCAGTTAAAGAGTGATGAAGAGGCAATTGAGAAGATTCTGGAAGCTATTAAGGCTGCAGGTTTTGAACCAGGAAAGGATTTCATGATTGCAATGGATGCAGCTTCTTCAGAGTGGAAGAGCGAGAAGGGTAAGGGCTTCTATAAGCAGCCTAAGTCTGGAAAAGAGTTTACATCTGATGAACTTATTGCTCACTGGGAGGCTCTTGTAGATAAGTATCCTATAATCTCTATCGAAGACGGACTTGATGAAGAGGACTGGGAAGGCTGGCAGAGAATGACAGAAAAAATAGGCAACAAGGTTCAGCTTGTAGGTGATGACCTTTTCGTTACTAATACAGAGAGACTTTCAAAGGGTATTAAGCTCGGTGCAGCTAATTCTATACTTATAAAGCTCAACCAGATTGGTTCTGTATCAGAGACACTCGAAGCAATCAAGATGGCTCATAAGGCAGGTTATACAGCTATATCATCACATCGTTCAGGTGAGACAGCAGATACAACTATAGCTGATCTTGCAGTTGCTCTTAATACTTGCCAGATTAAGACAGGTGCACCTAGTCGTTCTGAACGTGTGGCTAAGTATAACCAGCTTCTTAGAATAGAAGAGGAGCTTGGTGCTTCAGCAGTATATCCTCAGAAGGATGCCTTCAATGTAAATAGGGATTAATATGATAATTACAATTATTACAACAATTATGATGATGATTGCTTATTTCTTGATACTGTACGCAGGAGTAGCTTTTATTCAGGATAAGAAATTTTTCTCGTCTGCTCCTAAAGAGATAGTAGATGCAGTGCCAGACAGAAAAGAACGATTTAAAGGAGCGCATACAGTTGGTTGGGTAATTATTGTAGTGGCATTTCTTACATTTGCAGGAGCCTTTGTACTCGGTGGATGGGATGGAGTAAAGAATGATTTTGGATTCTTAGGATTCTTCATAAGATTCATTGTAATGCTTTATGGAATGGAGCTCTTCGATATAGGTTTCTTCGATTGGAAACTTCTATGCCACTCGAACTTTTTCCCGCGATATTATCCAGAAGTGAAGGATATTGTGGGACCGCATTTCTTCGGATATAACTGGAAGACACATTTAATGCATTTTATTATTTATATTCCAGCAAGCGCGATGGCAGCTTTTATATGTATGCAAATTTAAAATATGCTTTGTTTTAAAGTAATAATCAAGGAGGAATGGAATGAAGCTTACTGATGCTAAGGAAGGATATCAGGGTAGAGTGGTATCTATGGATGGCGATAATCATATGATAAGTCGTGCAGTGTCCATAGGTATAGTGCCAGGTGGTATCGTGAAGGTCTTTAAAAATAGGCGTAAGCAGCCGGTTCTTATATATAGCCGTGATTCGATGATTGCGCTTAATAGAGAAGATGCGGCATGCATCGTGGTTGAATAGTTTATCAGGAAAGAGGAAATATGATGAAGAAGATAGCTTTACTGGGACAGCCAAATGCTGGAAAGTCTACTATATTTAATGGACTCACAGGTCTTAGACAGCATGTTGGTAACTGGCCAGGAAAAACGGTTGAGAAAAAGGAAGGAACATTTACAGTAGATGGACAGGAGATACTTGTTGCAGATCTTCCTGGAAGCTACAGTCTTTCTGCAAATTCAGACGAAGAGATAGTAACAAGGGATTATATAATCTCTGGAAATGCTGATATGGTTCTTATCATAATAGATGCATCGCAGTTAGAGCGAAGCCTCTACATGATGGCGGATTATGCAGGTATCAAGGTGCCTGCAGTACTTGTACTTAATCTTATGGATGTTGCTAAGCAGAAAGGTATGACAATAAATACGGATTCACTCAGTAAGAAGCTTGGTATTCCAGTCATTCCATTTGTTGCGGCAGACAAGAAGGGCTATGATGGCCTAAAGAAAGATTTATCAAAGGCCCTTGCTGAAAAGAAAAGTATGTCAGCGGATGTTTTTGAAGAGCAATTTATTGGTAAAGATTTTGGCTACGAGGGTGTAAAAGAAATCGTAAGCTCAGCAGAAGATGATCAGGTTTCCTCCCTTTGGTATGCAGCTAAGGCACTGGAAGAAGATGAAAATGTAATGGGAATTCTTAGGAATAAGCTTTCCCCTGATGAATATAAAGAACTAGAAAAAAATGTTAAGGGTATAGAAAAGGCAGCACTTACATCAGGTATCTGTAAGTTTGATGCAGTGCATAATCTGACAAGTGAAGTGCTTCAGAAGAAAGCTGGAACAGAACAGTTATCCCGCTTCGACAAAATCGCAACCGGAAGAATAAGTGGAAAGATACTGGCCTTTGTTATGGTGCTTCTGGCATTTGCAGTTGCTATGGTAATAGCAGCTCCAATCATGGGTATAGCGGGTATGATTCCTACAACTCTTAGTGAGCCTGTAGCAAATGCGCTAAATGGATGGGGCGTTCATCCTTTCCTTGTTAATCTTATATCAGTAGTTCTGCTTAATATTTTATTTTTTGTTTTATCTATGGCAGGTTTTGTGCTGGGTGTTAACTTTGCATTTTCAATTTTGGAAGAAGTTGGATATATGGCTCGTATATCTTTCGTGTTCGATAATATGATGCGTAGACTTGGACTTCAGGGAAAGAGTATATGCGCATTCTTCATGGGACTTGGTTGTACCATGGGTGGTGTTACAGGAACAAGAGTTTTGGATAATTATGGACAGAGACTTCTTGCAATGGCGCTGATTTGGTCTGTACCTTGTGGTTCAACCTGGTCGGTTATTCCTACACTTGCGGCTGTCTTCTATGGTCCAATTGGATCCATGGCAGTTACATTTGTGATAGTTGCAATTATGTTTATATCAATTATGCTGGTTTCTCTCATTTTTGGAAAGAAGCTCTCTCCTGTTGAACAAAGAACAGGTATTGTAATGGAACTTCCTCCATATCATAAACCAAGATGGGGACATATAATCAGAACAACACTTATCAAGGGTGTTGACGTATTTAAGCGTGCGCTTAGTACAGTACTTGTTGTTTCCATAGTTTTCTATGTGCTTTCTTATGCATGGAACGGAAAGACAAGCATACTGATGACAGTAGGTCAGGCTATAGAGCCAGTGACACATCTTTTCGGACTTACATGGCAGGCATTTATGGCATTCCTTTCCTCTATGCTTGCAAAGGAATCTATGCTTGGAGTTTTAGGTGCACTTTTTGGAGGTGTGACAGATGTTACGAGTATTGCATTTAACGCAAAGAGTGGTATAGATACTTCAGTAATGAGTACTCTGCCTCAGTTCTTTACAAAAGCAGAAATGCTGGCATTCCTTTTCGCTGTATCCTTCAATATGCCTTGCGTCATGGCGATGAGTACAACCTATAAGGAAAATCATTCGAAGAAATGGACAGCAATAATCGCTGGCTATTATACAGCATTTTCACTTGTGCTTGCATTTATCGCATTCCATATAGGACTTATAATATTCTAAAAACAAAATGGAGAGGCACATTATTTAATAATGTGCCTTTTAAATTAAAAACTATGAAAAACCCTTATATAAGCAAAAAGGAAATAGAGGTAGTGAGATGAAATCATCAGACAATTGGTTTAAGACGCTACTGTCCTATGCGAAGGGCAGTGGTACAAAGCTTGTTATATCAGTAATACTATCAGTAATTAGTCTGGTATCGGGTATAGTACCATACTTCTGTGTATATAAGATGCTTGATGCATATATGACGAGCGGACTAGATAAGGAGACGGTTTTATTCTGGGGGCTTATCGCGCTCGGAATGTATTTTATAAAGATTTTGGCCTTTGGATTATCGACAGGTATATCCCATTATGTTGCATTTAATGTCCTGGAAGGAATGAGACTTAAGGTGGCGGATGTATTTATGAAAGCTCCTCTGGGAGAAGTATATGCTCACTCCATCGGTGAGATAAAGGGAATCATAGTAGATAAGATTGAAGATATAGAACCGCCGCTTGCACATTTTGTTCCAGAGGGTTCGGGACATTTGGTACTTCCAATAGTAAGTTTTGTTGCATTATGCATGATTGATATAAGAGTTGCCCTCGGAGCACTTGTGGCACTTCCGATAGGAATACTTTTTATGGCGCTGACATTTTCTATAAGCGGCAGAAACCTGACAAAGTATCAGGAAGCAAATGCGCATATGAACAGCGTGATAGTTGAATATATTGAAGGAATCGAAGTTATTAAGGCCTTTGGTAAGACCGGTGTAAGTTATGAGAAATATGCCGGAGCCATTATGGATTATCGTGACTTTGTTATCGAATGGATGAAGGATACCTGGGTTACTATGAAGCTGGCATTTGCATTTATGCCTGCAACCCTTCTGGGAGTTGTTCCTATCAGTGTTCTTCTGATAGACAAAGGAAGTATGACTGTTTCTGAAATGGCTCTCGCAGTTATGCTTGCTATGTCTATGGTCATAAGTATGACAAAGATAGAGGTATTCTCCAACAGCCTTAGAGAGATGGAGTATACAGTTAAAGAGATACAGAAGCTTTTTGATATGAAGACACTTAGTGAACCAAGCGTTGAGAAGTTGCCTGAAAGATATGATGTTAGGCTGAAAAATGTTCATTTTACTTATGATGAAAAGGAAGGCGAGGTGCTTCACGGAATAAATCTTGCTCTTGCAGAGGGAAGCTTTACAGCGCTTGTCGGGCCGAGTGGTGGAGGTAAGTCCACTGTTGCGAAGTTGATAGCAAGGTTCTGGGACACGACTAGTGGAAGTATAGAAATCGGCGGAGTAGATATTAAGGACATGAAGGTGACAAGTCTTGCTAATCTTGTAAGTTTTGTTACTCAGGATAACTTCCTCTTCAGATGTTCGCTCCTTGAAAATATAAGACTAGGAAATCCTGATGCTACTGATGAAGAGGTTAAAGCAGCAGCCCGTGCGGCGTGCTGTGAAGAATTCATCCTGAAGCTTCCTGATGGATATAACACATCCGCTGGCGAAGCAGGAAAGAGACTTTCTGGTGGTGAGAGGCAGCGTATTGCGATAGCGAGAATGATGCTGAAAAATGCACCTATAGTAATACTGGACGAAGCAACTGCATTTACGGATCCTGAAAATGAAGATAAGCTTCAGCAGTCTATTGCAGCGCTTACAAAGAATAAGACACTTTTAGTTATAGCTCATAGACTATCTACAATTAAGGGAGCGGATAACATAGTGGTTCTAAGTGACGGCAGGATCGAAGCATCAGGAAAGCAGGATGAGCTTATGGAGAAGTGTCCGCTTTATAACAGAATGTGGCAGGCACATATAGGCGCAAGAAAATGGTCTGCAGGAAAGGCGGGTTGATAGAATGTTCAGTACAGTAAAAAGAATAATAGCGTGGTGTGGAGATTTTAAAGGTGACCTGTTTTTGGGATTTGTATTCTCTTTCTTTTCGTCCTGGATGGTAGCGGCGCCTATAGCCTTTGCGGGATTTACTATAGCCGAAATAGTAGAGATTAAAAAAGCCGGAGAAAACATCCCTTCGAATTTATGGCTTAAGTGTCTTGGAGTTATAGTTGGGCTTACAATAGGAAGATTTCTATTTGATTATCTTAAAGCGAGATTCCATGAGAAGATAGGGTACCTGCTTATTGCAAGAGATAGGATTAAGATAGGTGAAGCTTTAAAAAGGGTATCACTTGGATATTTCCAGACTAACGATACTGGTGCGATTCTCAATGCCATAACTACGGGACTTCATACCCTTGAAAACATGGGAATCAGAATGGTGGATAATTTCGTAGGAGGATATCTTAACTTTATATGTATCCTCATATTCCTTGGAGTTATGTGCCCGAAGGCGGCTCTTATTGCAGTGCTCGGAGTGGTTGTTTCATTTATCTTTCTTAGTATGATATCGTATCACAGCAGCCGAAATACCAAGATTTTAAATGCAGAAAATGAGAGACTTACTCAGGCTGCCCTTGAATATACAAGAGGACTTCCGGTCGTAAAATCCTTTGGAATGGAAGGCGCATCTATAGCATCCTTTAGAGATGCAGTTGCTAGTGCGAAAAGGATTGCTCTAAAGATAGAATGTGGATTTATTCCTTATAACTGCCTTCACCTTTTTGCATTAAAGGCTGCGAGTGCTTGGATGGTAATATCGGTAATGTATGCAGGTATTGCTGGAGATATGGAACTTAAGTATGTTTTGGTTGTAGCATTTCTCTCCATGTCCATATTCGGAAGTGTAGAACCGATAGCGGACAGCGCACATGTTCTTGCAGTTATTAATAATGCTTTGGATAAGTTAAATGAAATCTCAGAGGGCAGTCTCTTAGATGAGAAGGGAACAGACATTAAGCCAGAGAGATTCGATATTGAATTTGAAAATGTGGACTTCTCATATGACAACAAGAGAAAGATTCTGAAGGACGTATCCTTTAAGCTTCCCGAGGGTAGTACTACTGCAATAGTTGGTCCTTCCGGAAGTGGTAAGACTACTATATGTAATCTGATTGCAAGATTCTACGATACATCTTCTGGAAGTATATCTCTGGGAGGGCATAAGCTTACTGAGTTCACCTGCGACAGTCTTCTCTCTAATATCTCTATGGTATTCCAGAATGTATATCTCTTTAATGACACAATTAGAGCGAATATCTGTTTTGGTAGGGATAATGTAACTGAAGAAGAAATGATTGAGGCTGCAAAGAAGGCCAGATGTCACGACTTTATTATGGAGTTGCCAGATGGATATGATACCGTGATCGGAGAAGGCGGCGGAACTCTGTCAGGAGGACAGAAGCAGAGAATATCTATAGCGAGAGCGATACTTAAGGATGCGCCAGTCATAATCCTGGATGAATCAACAGCCAGTATTGATCCAGAAAATGAGCATCTTATACAGGGGGCTATTACAGAGCTTTCTAAGGGTAAGACGGTTATCATAATAGCCCACAGACTTGCAACTATAGAATCCGTAGATCAAATACTGGTTGTAGATAATGGATGCCTAATAGAGAAGGGTACTCATGCCGAGTTGATTGATCGTGGTGGAAAGTATAGCGAATTTGTAAAGATAAGACAGAAGGCTGAGAACTGGCAGATGGCATAGGATATCTAGGTGCTCCGATTTGTTTTGTATTTTACTGCAATAATGATTGTTGGTATAATATATCAGACAAATAATAAGGGGGCATAAAACCATGGATATTTCAGATATTTTTTTTATTGTAGTAGGTATAATTTTATTGTTGATACAGTTGCTTATATTATATTTTATAATCACAGGTATCAAAAGTATGATTGTATGTACGGAAAAAGTGGTTGCTAAAGTAACGTCAGTAATAGATGAAAAGAAAAGATATGAAGATTCTAAAACAGGTAAAACTGAATATAGATATTATTATAATGTGACTTTTAAATACGATTATAATGGTCAAGAGTATGATACGACTCGTACGTATAGTGATAGAAGTAAATATTCTAAAGGTGATAATCCTACAATAAAGATAAATCCACATAATCCGAAAGAAACCAGTGGGTTAAAAGGTGATATTAGTACTCTTTTAGGATTATCTTTATCAATACCGCTTTTTGCATTTTTTGATCTTATATATATATCGATTTTATCGAGTGTTTTTTAAAATCATGGCTGTCAGCTCTCGTATGACAGCCTTTTTTGTTTTGTAATATTTTGAGTTATATGATACTATATATGATTAGATGCAACTAACGAAGCGGGTTTATATACTGAAGATTGTAACTATTAATGAACAATCTTATAAGGGAAAGGTAATTTGAAAAGTGAGATACGGATTTATGGGTATGGCTATGCCGCTCATCATGGATAAAGCAGTATATACGTTTTTAAGGGATTACGGAATAGAAGTTACTGCTGAGTTAAAGAAGAGGATAAGAAAAGAGTATAAGGAAATTGTGGCTAGAACACCGGCTCTGGGTAAAGGGAATAGTCTGACTAAAATTCTTTATATAGGCTGTTACATGATATCATTTCATAAGGCGGCTCCGGATGTTATAGATGAAAAATGTTTTGAAGGGCTCGTCAAATATCTATGTGACGAAATGATTCGTAGACAGAAAGAGGATGAAAGTTCATTTTCGGAGAAGAATATCCGAACCCGTGAAGAAGCAGCAAGAAAATCACAGACATCCTCCTATGAAATGGATTGGAAATCTACATTCAGGAGAATCGATAAAGATAACTATGAATTCACTTATACAAAATGCGGACTCTGTGAACTTGGTAGAAGAGAAGGCTGTTTTCATCTTATTAAGTATCTATGTATGACTGACTTTATCAGTTTTGATAAAGGAGGAGCTAAGCTGATCAGAGATCATACACTTGCAAACGGAGATGATTATTGCGATTTTCATGTGAGCAGGAAGGAAAAATATTAAGTTATTAACAACTAACCAATTATATAAAGCTTATAGTTCTGGCATATGAGAACAGGAAATGAAACACGTTAGTGTTAAATATGGAGGAAAATATGAATAAGGGAAAGACAGTTGTAGAGTTTAAAGATGTTCTAAAGGAATATGGTGAGGGCGATGGTAAGCAGATTGCTGTAAATCACATAGACTTTACCATAGATGAAGGTGAGTTTGTAGTTATACTGGGGCAGTCGGGAGCGGGTAAGTCTACTGTGCTGAATATGCTGGGAGGTATGGATAAACCTACATCAGGCACGGTTACGGTGGACGGAGCAATAGTTTCATCCATGAATGATACGAAGCTTTCGGATTACAGAGCTGAAAAGATTGGATTTATATTTCAGTTTTATAATCTGATTCCAAGCCTTACGGCATATGAAAATGTGGCACTTACGAAGAGTATAGTGAAGAACGCACTTGACCCAATGGAAATGCTTGAAAGGGTCGGACTTAAGAAACATGCAAAGAAGTTCCCATCCCAGATGTCGGGCGGTGAACAACAGAGAGTATCTATAGCAAGGGCGCTTGCAAAGAATCCGAAGATAATACTTGGAGACGAACCAACGGGCGCCCTTGATTCTGAGACGGGAGTTAGTATACTTAAACTCTTGGTAGCAATGTCTCACGATTATGGAAATACAGTTATTCTTGTAACACACAATGCTGATATAGCTAAATGCGCTGATAAGGTTATTCGTATGAAGAACGGAAAAATCAGGGAAATTAAGATTAATGAGTCACCGGTTCCTGTTGAGGAGGTGGAGTGGTAATGTTATTTCGAAAAATGCTTAGAGAAATGAGAGGTAATCTGGGACAATTTATATCAGTGCTTATACTTTCATTTCTAGCGACATTTATCTATGCAGGTTTTGAATCGAATGTAGTTGGAAGTGGTAAGGCCGTTAATGAATTTCATGAGAAGACCAATATAGCGGATGCCTGGATATACAGTGAGGGCTTCAAAGAAGAAAATCTGGATCAGGTTAAGGAGCTTTCTTTTGTAGAGGATGCCCAGTTCAGGACTGAGATTAGAGGAACAACCGTAGATTATGAAGGCGCGCAGCTGGATATATATCTGATGGATGAAAGCACCATCTTGAAGCCTTATGTATTTAAAGGAACAGATGAGGAAAATGAAAAGCTTAAGGTATCAGACAGCGTAGAATTTGATGGTGATGATAAGGACGGCGTATGGCTTAATGGTTCCTTTGCAAAGGAATGGAATATTGCAGTAGGAGACAAGATTAAGCTTGAATATAATGGAGTTAAGTTTGAGAGAACGGTTCGTGGACTTATCATGGAGCCAGAGTATGAATATACAAAGGCTGAAAAGGATAGTGATATCAACTTTAAGACTCTGGCTTATGTATATATGAGTTATAAGGCATTTCCGATAAGTGAAGTTCCATATACTACAATGCTTGTAACTCTAACAGACGAGGCAAAAAGTGATGCGAGAGAGACCATAAAAGAAGAAAAAAGTAATATCAGTGAAGTTCTTTTTTATGAAAAGCAGATATCAGATGCAATCGATAAGAACTACGCTGTTATGGTGGATAAAGAGTCGATAGTTGGAATACAAAGAATAGCTGATGAACTAAAACAGCATGATACCTTTTCTTATGCATTTGCATTTATCTTTCTTGTGGTTGCGATTCTTGTAATATCTACCACCATGAGCCGACTTGTGGAGAGGCAGCGAACACAGATTGGTACTATGAATGCTATAGGAATGAAGAGATATAAGATAGCAATTCATTATATGAGCTACAGCTTTTTTGTATCACTTATCGGAGCGGTAACAGGTCTTATAGCAGGACCGCGTGTGGTCGGTAAGCTTCTTGTAAATATGCTTTTTGAATGGTATATGATCCCGGATGTAAAGGTTGGATCCAATGCACTCTTCTATGTTGTTACGGCTGTTACAGTACTTACTTGTGTTCTTGCATCATATGTTAGTTGCAAAAAGCTACTAAGAGTTCCTCCGGCAGCTGCACTCAGACCTGCGGCCCCTAAGAAAGCAAAAAGGATACTAGCTGAAAGACTGCCGATTTGGGAGAAGCTTAGTTTCAGTACACAGTATAATCTGAGAGATGTTTCCAGATCTCCTCTAAGAGCAGTAATGGGAATAGTGGGAACAGCTGTAGGAATGGTTCTTGTATTATATGCCTTTGGATGCTACTTCCTGGTGGATGACATCGTAGACTGGAACTTTAATAAGCTTCAGAATTATAGTTATCAGATGGCTCTGTCTGAGGATAAGGATGTAGATTATTTTGATGAGATATGTGACGCCGTAGATGGTGAAATGATAATGACAGACCAGATAGAACTGGCAAAAGAACCTCATGCAGCAGCTATGGATAGATTTAAGCAGACTATAACGGTTATAGAAGGAAAGGGTCTGCAGAATATTACAGATGAAAAGGCTGTTATCACTTCTATGGTTCCGGGAAAGGTTGCGATTACAAGCAGACTGGCCAAGCAGATGGGAGTCACTGTCGGTGATAAAGTATATTGGCATATTTATTCAAAGAATGAATGGTATGAATCAGAGATAGGACTTATAAATAGAACGCCAGAAACTGCAGGAATAACTATCCTTAGAGATGATTTTGAAAAAACAGGTTGTGAATATGTACCTACTGCTATTCTTTCAAGAAAGAATCTGAAGTCTTATGATGGTAAGGATGGAATAGCTGGTGTATATGATTTGGAAAAAATGAAAGAGGTGTTTATTAAGGGATATGATGTTATAAAATACCTCTTTTATATGATGATGATATTCTCGGTTGTCACAGTTGTGGTTGTTCTCTATAATGCAGGAAATCTTTCCTTCCATGAGAGACTTAAGGAGTTTGCAACACTCAAGGTTATGGGGCTATCTTCGAAAAAGATAAGGAAAACTCTGAATCAGGAAAATATATGGTTTGCGATTATCGGAATAATAGCCGGCGCTCCGTTGGGAAGACCAACGCTTACAGCCATGATGAACAGTAACGGAGATAATTATGATTATTATATTCATGTGCCGGTTTATCTATATGCAATTTCGGCCGTCTTTGTTCTGGTGGTTGCTATCATAGTGAGTCTGATGTTTTCAAAGAAGATAAAGACTCTGGACATGGTTGGCAGTTTGAAGGGTATGGAGTAAACACATGTTTAATACACTTAATAGTTAAGTTATGTGGCTAATCATTGTTGGCTAATCTTTTATTACAGTTATATTATAGAAAACTTTGTAAAAAATATGAAATGATTATTTGAATAGTATTCAGATAGTTTAATAGAACCATATTATTTTAACTATGGTTAAAAAACATGTGACTTTGTGAACAAACATTAAATTGCGACAATGAGCCTCGTGATAGTAGGATTAATGTAGTATAAAATTCATCATAAATAGAATGAATATAGGAGGTATGAATTATGTTCGAAGTTAAACATTTATGTATGGTTGTAGGCGGAGCTCTTCTTGGATCAGCAGGAGTAAAGCTTCTCAGTAGTAAGGATGCAAAGAAGGCATATACTCATGTAACAGCAGCTGTTATGAGATGCGCAGATACAGTTATGGAGACGGCAACTACTCTCAAAGAAAACTGTGGAGACATCAAGGCAGATGCTCAGGAGATAAATGAAAAGCGCCGTGAGGAAGAGAGACAGAAGGAAATAGAGGATGCTAAAGCTGTTATAGCTGAAGCTGAAGAGAAAATAGCTGAACTCGAAGCAGATTATAAAGAAGCTAAAGAAGAGGACGTTGCGGTAGCTGGAGCATAATATGAGATGCAAGATATTACATGAATCGAAAAACAGAATGAGAGTTCATCTCTTTCAAAAATATATGACCTGTGATGAGGCAGATAAGGTGGAATATTTTCTGCTTGGTCTTCCATATGTGAGTGAAGTAAAGGTCAGCGAGAGAACATCGGATGCAACTATTCGATATCAGGAAAAGTATAGAGATAATCTGATAGAACAATTATCTACATTTAGTCTGACAAGCACAGAGGTGGTGGTTCCGGAACATACTGGAAGAGAGCTTGTTCACAGCTATCAGGATAGGATGTTTTATTTGGTAGCAAGACGCGTAATATCCAGATTATTCTTTCCAATGGCAATAAGGAATGTGATAACTGTAGTTAAATCTTTTCCTTATATTTGGGAAGGAGTAAAGAGTCTTGCTAAGGGAAAACTAAAAGTATCAGTTCTTGATGCGACCAGTATTTTAGTTTCTATGCTAAGAAGAGACTTTGACACAGCGGGAAGTGTCATTTTCCTTCTCAGTGTCGGAGATCTGATGGATGAATGGACCAGAAAGAAATCCGTTGCAGATCTAGCAAGTGCTATGGCTTTAAATGTAGAAAAGGTATGGCAGGTAAATGATGATGGCGAAGAAATCCTTGTAGACATCAATCATATAAATAAGGATGATACCATCGTAGTGAGAACTGGAAATATGGTACCTCTTGATGGGGTAATCATAGACGGTATGGCTGAGATAAATCAGGCATCGATTACTGGAGAGAGTCTGCCTGTTCATAAGGAAGTGGGCGGATATGTTTACGCTGGTACAGTTCTTGAAGAAGGTGAGCTAAAGGTATCAGTCAAAAAGACTCAAGGTTCTGGACAGTATGACCGTATAACTCAGATGATAGAAGAGTCAGAGAAGCTTAAATCGACTGCAGAGGAAAATGCATTTAAGATGGCGGATAGACTCGTTCCATATACCTTAGGTGCCACCGCACTTACATATCTTTTAACAAGAAATGTAACAAGGGCGACATCTATACTTATGGTTGATTTCTGCTGCGCACTCAAGCTTTCTATACCGATAGCAGTTCTTTCTGCTATGCGAGAAGCAGGACAGCACCATATATCTGTAAAGGGTGGAAAGTTCCTTGAGAAGGTTGCCGAGGCAGATACGATTGTATTCGATAAAACTGGAACGCTCACTTATGCTTGTCCAAAAGTAAAGGATGTAATTACATTTGATAATGCTGATAAGGACGAAATGCTTAGACTTGCAGCATGCCTTGAAGAACACTATCCACATAGTATGGCAAATGCAGTCGTTAAGGCGGCAGAGGAAAAGGGTCTTGTCCACGAAGAAAAGCATTCCAAGGTTGAGTATGTTGTTGCACATGGAATCGCTAGTTCTATAGATGGCGAGAAGGTTATTATCGGAAGCTATCATTTTGTATTTGAGGACGAGGGCTGTGTTATTGAAGACAGCGAGAAAGAGAAGTTTGAGAATCTTTCCGATGAATATTCTCATTTGTATATGGCAATAGGTGGTAAAGTTAAAGCGGCCATTATGATAGATGATCCGGTTAAGACGGAAGCGAAGGAAGTTATTCAAAGCCTTAGATCGCTCGGGCTTAGGGTTGTTATGCTGACAGGTGATAGTAGCAGAGTGGCAAAACGTGTTGCTAGAGAACTCGGAGTAGACGAAGTGAGAGCTCAGGTGCTTCCAGAAGATAAGGCGGCATTCGTTGAGGAAGAACATAAGGCAGGTCGTTCTTGCATTATGATAGGTGATGGAGTAAATGATTCGCCAGCTCTTTCTGCTGCTGATGCCGGAATAGCGATAAATAGTGGAGCGGCTATAGCGAGAGAGGTTGCGGATATTATGATATCAGAGGATGACCTCAGTAGTTTAGTGGTTCTGAGACAACTTGGAGTAGAGCTTCAGAAAAGAATGAAGGGTAATTATCACAAGATAGTTAGCTTCAATGCTGGGCTTATATTGCTCGGAGCTATTGGAATTCTTCAGCCTACGATGACTGCACTCCTCCACAATGGTTCTACTATACTAATTAGCATGAAATCAATGACAAACCTTATAGACAAGCAGGAAAAATGTAATTGAAACTGTAGAATATATTTTAAAGAGGTGACAAGATGAGTGGAACAGTATCAACAATCATTATAGTTGTAATTCTAGTAGTAATACTTTTCTTTGCTATAAAAAACTCAATTCCTCATTTTAGAGGAGAGGGTGGATGTTGCGGTGGCTCTGGAAAAGAGAAACTGATTAAGCCTGCAAAGCTGGAAAATATAATTTCCACAAAGATCGTAAAGATAGAAGGTATGCGATGTGAAAACTGTCATAGAAGAGTCCAGAATGCACTTAATTCTATAGATGGAGTAAATGCAAAGGTAAATGGTGAGAAAGCCGTGGCTGTAGTAAAGCTTGGAAGAGAAATTGAGGACAGTGAATTAAAAGAAGCAATCACTAGCTTGGGATATAGTGTTACTTCAATAAATTAGTTAATAACATAGAGTTCAGATGGCTCAAATATTAGGTGCGAGCGTAGATTATCTTACAGGTGAATCAAATGATGATGGTGCAAATACTGCACTTGTGTATAAGGAAATAGTTAAAGCTCAGAAAAAAAGTGATGTATGTGCATCTTACATTGAAAAAATGCATCTTACATTCCAAAATATTGAATGAATTACAAGGCTTGGTTATAGTCGTTTTAACAAAAAGAAAACGGCTGTTTCCAAGTCTTTTTTGTATAAAGAAAGGAATGATAAGATGAATAAGATCTATAAGAAAAACGAAGTTACTTTTGCAATCATATGTATAGTTATCTATGTTGTGGGAACGAGTATGGCTGAGTCGATATCAGAGACAGTTGGAATAGTTAAACTTCCATCGATGATCTTCCACATAGGTTTTTCTGTAATACTACTGGCATGGCTTAAGAAGAATGACCTGTTTGAAAAGTATGGAATTGTGAAGCCGGAATATAATTTATCAAAAACATGGTTCTTTATACCACTAATGATTGTAGGCTTATCAAGCATTTTCTTTGGAGTGAAGCTGAATTACAGTATATCTGAAACAGCATTTTATATCATTAGTATGATATGTGTAGGATTTCTTGAAGAAATAATATTTAGAGGCTTTCTCTTTGTAGGTATGGCAAAGAAAAATGTAAAGAGCGCGATAATAGTTTCTTCTATCACCTTCGGAATAGGCCATATAGTTAATCTTCTGAATGGTCAGGATCTGCTTGAAACTTTGCTTCAGATAGTGTTTGCTATAGTGGTTGGATTTACACTTGTTACACTATTCTATAAAGGTAAGAGTCTGTTACCTTGCATAGTCTTCCATGGAATAAATAACGCCTGCTCAGCAATCAGCAACGAAGAGGCATCTCTCAAGGTTTTCGGCAGCGTGGAGAGAGAGCTTTACATATCGGTGACTATTGCAGTTGTTCTTCTTTCAATATACTGCATAGCGATATGGAAGACTTTCAGAACAAGTGCCATTGAGGATGTGAAATAGAGGTTTGATAATAACCAGTCTGCTTGCTATAATTTTGCTATTATAAAATGTATAGCAGGAGCGTGACTAGAAGTGGAATTAAGGGTTAGAAAAATCCCTATAAATGAATCTGAAGTTCTTGAGATTCGCTGTCATAAGGTAACAGATGACGTGCAGGAAATCATTTCTTTTGTGAAGTCCAGACAGGGACAGCTGAGTACGGAGCATGACGGACAGCGTGTAGAGATTCCGATAGTGGATGTATTCTATGCTGAATCGGTGGATAATAGGCTATTTATCTATACATCGAAAGATAGTTATGAGATAAAACTAAAACTATATGAGTTGGAAGATATGCTGCGGGGTAAAACCTTTATCAGGATTCAGAAGGGAATGCTTTTAAACCTGATGAAGGTAAAGTCTATAAAACCTGCGCTTAGCGGCAGATACACAGCGCTCCTAAAGAATAATGAAGAGGTAGTGATTTCTAGAAAATACGTTTCTGGATTGAAGAATGCACTAAAAGGTGGTGATGACAAGTGAAAAACAAATATGGAATAAAGGAAAGATTAGGTGAAGCCTTTAGATTATATTTTATTCTTGTAACTCTGATCACCATACTTCTAATGGTTGTGGGAATGTTATTTGATAGTGGCAGAACCTTCAGTTACGAAGCCTTTTTCTCGCCTCTTTTTTATGCATTTATTGGTGTGATTCCAGTATTCTTTTTTCAATCAGATAAAGAGCTGAGCATGAAAAGACTTATTATAAGAAACGTTCTTTATGTGCTTATAGTTGAGGCAGCAATACTTTTGATAGTATTCAAAGCGCCGAATATACCGTCAGATAGGAAAGAAGTCGTTATAAGTATTGCGGTTGGAGTGCTCGTTGTTTTTATATTATCGCTAATAGTTGAATATATCTTTGAACTTACCCAGGCAAGGGAGATGAATACTTATTTGGAAGAGTATCAAAAGAACAGATAACTATAAGAAATGTCGAAAGGCATTTCTTTTTTTGTTGACAAATAAGATGAGATGCATTAACATATGAACAGATGAACATATAAAACAAATGTTTGATAAGGAGTTAATCGAGATGGCAAGTAAGATAGTAAGCAAATATATGTATAAGATAATGTCACCAAGTTATGACATTTTAGATAAGACTTTCTTCAGAAATAACGGAAGAAAGGATGGCAGGAATCCAAGAGAGGTTTTGGCTGAACTTATTCCAAATGAAAAGAGTATGGTACTTGATATGTGTTGTGGAACCGGATCGAACGGGATTAATGTTGCAATCAAGAATCCAAATGTGACGGTTATGGGACTGGACAGATCAAAATCTATGCTGCTTAAGGCGAGACAGAAGGTAAATAGTCTCGGACTTAATAATGTGAAGCTTATCTGTAGAGATGCTACAGACACAGGACTTAAGAGTGAGATTTTTGATTACATTATCATAGGCCTGGCCCTTCATGAATGTAATCCCGACCTTTGGAATGGGATTCTGTCAGAAGCCCACAGGCTTCTTAAGAAGGATGGTCATCTTATAATTCTTGATTGGGAAAGACAAAAAGGTATATCTAACAAGATAAAATTCGCTCCTATGTATATCACTGAAACTATATGTACTCCTAAATATTTCCGGGAATATTTTAATAGTGATAAGGAGGTGTTTTTCTCTAGGTTCGGGTTTAAGGCTGAGAAGAATATCAGATGTAAATATACATTTGTGATGAGTTTGAAGAAATATGATGTAAGTAGTGGTGATAAAGAAGAGGAAAATGAAATGAATAATGAATATTTGTTCCAAACTCATATGCTGGATTATGATAATTATAAGATTCAGGAACTTATAAGAGAGCGTGGCTGGAGAGACCTTCCAGAGTTTGAAAGGATACGTTCGATTTACAATTTTATCAGAGATGAGATCCGCTTTGGATACAATGTGGATGACAGCATTCCTGCCTCAAAGGTTCTGAAGGATGGATATGGACAGTGCAATACTAAGGGTACACTTTTTATGGCACTTCTAAGAGCGGTTGGTGTTCCCTGTAGAGTTCACGGCTTTACTATTAGAAAAGAACTTCAGGAAGGGGCCATGACAGGCTTTGTTTATAAGCAGGCTCCGAAGAATATATTCCATAGCTGGGTAGAGGTATACTTAGAGGGCAAATGGTACGAGCTTGAGGCATTTATTATAGATAAGGATTATCTCGGAAAGCTGCAGCAGAAGAATAGTAATTGCACTGGCGCATTCTGTAAATATGGAGTTGGGGTTGAGGATTTTAAGAATCCGGTTATAGATTTCAATCGTAATAACACTTATATTCAGAGTACAGGAATCAATCAGGATTTCGGAATCTACGATTCTCCAGATGCACTTCTAAAAAAACATCATCAAGAGATGGGATTTATTAAAAAATTTGCCTTTAGATATTATGGCAGACATATGATGAATCGAAATGTGAAAAAGATTAGAGGTGGTTTTTGACATGAAAAACTATGTTAAAGATAGTCAGAAACTTCCAATGTTTGGAGTGGGTCCTTATCTCGTCGGAAGTTTAGGGGTTCTTACATTGGCTGGTATGTTGCTTTCTGGAAATATACTAAAATCTGGAATGCTGGGTGGATTATGGGTTATAATATTCAGAGTTATTGGAACTCTTATTTTATTATCAGGACTGGCTATCTGGTTTATAGGGGCTATGAAATCTGATATGGACGACAGCATTATCGAGAACAGACTTCAAACAGGTGGTATATATGCCTGGGTAAGAAATCCAATGTATAGTGGCGTGTGGTATACAATCATAGGAATAGGACTGATGTGTCATAATTGGTGGCTTATAGTAATCCAGATTATCAACTGGGGGATTATGACCATAGTTTTGAAGAATACAGAAGAGAAGTGGCTTGAAAATCTGTACGGAGAGGAGTATATGGAATATAAGTCACAGGTGAACAGATGTATTATGTGGTTCCCAAGAAAGAAATAATACATTTGGAGTGAATGACACGGTATATGGATATAATTAATATGACAGAAGGGTGGAAATGATATTGAATAACAAGATGACAGTAATAGTAGATAATACACCATATAATGGCTTAAGTGGTGAGTGGGGCCTGTCTATTCTAGTGGAACATGATGGAAAGAATATCCTGGTAGATGCAGGTGCATCAGACCTTTTTGTCGAGAATATGAAAGCTTTGGGTAAAAATATAGCTGATGTGGATTACGGAGTTCTGAGTCACGCACATTATGATCATGCAAATGGTATACCGAGATTTTTCGAAGAGAATAAAAAGGCAAAGTTCTATCTGAGAGAAACTACTGCCGAAAACTGTTATGCTAAGAAATTCATTTTCAGAAAATATATAGGAATTCCGAAGAAGATGACCAAGAATTATTCGGATAGGATAGAGTATGTATCAGGTGACTATAAGCTCTGTGAGGGCGCATATCTTATACCTCATAAGACTCCTGGTCTTGAAAGAATAGGCCAGCGAGAAATGA
>Ga0247608_10002108_pt1 | contig 25733 bp, 17 predicted proteins | sample 176DNAGHGlowgp2_FD_193490 | JGI IMG/M metagenome (GOLD analysis project Ga0247608, IMG submission 193490) | Sheep rumen microbial communities from Palmerston North, Manawatu-Wanganui, New Zealand - 1766 DNA GHGlow gp2 | ecosystem: Host-associated > Mammals > Digestive system > Stomach > Rumen ... | reverse complement strand
AATTCCAGCTTTCCACCTACAAGAGAATCCTGGACATTTACGGTACCACCACTCAGACCATCGACGCTTTGATGAAGCTGGAATTGCCCAGCGGCGTTGACGTTGAAATCAAAGTCTGAAGTAGGACGATAGCCTGATCATCAGGCTTACTTTGGGGCGTTAGCTCAGTTGGCTAGAGCGTTTGACTGGCAGTCAAGAGGTCGTGAGTTCGATTCTCATACGCTCCACTAATAGAAAACAGGGTTGTCCATAGGAAGTTCTGTTTTAATTCTTTCCATGGCTTCAAAAAAGAAAAACACAGCACAAATCATCTCCTTGGATGCATTCGGGAGTGCCAAAGATTATTGGCTCTGCTGGATAAAGTCCCCGCTTTCGCATTTATCCTTCGCCACCAGTGTACAGAGGCATTTTGGATATCCTTGTGCCTATATTGGGGATGTTGTGCTTGACGATGTTCATCCGGATCTGAAATTCCCCATGTATTTCACCACTTTCAACGTGGACTATGATGTTAATCTGGTGATTCTGTCAAACCACACCACTGCCCCGACATCACTTTCTCTGGAACAGCAGAACCCGTTGTTTGGAGGACTGCTTTTTGCGGATGAATACTATCTTTTCAACAATCAAGGTCTTAATAAGATAAATTTCTCTTATCCGCAAGCCGACTACCTGCTTCTACTTTCAACTGACAAACAGGCGGACATCTCTGATTATTCGGCATTACTGCCACAAATTCCCAATATCCAAGTGTTGTGTCAGAACACACCGCAAATGATAGCAGAAGGTCAGAAAAAGAGCAAACAGGTCTTGGATTTCCTGCAATATCTTTTCTACGAATCCGAAGCTGCGGTGAAAGAATACCGCCAACGGAAACTATCCCAGAAACTGCATCATAAAATGTCAGTTGCCGAAGCCAACTACGGATACTTGAGATTCCCCGTTGAGGATAACAGAACGATTACCAGCAACTTATTAAGAAGAGAGGATTATTAGACCCCCATTTTTGACTTTGAATTAAGACTTTGACTTAGGACTTTGACTTAGGACTTAAGATTATGGGGTTCCATCATTCTTAATTCTTAATTCTTAATTCTTAATTCTTAATTCTTAATTCCTATTTTTTCTCCTTATGGAAAAACCAGCACACCGTGCCAACTGAGACGGTAGCGGCGAGAATGTATCCAGCTGTGCGCGGCAATAGCGCGCCAAGGAATGTGGGCGAAACAAAAACGAAGCTGACCGTCACCATCGTCATGAAAATAGCCGGAATCAACGACATCCAATAATATGGCTGTGTTTTGTTGCGTCGAAGATAAACCGTGACAGCCCACAGGGTGAAAGCGGCGAGCAGCTGGTTGGCCCAAGAAAAATACTGCCAAATCACCTGGAAGCCCGAAGGAGAGGCAAGACTGAAAACAAGCAGACCACCGGTCACCACAAACAACGGGATGGCAATCCACAGGCGTTTGCGGATGCTTTTCTGTTCCAGATGCATGAAGTCAGCCACAATGAGACGGGCAGAGCGCAAGGCCGTATCACCCGATGTAACCGCAGCGCTAATGACACCGAGGATTGTGATGACCGCGATAAACATCGGGAACCATGTGTTGGCGATATGTCCCACCATGGCAGGACCGCTCTTGGCCTGCAACGCCGCATCAGAATTGTAGAAATAGGCAGCGGCGGCAGCCCAGATCAGGGCGACAATGCCTTCCACAATCATGGCTCCGTAGAAAATTTGCCTACCCTGACGCTCGTTGGTCATGCATCGTGCCACCAGCGTCGATTGCGTGGCATGGAAACCAGATACCGCACCACACGCGATGCTGATGAACATCATCGGGAAAATAGGGTTAGTTGCAGCTTGTGGATGACGATTCTGCAACCCGCTCCAGATCTCGGGAATTTCTGGGTGGTAGATGGCAAACGCGATGACGATAGCCACCGCCATGCCCATCAAAAGAAAACCGAAGACAGGATAGATGCGTCCAATCACTTTATCAATAGGTAACAGAGTGGCTATCAGATAGTAAAGCAAGATGATAACCACCCAAACGTAAACGCTCATATTGGGGGTGAACTGCGATTGCAGGAGCTGTGCAGGCGTGTTCACGAAGACCACTCCAACCAAAATCATCAGCAACACCATAAATCCGCGCATGAACTGCTTGACCCCATTGCCAAGGTATGTGCCATGGGTTTCGGGAAGACTGCAGCCGTTATTGCGCAGGGAAATCATACCTGACATGTAGTCGTGGACCGCACCTCCGAAGATGCAGCCGAAGACAATCCACAGGTAGGAGGCCGTGCCGAATTGCGCGCCCATGATGGCACCGCAGATCGGCCCAACGCCCGCGATATTCAGAAACTGGATCAGAAACAGCTTCCACGGCTTCATCGGCACGTAATCCACGCCGTCGGCCATGGTTTGCGCAGGAGTTTTCCGGTTTTCATCGATTCCGAAGACCCGCTCCGCCACACGACCGTAAATCAAGTACCCTAATATCAGTAAAACTAATGAGATACAGAATGTTACCATGAGTTATACGATGACTATAACTTTAACTATAACTTTAACTTTTGTTGTTGGCTTTGGGCAAAAGTGAATGTCCATATCCAAAAGCCAAATCAGCGGCAAAAATAGTTTTTTTTTAAGATTATATCATCTTACAAATTAACTGTTCATATTTTGTTCAAAAAATAAAGCCTAAATCAGGCACATACCTTCATATAATTAATAATTTTGTCATTGGATTATTATGTGAAGTGGAATTTTTCAAATCTATTGTATATAGCTGAGAATCAATAGAATAAAAACCTTTTTAATCATATTTATTCACCAATTTTCAAACCTATGGTTCAATTTTTACGTTTTTCAAAAGCAAAGAGAGGCAATTGGGCAGGGTTATTTCTGTCCTTTCTGTTTCTCGTCAGCTGTCTGACGGTTTCCGCGCAAACCACCACATCCTCCATCACAGGATATGTCAGCGACAGCAAAGGTGCTGTGGAAGAGGCCATTGTGACAGTTGTTCACATGCCGACGAACACGGCTTATTATGCTATCACCAACAGCAAGGGCATCTACACAGTCAGCAACGTCATCGCTGGCGGCCCTTATACGGTGAAGATTGACCGAATCAACCACAACACGGCTGTCATCAAAGAAGTGATGGCTCCCATTGCGGAAGCAGCCATCGTGGATGTGAAGTTGACCGAATCGGCCAAGCAACTGGAAGAGGTGACCATCTATGGTGACGGCGAAGCATCTTCGATGAACATCAACCGTTCCGGAACGGGCGCGTTAATCAACACCCGCATGATGGAGGCTATGCCTACGGTCAGCCGCAGCTTGAACGATGTGATGAAGTTCACGCCGCAAGCGGCTATGGCAGGCGGCGGCTTCTCCATTGGCGGCGGTAACTACCGTGGTTCAACTGTTTCCGTGGACGGCGCTTCGTTCAACAACAGCTTCGGTATCGGCGGTAACCTTCCGGCAGGAGGTACTCCCATCTCCTTGGATGCTATCGACCAGATCGGCATCAACATCACCCCCTTCAACGTGCGTCAGAGCGGTTTCCAAGGCGGTGCCATCAACATGGTCACCAAACGCGGTACCAACATCTGGCACGGCTCTGTCTATGACTACTTCACCAGCAGCGACCTTCAGGGTCAAAAAGTGGACACCAACATGCTGACCACTTCCAAGACCTTGAACAATGTGATTGGTATGACATTGGGCGGTCCCATTGTCAAAGACAAACTGTTTTTCTTCATCAATGGGGAATATACGATTGATAATCAGGCAGGCTCCACCATCCAAGCACGCGCTGACGAGAACCAGGAGTTCGGTGGCAGCACCGGTTACAACCGTCCCACCGTGGCCCAGATGGACGGAATCCACCAGTTCCTTGCCGACCAGTTCGGTTACAACCCTGGACGTTACCAAAACTACTCGCTCAGCACACCGGACTATAAAGTGCTGGCCCGTATTGACTGGAACATCAACAGCAACAATATCTTCAACATCCGTTTCAGCCATACCCACACCTCCAACTCCAACAACGCATCCAGCTCCATGAGCCCTCTTGGCGGCACCAACACGACGGTTCCTGTCGGTGACCAAACCTATGTGGTTAACCGTTACAATGCCGGCCGCCAGTCCAACTACGCCATGCCGTTTGAATCTGCCCGCTACTTCCAAGAGATGAACTTCACCTCTCTGTCGGCAGAATTGAACAGCCGTGTATTGGAGGGCAAAGGCAACAACCTGGCCCGTGTGACCTGGTCCTTCCAAAACGAGCCCCGTTCTTTCGTGGGCGACTTGTTCCCGACCGTTGATATTCTGGACCCCTATACGGCTTCTGACGGCAGCACACAGTATGCAATGCTCACCACTTTCGGTCCCGACCCGTTCACTTACGGCAACCTGCGTCGCGTGCACACGGTGACTGCCACCGATGAATTCACCTACCAGACGGGCATCCATACGATCCTTACTGGTGCTCAGGTGGAGTGGAACAGCATCGTGAACGGTTTCATGCAGGGCGGTGCCGGTTGGTACATCTACGACTCCTGGCAGTCCTTCGTGAATGACGTGAACGGTGTGGAAGGTGCAGGTCCCGCGCTCTTCATGATCACGCACGCCAACCTCGATGACCCCACACAACAGGTTTTCCCGACCTTCAACTACACCCAGGCTTCCATCTATGCACAAGATGAGATGGAATTCAGCAAGTTCTTCAAGCTGACGGCCGGCCTCCGTATCGAGATGCCGTTCATCACCTTCCCGAACAACAACCGCAACCTGGACTTTGACGCTGTCGCCGAAGCACATCCCGAGAGCTCTTTCGGTGGACTCAGCACGGCCGATCTGCCCAAAGCTTCTGTGAACTTCTCACCGCGTATTGGTTTCAACTGGGACATCACCCATAAACGTAAACTCATCCTCCGCGGTGGTACAGGTCTCTTCACGGGCCGTATCCCGAACGTGTGGCTGGTGAGTGCTGCCGGCAACTCCAACTGCCTGCAATACCAATACATCGCCAACACCAACACTGGTCTCCCCGTTATTCATTTCAACCAAGACCGTGCTGACATCATCAACAGCATCTACGCTGGACAAGCATTTCAGCAGCAAGATCTTCCGGCACCCACTGGCGCCACCATCATTTCCAAGAGCTTGCGTATGCCCACCAGCTGGAAATCCTCTTTAGCATTGGATTACACCATGCCTGGCGGTATCAAGGCCACGTTGGAAGGTGTCTATTCTTATAACCTCAACGAAGTCTACGCCACTCTTCTCGGCTACAAAGAAGATGGCGAAGTGCAACTCCCCGGCGAACCCGAAGCTCGCACCCACTACACCAACGAGGGCATTACGAACAGCAATGGAGGCAAGATGGGCGGCTATTACCTGCATAATGTGAAAGGTATCCATGGACAATACGTTTCCGTGACCGCACAACTGCAGAAATCCTTCAAGTTCGGTCTTGACCTCATGGCGGCTTACACTTTCAGCCACTCCACCTCCATTTCCGATGGTTCTGGCGACCAGGTTTCCTCATTCGCCAGCACACCCAACAAGAACGACTGCAACGCTCCTGAGCTCGGCTTCTCCGCATTCGTTCCGCCGCACCGCGTGATTGCTGCCATCGGCTACACCATCAATGAAGGCAAGCACACGGCCACCAAACTCGGTCTCTTCTATGAAGGATACAATATGGGCATTTACAGCGGATACATCCAGACCCGCCATTCCTACCTGATCAAAAACGTGAGCGGCCTGAGCAGCCCGCAACTGATGTACATTCCCACAGCAGAGGAATTGGCAGCTATGCCTTTCGCATCCGATGAGAACCGCGCTGAATTTGAAGCCTTCATCAGCGGCGACAAGTATTTGAGCAAACACAGAGGTGAATACTCCAAGCGCAACGGCGGTCTTGCCCCGTGGCTGAACCGCATCAATTTCAAGATTGCCCAGGAGTTCTACTTCAACGTCTCCGGTCACAAACAGACCCTCGACGTCGGTGTTGACTTCAACAACCTCGCCAACCTCTTCAGCAGCAAATGGGGTGCCTACAAAGTGCTTGACAGCGATGTGGTGCTGGAATACAAGAACAACCAATACACGTTCACCCAACCCACCTGGTCTGTCTATAACAACCTCTCCTCCACTTGGCAGATTTTGGTGCACTTGAGATACGCATTCTAACAGCTACTCCGTATATAATAAAACGGTCGGCAAAATCTGTTTGCCGACCGTTTTTGTTTAGGCGATTAGCCCAAATTATTCTACGTTTTAATTGAAAACCGCTCTCCCGTCCTTCTTTCCCACAATCTTCTCCCCTCTTGCGGTCATCGCCTTCAGCTCGACAATCAGAAAATCACGGAAAGTCATGGTTGTGTACTCCATTTTTTCATATTGAATACCTTCAAGAATATGATCGCCTCCATCGGAGATAAAATTAAGGGTCACAAGCTTATACATCCGGTTATTGTCAATGGGATTTCCCTGCACGAGAATATCCACAGGCTTGTTGTTTTTGTATCTTATTACAACTCCAGAATAAGGGGCGTTGAGATTTTCGTTGAAGCGGCTCAATGCTTTTCTTAGTTCACTTCCTCTAAGCTGAATGAATGTCAAATAATTATCAAACGGAGTAATGCGGAAAAGATCGCCGATTGTCACATTGCCGGCAGGCATGGAGGTGCGGATGCCGCCAAAGTTGAGTATGGAGAGGTCTAGGTTATCAAATGCAGTGTCTTTGACGTATTTGGATGATTCATTCAAAAGAATGTCTGTAAGGAAGTTGGAAAGCGGACTTTCCGGGGCGAAAGACAGCAATTCTTCATCCGTGTGCGCAATTACCGCCTGCATCTGCTTTTCCATTATGCGTCTTTTTTTCTCAACATATTTTGCCAATTTCGGATCTACTTTCGCATCATAGGTGGAGTCTACCCGCACCATTCTGTAATGATACTTATACTTTGGTGCAGAAACATTTTGAGCATAACCCCAAGCGGTTATGCTCAAAATGACACATACAAGAATGGATTTTGTGTTCATTCTTCTATTTTTTTGACGGGTTCTGGCCGCCCTGACCCATTTTGCTGATACCATCGCGCATGGAGGTGTCGGCCTTGATGTTTTCCAACTTGTAGTAGTCCATCACGCCGAGATTACCGCTGCGGAAAGCGTCGGCAAGAGCTCTCGGCACTTCGGCCTCGGCGAGGATGACCTGGGCACGGGCCTCTTGAGCCTTGGCCTTCATCTCCTGCTCCTGTGCCACAGCCATAGCACGACGTTCCTCGGCCTTGGCCTGCGCAATGTTCTTGTCGGCGTTGGCCTGGTCCATCTGCAACATAGCACCGATGTTTTTACCCACATCCACATCCGCGATATCGATGGAGAGAATCTCGAATGCCGTGCCGGAGTCCAAACCTTTGGTCAACACGAGTTTAGAGATGGAATCCGGGTTTTCGAGCACCGACTTGTGCGTATCGGCGGAACCGATGGCGGAGACAATACCCTCACCCACACGGGCGATGATGGTCTCTTCGCCGGCACCACCCACCAACTGGCGGATGTTCGTGCGAACCGTCACTCTCGCTTTGGCAATCAGCTGGATACCGTCCTTGGCGACAGCCGCCACAGGAGGCGTGTTAATGACCTTCGGGTTCACGGAAGTCTGAATGGCCTCCAAAACGTTACGGCCAGCCAGGTCGATAGCCGTGGCCGCTTTGAAATCGAGGGTGATGTTCGCCTTGTCAGCGGAAATCAGCGCATTGACAACCGGCTTCACGTGACCGCCAGCCAAATAGTGGGCTTCCAGTTGGTCACGACTGATGTTGATGCCCGCTTTCGAGGCCGTAATCATCGAATTGACAATCATATCCGGCGGAACGCGACGCCAACGCATCAGGATAAGTTGCACTAAAGAGACGTGGACACCGTTCAATATGGCGATGAACCACAGACGCAACGGCACCATCCAGAAAAACAGGATGACCAGCGCCAATACAATCACTATTGTGATAACAGTTTGAGTCATAATGTATTAATTTTGATGAGAATTTTCTACGATGATTTTGCTTCCTTCTATTTTGTGAATAACAATAGGGGAGTTTTCGTCAATGAAACCTTGCAAAGAGACCACCTCGGCTTCCGTATCCCCGAAAAGTCCGGTACCGGTCGGGGCAAGCCGCGAAACAGCCACACCTTCCATCCCTTCCGTCAACTTGTTGGTATCGACTTCGTTCATCTTACTGTCGATCTGCGTGTTAAGCTGCAACTTGCGCCACGTCTTCGTCCGCATCATCAGCCAGAAGAAGCCGAACGTGAGGATGGCAGTGAGTACGAGCGTGAGGAATCCCACCGTTGTGCCAAACTGCACGAACGCAGTGACCACTCCGGCAATCATGCACAACACCCCGATGATAGCCACCACCCCGCCGGGAATCACGAGGAAGTCCAGGATCATCAGGACGATGCCAAGGAGGATAAGGAGAATGAGACTGATGTAACCCATGGTAATGGTGATTGGTTATTGGTTATTGGTTATTGAAGCAGTTTATTGTTTATTGTTAGTAGAAAGTTATACGAATTTGACGATATAGTAGTTCTTTTTGCCCTTTTGCACGAGGACATATTTGCCATTGAGGAGATCGTCTTTGGTGACGGTCTTGTCTTCCTTCACTTTGGTTTTGTTGATGGCGACACCATTGTCTTTCAGCATCCGGCGGGCTTCGCCGTTAGAGTTGAAGACTTGGGTGTGCTTGGCGAGGAAATCGACCACGCCACAGGTTTCATCAAGGACGGTCATCGGAACCTCAAACTGCGGGACACCCTCAAACACAGAGAGGAACATCTCTTCGGAAAGAGCGGCGAGGTTCTCGGCGGTACCTTTGCCAAAGAGGATTTCGGAGGCGTTGACAGCCGCGTCGTAGTCCTCTTGCGAGTGTACACGTACGGTCAAATCCTTCGCTAACGCCTTTTGCAGGATGCGCATGTGCGGTTCGGCATCGTGCTGACGCTCCATCTCCTCAATTTCCTCTTTCGTGAAATGGGTGAAGATGCGGATGTAGCGCTTGCTGTCATCGTCGGAGCAGTTGAGCCAGAACTGGTAGAAGGCGTACGGGGAGGTGCGGGCGGGGTCGAGCCAGACATTGCCCTTCTCGGTCTTGCCGAACTTGCCGCCATCAGCCTTGGTGATGAGCGGACAAGTGAGCGCGTATGCCTCGCCATTGAGCATGCGGCGGATAAGCTCCGTGCCGGTGGTGATGTTTCCCCACTGGTCGGAACCACCCATCTGCACCTTGCAGTTCTGCGTCTGGTAGAGATGCAGGAAATCGTAACCCTGAACGAGCTGATAAGAGAATTCAGTGAACGACATACCATCGCCCTCGCCGTTGAAGCGTTTCTTCACGGAATCCTTCGCCATCATGTAATTGACGGTCAAATGTTTGCCGATGTCGCGAATAAACTCCAAGAAAGAGAACTTGCTCATCCAGTCGTAATTGTTGACCAGCAGAGCGGCATTGGGCTCCTTGCTGTCGAAGTCGAGGAATTTGCTCAGCTGCTTCTTGATACACTCTTGGTTGTGACGTAACGTAGCCTCATCCAACAGGTTACGCTCTTGGCTCTTGCCTGAGGGGTCGCCAATCATGCCGGTGGCGCCACCGAGCAGGGCGATGGGCCGGTGACCGCAGCGCTGCAGGTGCGACAGCATCATGATGCCCACCAAATGGCCGATATGTAATGAATCCGCCGTCGGGTCGATACCCAGATAGACGGAACAAACTTCCTTGTTAAACAACTCTTCAGTTCCGGGCATGATATCATGCAACATGCCACGCCATCTTAATTCTTCTACAAAATTCATCTTTGTAATGGTTATGGGTTATTGGTTATTGGTTATTGAAGCTTTCTTTGAACGATTCTTCACGGCAACACCATGGTCACCTTCCACTCGTCATTCTCCTTCAAGAGTTCCCATTCCGCCTGCTGATTGTCGCCATCAACTTTGAAGACACTGGCGCATACAGCCGTGGAATCGGTCTGAGAGACAACTTTCGTCTCCACGAATTCAATCTTTCTGGCACGCATGGTCTCAAGCTGCTCAGGGTTGTCTTTCATACCATTTTGAAGTGCCTTGATTATCAACTCCGATTTTTTGGTCGTGACCTGATACATGTGTGTGAAGTCTGCGGTATAGAAAGCCTTTAAGAACGACTCGGTAACCGCCTCCGGGGTATTGTTCTTCTTGTTCTGACAAGCACCCATCATCAGACAAGCGCATGCCAAAAATAGGATCCAAAATCTTTTCTTCATATCTCTTTTTCAAATAAACCTGCAAAAATACATTTTTTTGTGATTTGTGAAACTTAAATGATTACGGGATTATGATTCATCGCTTCATTCATCAAATCACCGTAATCTTCTTGTAGCGAATCCGTTTCGGGGCTTCGTTGCCGAGACGCATCTTCTTGTTTTCTTCGTACTCCGTGTAGCTGCCTTCGTAGAAATAGACTTGCGAGTCGCCTTCGAAGGCGAGGATGTGCGTGCAGATACGGTCAAGGAACCAGCGGTCGTGAGAGATGACCACCGCGCAGCCCGCGAAGTTCTCCAGACCCTCCTCCAGGGCCCGCAACGTGTTGACATCGATGTCGTTGGTGGGCTCGTCCAAAAGCAGCACGTTGGCCTCCGATTTGAGCGTGAGCGCGAGGTGCAGACGGTTGCGCTCACCGCCGGAGAGCACCCCGGCCTTCTTGTTCTGATCGGTGCCGCCGAAGTTGAACCGCGACAAATAAGCACGTGAGTTGATGAGCCGGCCACCCATCATGATCTGCTCGTTACCCTCGGAGACGACCTCCCAGACGCTCTTTTCGGGATCAATGACCGTATGTTGCTGATCGATATAGCCCACCTTCACGGTCTCGCCGACCTTAAAGTCGCCGCTGTCCGGCTTTTCGAGTCCCATGATGAGGCGGAAAAGCGTGGTTTTTCCCGCACCGTTCGGTCCGATGACCCCCACAATGCCGTTGGGCGGCAGGTTGAAGTTGAGATCGTCGAAGAGCAGTTTGTCACCGAAAGCCTTACGCACATGGCACGCCTCGATGACGTTGTTGCCCAAACGAGGTCCGTTGGGGATGAAAATCTGCAGTTTTTCCTCCTTCTCCTTCACGTCCTCGTTGAGCAGCTTGTCGTAAGCGCTCAAACGGGCTTTCGACTTGGCGTGACGCGCCTTCGGGGCCATGCGCACCCACTCCAACTCGCGCTCCAGCGTCTTCATACGCTTGCTCTCCTGTTTCTGCTCCATGGCGAGACGGTTGGCTTTCTGTTCCAGCCACGAAGAGTAATTGCCCTGCCACGGGATGCCTTCGCCCCGGTCGAGTTCGAGGATCCAGCCAGCCACATGATCGAGGAAGTAGCGGTCGTGGGTGACGGCAATGACCGTACCCTTATATTGCTGCAGATGAGCCTCCAACCACTCCACCGATTCAGCATCGAGGTGGTTGGTGGGCTCGTCGAGGAGGAGAATATCGGGCTCGGTAAGGAGCAGACGGCACAATGCCACACGGCGGCGTTCACCACCGGAGAGGTTCTTGGCGGGCGTGTCGCCGTCGGGACAACGCAACGCATCCATAGCACGCTCCAATTTGGAATCCAGTTCCCAGGCATCGTATTGCTCGATGAGGTCGGTGAGTTCGCCCTGCCGTTCGATGAGCTTGTTCATCTCGTCGTCGCTCATCGGCTCCGAAAACTTCATGTTCACCTCTTCGTATTCCTTTAATATATCAACTATGGGCTGCACGCCCTGCATCACGACCTCCTTAACGGTCAGATTGTCATCTATTTGCGGCTCTTGGGGAAGATATCCAATGGAATATCCCGGGGAGAAGACCACCTCGCCCTGGTAGGACTTGTCGATACCGGCGATGATCTTCAGCAACGAGGACTTTCCCGCGCCGTTGAGACCGAGCACGCCAATCTTCGCTCCATAGAAAAAGGAGAGGTATATGTTTTTAAGCACTTGTTTTTGCGGCGGGTACGTCTTGCTGACGTTCACCATCGAGAAAATGATTTTCTTGTCGTCTGCCATACTGTTCGTTTTTATGCGGCAAAGATACAATTTTTTGGCTATAGATATGCAATCGCTAACAACGGCCAACTTGTCATCGTTTCATCATTTTTCATCTGCCTTCGCCACTGTTCACCGCTCACTAATCACCAGTCACACAACTCAAAAATCAACAAAATATCAACCGATGTAAATGATACTATAAAAAGTGTATATTTGCAACCTTAAAAAAATTAGGTTCAGAAAGTTATAAATATTTATAAATCAAAAAATTAATAGAAAGAAAGATGAAAAACAAAGGACTGATTTTATTCTTTACCATCCTAATTGCGCTGGTATGTCTGTATTGTTTGTCCTTCTCCTTCGCTTCTTGGAGAGTGGAAAACAAGGCGGCGAAATTCGCCAATGATCCTACAGCCATCGCAGAAGTAAAGAAAGCGGCTAACGGTGACGTTATGCTGGAAAAACATTTGGTTGACTCTTTGATTGACGCTCGCACGCGCCAGTATCTGACTGGGATGAACGACTCAACCGTCTATCTTGGAAATACTTACAAACAGTGTAAGTACAAAGAGTTGAACCTGGGTCTGGACTTGAAGGGCGGTATGAACGTGACCTTGGAAATTTCCATGCCCGACGCTGTGAAGAGCTTAGCCACCAACACCGGCGACCAGCTGTTCAAGAACGCCTTCGAGAAAGCACAGACGGAATATGCCAACACGGTGAACGGTGACTTTATCGATATTTTCGTGAAGAATTTCAACGCGGAGAAAAAGGCGCTGAACCTCAACAACGCCAACCTCCGCACCTATTTCGGCGAACGTTCCGGTTTGAAGAACGCCTCCGACGACGACATTATCAGCTTCATCCGCAAGGAGAGCAACGAAATCGTCGATCGTACGTTCAAGATTCTGCGCACCCGTATCGACCGTTTCGGTGTGGCACAGCCCAACCTGCAGATGCTGCAAGGCGGCCGTATCCTCGTGGAGTTGCCCGGCGTGAAGGAACCCGAACGTGTCACCGACCTGTTGAAGAGCACTGCCAAACTGGAGTTCTGGGAGGTCTATAACGACGTTGTGGGCGGCAAATCCATCCAACAACGCTTCGCCGAGGCTGATGCCAAACTGGCCCAGGAACTGCAAGCCAAAAAAGAGGCTGCCCCGAAGGATGCCGCTGACACTGCCTTAGACGCCGCACTTGCCGCCGACACCACCCTCGCAGCAGCCAACACCGACGTTGACGAAGATGAGGAAGAAGAAGAGATCGGTGAAGGCGCCATCCTCAGCCATGCAGCCTCTGCCGGCGGTATCGCTATCGCCTACTTCAAGGAAGCCGACATGCCGCACATCGACCAGCTGCTTCCCGAGCTGAGCCGCATCCTCGGCGACCCCAACGTGGTGTTCTACTGGGGTTCCGCTGAACGCGAAATGGGCAACCTCTATCCCCTTTATCCCCTCAAACGCAAAAACGAGCGTTTCGGACCGCTGTTGAGCTCTGAGACCATCGGAGGCAACCGTGTGGTACGCACCGCCCGTCAGGACGTTGACCAGAACAACCGCGTGGTCGTCACCATGTCCATGGAAGACCAGGCCGCCGACGAATGGCGCAAGATCACCCGTGAGGCCGCCAACAACAGCACCAAGATGACCAACATCGCCATCGTGCTCGACCAGTTCGTCTATTCTGCACCTACCGTTCGCAGTGAGATTCCGAACGGCAATTCTGAAATCTCCGGTAACTTCACCATCGAAGAGGCCAAGGACCTTGCCACCGTGCTGAACTCCGGTAACCTGGAAGCTGGCGTCAACATCGTCCAATCCGAAATCGTCGGTCCTACACTGGGTAAGGAATCCATCCGTTCCGGTTTGCTCTCCTTCCTCGGTGCCTTCCTGTTAGTCATCATCTACATGTTCTTCTACTACAGCCGTGCCGGTCTGGTCGCTGACCTCGCCCTGTTGATGAACGTCTTCTTCATCATCGGCATTCTCGCCTCCATGGGCGCTGTCCTGACGTTGCCTGGTATCGCCGGTATCGTCCTCACCTTGGGTATGGCTGTTGACGCGAACGTGATTATTTATGAGCGCGTGCGCGAGGAAGTGCGCGCCGGCAAGGGTATGCGCGTGGCCGTTGACGAAGGTTTCAAACATTCCTACTCCGCTATCATCGACGGTAACGTCACCACCTTGATCACCGCTATCGTGTTGTACATCTTCGGTTCCGGTCCTATTCAAGGTTTCGCCACCACGTTGATCATCGGTATCTTGTCATCCTTGTTCACCGCCATCCTTGTGGCTCGCGTGATCATCGATGCCCGTCTCAAGAGAGGCAAAGAGTTCTCCGTTGGCACTCCGCTGACCATCAACGCTTTCACTAACACCCATTTCGACTTCATCAAGACCAGAAAGTTCTTCTATATCCTTTCCGGTTCTTTGATCATCATCTCCCTGATCTCCTTCTTCACCCTCGGTTTGCAACCTGGCGTTGACTTCACCGGTGGCCGTAGCTACGTGGTGCGCTTCGACAAGGATGTTGTCACCAAGGACGTCCGTGAGGCGGTCATCAAGGAGTTCGGCGGTTCTCCCGAGGTCAAGACCTTCGGTAGCAACAACCAAGTTCGTATCGTGACCAACTACAAGATCGAGAGCAACGATGTGAAAGACGACGCTCTTTGCGAAAAGAAACTCTACAATGCCTTGAAGGGCTTCTACGACAAGCAAGATCTCACCGAATACGACTTCACGCATCTGACCAACGATGTCCGTGGTATCCAGTCTTCTTCGAAGATCCAGCCCACCGTCGCCCGCGAGCTGTTGCGCAACGCCTTCTGGGCTGTGATGGCATCTCTGGTGTTGATCTTCATCTACATCGCCATCCGTTTCCGTAACTGGCAGTTCGGTATGGCCGGTGTCTTCGCCCTGTTCCACGACTCCTTCCTGACCATCGGTATGTTCTCCTTGTTCTACAAGGTGCTGCCGTTCTCGATGGAAATCGACCAGAACTTCATCGCCGCTATCTTGACGGTGATCGGTTACTCCATCAACAACGTGGTGGTCATCTTCGACCGTGTGCGTGAGAACTTGGCCCTGTATCCGAAACGCAGCAACTACGCCAACTTCAACGCTGCTATCAACGGCACGTTAGGACGTAACGTGAACACCGCCGCCACCACCTTGGTCACCCTGTTGGTGATCTTCATCTTCGGCGGCGAAGTCATCCGCGGATTCGTGTTCGCCATGTTCGTCGGTATCGCGTTCGGTACCTACTCCGGTATTTTCGTGTCTAACCCGTTGGCATACGACCTGCTCAAGCTGAACAAGAAAAAAGCAGGCCGCGAAGAAGAACCGAAAAAGTAAGTTCATTTTAACTTAGATAGTTCGAGGGGAGTCTTGCCGACTCCCCTTTTTCTTCTGCGAGTTTTGCGAATTAGGCGAATTATCGATCCTATTCATCTTCATAATTCTACATTTTTCATTCTACATTCTTCATTAAAAAAATCGTATCTTTGCCGCTTAATTACTTTTGAAATGAGAAACGACAACAATAGACGAAGAAACCACCGCAGAAACGACGGTGACGAACCTCAAAAAGAGACCCAATCGAACGTAAATATACCTGACAACAAGAACGTTGACGACCCCACTGCAAAAAAATCCCCGCAACCTGAAACGGAAAAAGCAAACACTACGAAAGAGAACAGCAAGGAAGCGGTAAAGGATAAAACCGCGGAAAACAACCGCAACCGCAAAGACAACAACAACCGTCGGCGCGAAAAAAACAAAGCCAAAGGCGAACGGCTACTGAAAGATCCCTCTCTTGATCACTCTGAAGACGAAAAAGAGGAAGACCGTGAGTATTTCGACACGATGACCGCCGAGGAGCTGGAGGAGGCCACCAAAAGTCTGCGGCGGAAAACGGCATCTGTGGACAAGCAGGATCTCGAAAGCAACGTTCCCTCCCAAGGCGAAGACTGGGAGCAGTATCTTGACATAGATATCCGCACAGGCGTTTCACACGAGGCCGACCAAATTGCCGCCAACATCTTTCATACCCGCGGTCTGAAGAACCTGCCTAATCCTGAACACGCCCATTGCTCTCAATACCAATACAGTTCCTGCAAGTTGCCTTCCATGAACTGGATGGACAACCTCGAAATCGGGCTGGAGCATCTCGAGTTCCCCATCGCTGAGGTGCGCTTCAAAAACAGTCACAAAGACTTCTTCCTGCTGCCAGCAAACACCAACATCAAGGTGGGTGACATCGTGGCGGTGGAGGCCAACACCGGTCACGATATCGGCATTGTTTCCATGCTCGGTTTGCAGGTGCAACGGCAGATGCAGGCCAAGCACGTGAAGCCGGAGGATGTCACGAAAAAACTATACCGGCATGCCCGCTATGCCGACATCGAAGAGTGGATCGCCACCGTTGACAAGGAGTATACCACCATGCTCTCTTCGCGCTACACGGCTTGGGACCTCGACCTGAAGATGAAGGTCAACGATGTGGAGTACCAAGGCGACGGCACGAAAGCAATCTTCTACTACTCCGCCGAGGAGCGTGTGGATTTCCGCGAGCTGATAAAGATCCTGGCCGAGCAGTTCCACATCCGTATCGAGATGCGTCAGATCGGCGTACGGCAGGAGGCGGCGCGCTTAGGCGGCATCGGTTCCTGCGGCCGCGAACTCTGCTGCTCGCAGTGGCTCACCAACTTCCAGTCCGTCTCCACCAACACCGCCCGTACCCAGCAGCTCTCCCTCAATCCGCAGAAGCTGGCCGGCATGTGCGGCAAACTCAAATGCTGCCTCAACTTCGAGCAGGAGACTTACCAACGCGAACTCAAAGAATTCCCCGCCCCGAATGTGGTGCTGAAAACCCAGAAAGGCAAGGGAATATACAATAAAATCGACATTTTCAAAAGACTGGTATGGTACGCTTACCAGGACGATCCCAACAACCTCTTCTCCATCCCTCTCGACCGAGTGAAACAGATTATCAAGATGAACGAACAAGGTAAGATGCCTGAGAATCTGGAGAGTTTCGCTGTCGTCAACCAGAAGAAGATGGAGGAGGGTGGAAATGTCAGCGCCGAAGAACTTAAACACATTGCAGATTCCTAACCCCCATGAAACGCATCTCTTTCATCATCGCCTGCGTCGCGCTGCTATTCTGCAGCTGCAACCCGAAAACCTACTACAGCGAGGTCAAGACGATTCCGCACGAGGAATGGGCGGTCGACAAACCGCTGTATTTCAAGATGAACATCGAAGACTCCATGCAGTACTATAACATGTACTTCCTGATCCGTAACACCACCGACTTCGAGACGCAGAACTTCTACGCATTCATGCGGACGAAATACCCTGACGGCCATACCGAACAAGACACGTTAGGCTTCATCCTCTGCGACAAGTTCGGCAACTGGACCGGCCGCGGTCAGGGAAGGCTGAAAGACAACAAATTCCTGTTCCAGCCGAAAGTCCGGTTCCCCTACAACGGCGAATACATCTTCACCGTCACCCACGGCATGAGAACCGATGTGGTGGAAGGAATTGAGAGTTTCGGGATTGTGTTGGAGAAGTTCAAGGAGGATGATTCGGCGAATTAAAATGAATTTTGCGAAATATGTAATGATACGATGAATGAACGATGAAAAACGATGAAAACAAATTATCCAATCATTTCAAGGTCCACAAATAACGAGGATGTCACGCCGCCGCAGTTTGGCCGTTCCGATATTTACGGTTTTTCCGACGACTATTTTTTCAACATATTGAAAAACAGCGGGTTGGGTTCCATATTGCGTCGAGACTGCCATTTGGAGGTTCCCTGTCGCGCCAACCCATACGAACCCGCTATAGCGCTGGTGGATGAGAGTAACGGCATCTTCATTGATGTGGAAATTGACGCACCGTACCACGGCTGGTACCGTTTCCCGATTCACTATGTGGAAGGTAAAGACGGGGTTCGTGACCAGTACTTCAACGACTGCGGATGGACGGTGGTGCGGTTCAGTGAACGTCAGGTGCGCCAACAACCAGACGCATGTGTGGAGCTGCTCCGGAGGGTCGTTGCCACATTGAAAGGGGAAACCGAGGATCTTGACGGAATCGTGCAGCCAGAACAGCGGTGGACACAGAAAGAGGCGGTGGAAATGGAGAAGGAATTATTCCGTGAAAAGCTGCTGCAGATCCAGTCGTTCGGGCAGCCCGAGTTCCTTCCCGAACTGCGCGAGAAGGTGGCTGAGAACGATTCCCGGTCCTGCAGATCCGTCCACCCCGACATCGTCTTCAACGAGGCTTCGCACACGTATGCCGACGCCTGCAACCAGACCGGCACGGCAGACTACACCTCCGTGACCACTCTTATCGAGAAATTCTTCCCCTTCTTTGATGAGGAGGCCTACATCGAGCACTTTATGACCGAATCGGGTAAAACCCGCGAGGAGGTCGTCCGCAAGATGATCGAGCCTTCCGAGCGCGGCACGTTCATGCACCAACAAATCGAATATTTCCTGAAAGGGAGACCTCACGAAGAGGATTTCAAGGAATTCCAGCTCTTCCGCAAGTTCCACGAGGAGCAGATTCTCAAGCGCGGACTCAAATTTTACGATGCGGAGAAAATCGTCACGCTCCCGCAGTACGGCATTGCCGGCACCGTCGATGCGCTCTTCCGAAAGCCCGACGGGGCATTCGTGATGGTGGATTGGAAGCGCAGCAAGAACCTCATCATCGACGGCTATCCCAAGAAATACGGCACCGGCCGCGGCCTCTCCATCCTCTCCCACCTCGACAACTCCAGCTACTACCACTACGAGCTCCAGCAGAGCTTTTACAAATACATCCTCGAAAACGAATACGGCATGAAGGTCTCCTCCATGATCCTCTGCGTGCTACATCCGGAGTACGACCGGTACTACACGATTAAGCTTTCTGACTACCGCGTTCAGGAGGTTCGTGAAATGGTTGTTGCGCAGTTAGCAGTTAGTTGTTAGCAGTTGTGTAATAGCAAGAAACATTCTACACTCCACTTCAATAACCAATAACCCATAACCATTACAAAATGAATTTCCTCCAACAGCTTTCCGACGCCATCGACATCCAGCAACAACGACAGGATCAGGAATACAACGAACTGATGGAACGGCCGTTGCGCGAGCGCGTGAGCCGGGGCTACACGATGACCAACCTGCACGCGGTGTTCGAGTTCTACGACAAGGCACCCTCACGCTTCGTGCCCACTCCGACCGGCACCCTACGCTACATCAGCCGCGTACACATCCACTGCGAGTACAACATCTCCAAATTCCGCGAGGGCACGCAGGTGCGGCTCAGTCACGGCTCGCACTCGTTCATCATGGAGATCGAGCAGGACGACGTGAACGACTTTGTGCTGCGCTCCAGCAGTTACGAATACCAACACAACATGCTGGATATCAGAAACTATCCGAAAGATGGTTGGGAAGTGAATGCCGTAAACTCCAACATCACACAGCGACTGCTCCGCGCCACGTGGGAGAACCTCTACGGCAACCCCGACTACTGCGAGCACCTCGAACGTTTCCTCACCGGACAGTTCCGGAACCAGTACTGCGAATCACCGTCGCCAGACTGCGGCAACCCTTCGCAAAACGAAGCCATCCGCAAATCCTTCGTTTGCAGCTATTTCCATCTGATCCAAGGGCCGCCGGGCACAGGTAAGACCTTCACCATCGCGAAAATTGTCTATTACCTGATGAAAATGGGTAAGAAGGTTTTCGTGACCGCACCCACCCACACCGCCATCAACAACTGCCTCAACGCCATCGCCAACCAACTGCAGAACAAAAGTATGGTGGTGAAAGTCGGGGAGCGGCATCAGGCGGACGAAATCGTGAACAATCCGCACATCACACGCAGAAAGTCGCTAAAACGATACGACTACCAGCACGATCAAGAACTTTCGCAGGATGGATTCGTGGTGGGCGGCACCCCTTTCGCCCTCTGCTCGCCCGCGTCCAAAAAGCTGGACGGCTGGCTCTTCGACTACGTCATCATGGACGAGGCCGCACAAATGAGTATCCCGCTCGCGCTGCCAGCCATCATGCGCGGCTCGCGGCTCATCTTCGTCGGCGACCACCAGCAGCTCGACCCCATCGTGCCGCAGGACACCGGCAACCGCTTCTTCGACGGTAGCATCTTCAAACGGCTCGCCGACCTCTACCCGCAAGACATCACCCTTTTAGACCAATCGTACCGCCTCAACGAAAACCTGATCAGCATCCCGAACCGACTGTTCTACAGTGGACGCATTGCCGCAAAACATGCGTTGCAGCAGCCTTATACCGATTTTAACTGTCCGTCCGCGCCGCAAATCGTCAGGCACCCCTCCAACGAACTGTTAGTCATCCATCACGAGTTCGACTCGCTCGGCCGTTCCCCTTACGAGGCCAACCTCACCGCCGACATATCGACCGATCTGCTACGCAACGGTGTGCCAGTCAGCGAAATCGGCATCATGAGTCCCTACCGGGCACAGATCCGCGAAATCAGACGGGCGTTGTTAGAGAAAGTCGGGGAGGAAGTGGCTCAATCCATCTTCGTTGATACTGTGGAACGGATGCAAGGACAGGAAAAAGACTACATTATATATAGCATGTCCAACTCCAATCCTGCGGAGGTGGAAGACCACCTAGAGTTCTTCTACAGTCCGAACCGGCTGAACGTGGCGCTCACCCGCGCCCGCGTGAAGTGCGTGGTGCTCGCCAACGAGAAGATTTTCACGTTCTGCGGTGAGTTATTGCAAAATCCAAGCACTCTCCTCCCCTTACGCAATGGCGCGGAAATATTCTCGCAATACTACAAAACAGCCACGAAATTGGAAATGATTACCGAAGAAGAGGATTGGTAGGGACACAAAATATCTCACCTCTACTTTGCGCCTTGAACTTTGAACTTTGCTCCTTGAACTTTGAACCAAAAAAATTGTATCTTTGCAGCCGATTTTTTCTAACTAAAAACCAATTGTATGGCAACAACCGCTGATTTTAAGAACGGCCTCTGTATTGTTCACAACAACGAGATTTGGTCAATCGTGGAATTCCTGCATGTGAAACCCGGCAAGGGCAACACTTTTGTCCGCACGAAACTCAAAAACCTCAAAAACGGTAGAGTTCAGGAGTTCAGATTCGACGCCGGCGTCAAGATTGACCTTGCCCGCGTGGAGCGCCGCCCATACCAATTCCTCTATAAGGAAGGCGACACCACCTATATCTTCATGCACACCGAAACTTACGAGCAACTTCCTATCGAGAAGGATCTTATCAACAACCCCGACCTGCTCAAGGAAGGCCAAGAGGTGGAAATCAACTACGACACGGATTCCGACACTCCGCTCACCTGCGAACTTCCTCCGTTTGTTGACCTGGAAGTCATCGAGGCCGATCCCGGCGTGAAGGGCGACACCGCCACCAACTCCCTCAAACGTGCTGTGGTGGAAACCGGCGCTGATGTCTATGTTCCCCTTTTCATCAATGTGGGTGAGAAAATCAAAGTCGACACCCGCACCAACAAGTATTCTGAACGCGTCAAAGAATAAGCGTTATCCGCATGATTCTGCGTCAGTCGCTTAGCATCGACGAATTAATTCAACTGATTGGTCATCCCGTTGCCGTTAAGGGTGATTCCACCCTTAAGGTGACGGGAATCAATGAGTTGCACTCTATCCGCAAAGGGGATCTCACTTTTGTGGACAACGAGAAGTATTACCTTCGGATTCTGCAAAGCGAGGCATCCGCAATCCTCATCAACAGTGCGGAAGTGGAATGCCCCGCCGGTAAGGTTTTGCTTGTTTCCGAGGATCCGCTCCGCGATTACCTTGCTGTCGTGGAGCATTTTGTACATTTCACACCGCAAAACTCTCCCATCCATCCAAGTGCCGTTATCGGTGAAGGCACAATCATCCAACCGTTGGTTTTCATCGGCGAGAACGTGCGCATCGGAAAGAACTGCATCATCCACTCCAACGTGAGCATTTATGCCGACACCGTTATCGGCGACAACGTGGTCATACATTCCAACAGCACCATCGGCGCCGATGCCTGTTATTTCCAGAAGCGTCCCGACGGCTGGCTGAAGCTGACCTCCTGCGGCGACACCTACATCGGCAACGATGTGGAAATCGGCTGCAACTGCTGCATCGACCGCGGCGTTTCCGGCACCACCTACATTGGTGATGGCTGCATTTTCGACAACCTGGTGCAGGTGGGTCACGACACGCACATTGGCAAGCGCACTCTCTTGGGCGCGCAGTGCGGTGTGGCGGGCTGCACTTACATCGATGACGACTGCAAGATATGGGCCAAGGCAGCCGTCAACAAAGACCTCTACGTCGCCAAAGGCACCGTGCTGCTGGCTTTGTCGGCCATCGACAAAGACGTCAAGGAAGAGGGCAGAACCCTCTTTGGGATGCCTGCCGGCGACGCCAACGCCAAATGGCGCGAGATGGCGATGATGCGCAAGCTGCCGGATCTTTTCAAGGAATTGGAGGAGATTAAGAAACGATTACCATAACGTGTAAGAGCGAATAATTATTCGCCCCTACGAAAAGGGCACAATCCGACCACTGCTGTGCCGGAACGCCCAAAATAAAAGAATAAAAGCCAAATTTCCCTTACAACGCGTTTTAACGCCCTTTTTTCGCGTTTTTCTTGTTTTTTATTGTTAATAAATTGTGATAGATTTCCGCCCAAGAAATCGAAAAAAAGTGTATTTTAGTGCTTTATTGTTAAAAAGCATAAGTTTTTCATTTTAAGACAGTTAGAGATTTAATAGACGACAAGAAATGGAAGAAAATGAAATTTTAGACGAGAAGATAGTTCCGTATAACATTGAAAACCTGATGAAGACGGCCTACATCGACTATTCGATGTCCGTCATCGTTTCCCGCGCCCTGCCCGATGTGCGCGACGGTTTGAAACCCGTGCAGCGCCGCATTATCTACGCCATGTGGGACATGAATATCACCGAAAGCGGTCCTTATCGTAAGTGCGCCCGTATCGTCGGTGAGGTGCTTGGTAAGTACCACCCGCACGGCGACACGGCCGTGTATGACGCCCTCGTGCGTATGGCCCAACCTTGGACCCTCCGCTACCCCTTCGTCGATGGACAGGGTAACTTCGGTTCGGTGGACGGCGACAGTCCCGCCGCCATGCGTTACACGGAAGCCCGTCTTCGCCGCTCCTCCGAGGAGATGGTCGCTGACATTGAGAAAGACACGGTTGACATGGTGCTCAACTTCGACGACTCCATCCCAGAGCCCACCGTGTTGCCCGCCAAGATACCCAATCTGATTGTGAACGGTTCCTCCGGCATTGCTGTCGGTATGGCCACCAACATGGCGCCCCATAACCTCAGCGAGGTGTGCGACGGCATCTGCGCCTACATCGACAACAACGACATCACCATCGAGGAGCTGATGCACACCATCAAGGCCCCCGATTTCCCCTCCGGCTGTATCATTTACGGCTACAAGGGCGTCCAGGATGCCTTCCTCACCGGCCGCGGCCGCATCGTGATGCGCGGTCACGCCGAGATTGAGACCGAAAAGAACCACAACTGCATCGTGGTGACTACCCTGCCCTACATGACCAACCCCTCCGACATGATCAGCCACACCGTCGAACTCGTCAAAGAGGGCAAGATCGCCGGCATCACCGATGTGCAAAACCTCACCAACAAACGCAACGGCACCCGCATCATCTACGAACTCAAGAAAGACGTGGTGCCCGAGGTGGTCCTCAACAAGCTCTACCAGATGACCGCCCTGCAGTCGTCCTTCAGCATCAACAACGTGGCACTGGTCAACGGCCGCCCGATGACGCTGAACCTCAAGGATATGATTGTGGAATACGTGAAACACCGTCACGATGTGGTGATCCGCCGCACCCAATTCGACCTCAAGAAGGCCCAGGAGCGCGCCCACATCCTCGAAGGTTTCCTCAAAGCCCTTGACATCATCGACGAGATCATCGCCCTCATCCGTGCCTCGCAAACCGTGCAAGAGGCGCAGCAGGGTTTGATGACTAACTGGGACTTCACTGAAATCCAGGCGAAAGCCATTGTGGAGATGCGTCTCAGACAACTCACCGGAATGGAGCGTCAGAAACTGCAGGACGAATACGACGAGCTGATGAAGCTCATCGCGCACTTGCAGGATGTGCTCAACGACGTGAACTTGCGTATGGGTATCATCAAAGACGAGCTGCAGGATATCAAGAAACGTTTCGGCGACGAGCGCCGCTCGCCCATTGAGTACAGCTCCTCCGAGTTCCGCGTCGAGGATACCATCGCCGACGAAGAGGTGGTGATCACCATTTCGCACTTGGGCTACATCAAGCGCACGCCGCTGGCCGAATACAAAGTGCAGAACCGTGGCGGCAAGGGTTCCCGTGGCAGCAGCTCCCGCGACGAGGACTTCATCGAACACCTCTATATGGCCACCAACCACAACTACCTGCTCTTCTTCACCGAGAAAGGCAAGTGCTTCTGGATGAGAGTGTTCGAGATTCCGGAAGGCATGAAAACCTCCAAAGGTCGTGCCATCCAAAACCTGCTCCAAATCGAGGAAGGCGACAAAATAACCTCTATCATCAACCTCAAGAGCATTGACGATCCCGATTTTATCAACAACCACTATATCATATTGTGCACCGAAAAGGGTGTCATCAAGAAAACCTCCATTGAAGCTTACTCGCATCCGCGCAAGAAAGGCATCATCGCCATTAACGTTCGCGAAGGCGACCGCTTGTTAGCCGCCCGTTTCACCGACGGCAACAGCGACATCATGATGGCCTTGCACTCCGGTCGCGCCATCCGCTTCCACGAGAACGAGGAACTCCGCGCCATTGGTCGTACCGCCGCCGGTGTGCGAGGCATCACCCTTGAGGATGAAAACGACCGCGTGGTGGGTATGCTCGCCATTGACAACAACCGTAGCAACGTCCTGATTGTTTCCGAAAACGGATACGGAAAGCGTTCCCTGTTAGAGGATTACCGTATCACCCACCGTGGCGGCAAGGGCGTCAGCACTATCAAGATCACCGAACGCACCGGCAAGTTGATTGCCATCAAAGCCGTCACCGACGACGATGACTTGATGATCATCAACCGCTCCGGTATCGCCATCCGTCTGCATGTGGACCAGCTGCGCATTTTAGGACGTAACACGCAAGGTGTCAGACTGATAGACCTGCGTGGAAAGGATATGATTGCCGCCGTCTGCGAGGTGCCGCGCCAAGAGGAAGAAGAGGAAGATTTTGAAGAAAATGATGGGAATGCCAATCCGGAAACCCCGGAATTAAACACCTCCTCTGAAACCGAGTCCGAAGCTTAACTATCGACTTAAATACCAAAACAATGAAAAAATATGTCCTTCTTGCCATTAACCTTTTGATTCTGACGGCTTTACTTGCACAGAAGCCGTCACTTACCAAAGCCTACAACTGCTTCTACGACAAGGACTATGACAAGGCGAAGGTACAGATTGACCAGTGCACGGCTGACGAGAAGCTCTCCGCAAAGGCACAGACCTGGCTCTACAAAGGCAACATCGAGTTCTTGCTTGCCAACCGCGAATATAGCGAGAAGCAGAAAAACGACAGCTATCAGATTCAATATC
>Ga0247608_10002106_pt1 | contig 25747 bp, 21 predicted proteins | sample 176DNAGHGlowgp2_FD_193490 | JGI IMG/M metagenome (GOLD analysis project Ga0247608, IMG submission 193490) | Sheep rumen microbial communities from Palmerston North, Manawatu-Wanganui, New Zealand - 1766 DNA GHGlow gp2 | ecosystem: Host-associated > Mammals > Digestive system > Stomach > Rumen ... | reverse complement strand
ATCCCAATAGATGGTGACGAAAACTAAACGAGCGTATGAGGAAAAAACAGAACAAGAATATTTCAAAAAACGCAGCATTTCTCATTCTTTTGTTCTTTTTTGGGATGAGAACGCAAGCGCAACAATATCCACAGGGCCTTGAAGAAATCAGGTCAATTGGAGACACTGCGATAATGACCATGACCTTTGTCAGTGAACATGAACTGTTAGCATTGGCATATAAGTTGAATGATGACCACGTCTCAACGCTCTTTCTGCAAAAAATGCGTGATGACGGAGAATTGCTGTCAAGTATGAAGATCTTGGAGAACGAGGTTCAGGACAATAAGTTCTTTACTCCAATCACTGAGATTTATTTGCCAGAAAACGCGGACCCGTTTTTCTTCTTACTATGTCGGGAGCCAGAAAGCGACACATGCACATTCCACAAAGCGGTCATACACGACGACATGAGCCTCACATTGCTGGATTATGACTGGATTGGCAATCATCTTCCCCTGGGAACATATGGGCATATTATGGAAAAGACAGCATATTCCATCGTTAACAAAGATGACTGCGTCATATTGACGTACAATACGGATAACGACAGCATCAGGATGGTGAGGTTTGATGGCGAAGGCAATGTGCTCGCCGAACGATGTTTTGAGACTCATATGGAAGGGTATCATTCTACGCTCACCACACCAGACTCACTCGGATTCAGAGTCATCAGAATGCGTACGGATGGACAATATGGTTATAGTTGCTTTACCTTCGACACGAATCTACTCATTATAGATACGATTCTGAATGTAGACCAATTATCGTATCCTCCCGTGTCGTGCAGCGATATGGCATATTTTCGTGTCAATCCCTATAGCGGGAAGACCTACTCAATAAACAAGTGGTTTGTGCCTGCTTACAATGGCAATCCTGAAATCTATCAGGATATTCTGATGTCAGTCTATGACCAAAATATGGTGCAATCCAATTATTGTTGGGGCATACACACTCCAACAGTAAACCAAGCAGGATTTCAATTCACGATTAGTTTCGGCTCAACAGATGATGTATATATGGCTGGAGGAATGGATGGCATAATACCTCACAATTTATATGTTGCCTACCTAGACCAAGACCTCAACAAAATCGGAGAGGTGTATTATATTCATCCGTCAAAGTATCTCATTGCGAGAAGCATTGTCGCTTGTCCTGGAGGGGGGTGCCTGGTTTATTGCAACGGAGTTGATGACAATACCCACACTACGGAGAATTGTATTTACAAAATTTCCATTTCAGATTTTCTGAGCATAAAAGATATGCATCACCATGGTTTAACCATGGTCACGGCTTATCCCAACCCTGCCCAAGACCAGCTTCGCCTGCATTACTCGCCCGACGTGGAGCCACGTCAGATCGAGCTCTACGACCTGCAAGGGCGCCTCGTGCGCAGCCAAGGCTCAGGCCTCGAAAGCCTCAGCCTGCAAGGCCTCGCCCCAGGGCAATACGTGATGAAAGTCACCTTGACGGACGGAACGGCTTACTCGGACAAGGTGGTGAAGGAGTAGAAATGCTGTTTTATTTTTCTTGTTCCAGTGGAATGCAAATCTGCTGGGACCGGTTGAAGGTGTTCATCAACAACACGAAAGGAACCTCGAAATGTCGGGGTTCCTTTCTTTTTTGGGTTGGCTCGCGGCTCAGTTGTTGTCCTTGTATCGGTAATACAGGAACAAGTCGCAGGCCACGAGGCAGAAGTTCAGCACATAGAACCAGATGACGTAATCGACCTGGTGGTTGACGAACTTGTTGATGATGCCAAAGATGTAGCCTAACAGGATGAAGCCCATGAAAATGGGACTCTTGCCCTTGGTGACCTTCGTCCGCAACGCCTTGGCGATGCTGATCGGCCAACTGACGGCGAAGCAGAGCAGGAAAAGGATTTCGAAGATTTTCATTGGTGGTTTGTTTTGTGTGGGGATAAAAACATTACGCCTTTACCGTCATTGCGGGCTTGACCCGCAATCTCCCATACGCAAAGGATTAGTCTTCGCGTTTGGGAGATGGCGGATGTTCCTCCGCCATGACGGTAAAGGCGTTGGTTTAGTCGTTCTGTTTTATCAGTCGCCCAGCGTGGCCACCATGACGGCTTTGATGGTGTGCATACGGTTCTCGGCCTCGTCGAAGACGATGCTGTTCTTGCCTTCGAAGACCTCTTCGGTCACTTCGATGCCGTCCAAGCCGAATTGCTCGTGAACGTCGCGACCCACCTTGGTCTCCAGGTTGTGATAGGCGGGCAGGCAGTGCATGAACTTGCAGTTCGGGTTGCCGGTCATGTCCATCATCGCTTGGTTCACTTGGTAGGGCATGAGCAGGTCGATGCGTTGTTTCCAGACCTCGGCGGGTTCGCCCATCGATACCCAAACGTCGGTGTAGAGGAAGTCGCAGCCTTTGACGCCTTTCTTCACGTCGTCGGTCACGGTCACTTTGGCGCCCGTTTCCTTGGCGATTTCCTTGCAAGTGGCGATGAGTTTCTTGTCGGGTTGCAGTTCCTTGGGAGCCACGATGCGGACGTCCATGCCCATCTTGGCGCCACCCACCATCAGTGAGTTGCCCATGTTGAAGCGGGCGTCGCCGCAGTAGGCGAAGGTCACTTGGTTGAGGGGCTTGTCGCTGTGTTCCTGCATGGTGAGGAAGTCGGCGAGGATTTGGGTGGGGTGGAACTCGTTGGTCAGGCCGTTCCACACCGGCACGCCGGCGTATTTGGCCAGTTCTTCAACGATGTCTTGGCCGAAGCCACGATACTCGATGCCATCGAACATGCGACCCAAGACGCGGGCGGTGTCGGCCATCGATTCCTTGATGCCGATTTGCGAGCCGGTGGGGCCGAGGTAGGTGACGTGGGCACCTTGGTCCTTGGCGGCGACTTCGAAGGCGCAACGGGTGCGAGTCGAGGTCTTTTCGAAGATCAGGGCGATGTTCTTGCCCGTGAGGTGGGGTTGTTCGGTGCCTGCATACTTGGCGGCCTTCAGGTCGGCGGCCAGTTTCAGGAAGAACTTGATCTCTTCCGGAGTGAAGTCCAAAAGCTTCAGGAAGTTTCTGTTTCTGAGGTTAAAAGCCATTTTTTTATCGATTTAATGATTTAAGATTTAAAGATTCAAGATTTCGGATTCTCTGGATTGCTTCAGTCGTGCCTTCCTCGCAATGACGCAAAGCGTGTCGTTGACGTCATTGCGAGCAAAGCGAAGCAATCCAGACCAATAGCCATACAGATTACCAATTCGGCTGCAAAATTAGTCTTTTTTCTTGTACCATTCAATTTTTTGTGTCGCAAACATGGCAATTCCCAGAATTATGAAGAGGCCGACACTTCCCACGAGTAGGGCATAGCTCTCCAATTGCAGCAAGACATAGACGAACACATACAACACAGCCAACAGTGCACCTATGCCCAATGCCGTTTTCTTGTCTTTTGTGACAGAGGCCATAAAAAGAACGATCATCACAATGGTCATCACGCTGGCAATGAGATAGGAAAGGCCGAAATTGATATGCTCGGAGAACGACAGCAGCAAGGTGTAAAACACAATGAGTGCGATGCCGATGAGTAGATATTGAACTGGATGGATAGGCGTTGCCTTCTGCATTTCCACAAAGAACACAGCTGCAAAAGTAAGTAGGATGATAAGGAACGCGTATTTCACGGCACGTTCGGTTTGTTGGTATTGCTCCACAGGCACTTTCAGTTGTACACCAAAAGTCGAGTTGTTGAAATCCGATGTGCCATATTGGTAACTTCCTATGAAAGAAGCGTCGAGAACCTGTGGATAGTCGCGGTTGATGGCCAACACTTTCCATTCGGCCAGGAATCCTGTGTCGGTCACCCTACGCTCGTCGGGCAGGTAATAACCGTTAAAACTCGGAGTGATGCAGTCCGAGGTCAGATTGACCGTTGTGGTTTGCCCGACAGGCGCGAACATAAGGTCTCCTGATCCTTTGAAAGGCAGCACCAGCGAGAAGGCAAAGGTTTCGCCTTCTTGAAGACGCGAAAGGTCTACCTCGCAGGAGAGGCCTTTCAGGTTACCCGTTTCAGCTACCATGTCGTATGTCGTCCCATTCAGGTTGAGTGCTACGTTGTCGCTCAACCCTCTCAGGTTGGGCAGGCCAACGATGATTTTGGCTTTCTCGAAACACCATTCATGTCCATCCAGCATTTTCTCGAAGTCTTTGGGTAACTTGAACTGCCCCGTAAGGTCAAGAGTGGTTTCGTAAACGCTGAAGTCGTAGATGCCCCGTTTCAGCGTTTTTGTCTTCACATGCCCTTTCACGTCCAATTGCTCGGGCAACACAATCTTGGTGTGGGTTTCTTTTTTGTTGTCTTTCTCCTCGGAATAATAGACCTTGATTAATGGCCCGGCGACGGTTTGTGGCCCAGCCCATTTGTCGATGGCTTCGCTTTCGGCATTGCTTTCAGTGGATTGCCGTTCCGAAACCAAATTGCGGATCAAGGCTTGTGGAATGAGAAAAGCCACGCACATGCCGGCGATAAGCAAAAGCTTCAACCCCGGACGGGCTTTCTTTTCGTTTTGTCTCTTGTTTTCGTTGCTCTGGGCTCCTTCTTTTTGGGTTCCCAAGATGTCCATGTTTTCTTGTGTTGTCATGATGTTTAGTTTTTAGATTTATGTTTTTAAAAGTACTTTGAATTTCAAAGTTAATGCATAAAAAAAAGAGTTTTTCCTATTGTTGGCTATTGACAAACGAGGCAAGGGCTTGGATATGAGCCGAAAACGCAGCCCTTCCCAAATCAGTGATGGCATAACTCGTGTTGGGTTTACGTCCGACAAAGCGCTTCTCGCAACGGATGTAGCCCAGCTCCTCGAGACTGCGGGCATGGCTGGCGAGGTTGCCATCGGTGAGTTCGAGCAGCGACTTCATCGTGGTAAAGTCGACCGACTCGTTGGCCATCAGTACCGACATGATACCGAGCCGTATCTTGCTCTCAAAGGCCTTGTTCAAACCGTCCAAGTTGGCAATCATGGCTTACTTGCTCCTTTCGTATTTTATCATGAAGAGGATCCCGAAAACGATGTGCAGCAACCCGAAACCGAGAAACCAAGTCAGCAGGGCATAATCGACCATGAAACAGTCGATGAGACCCAATACCAATTCCGCAAAGCCCAAATAGCGCAACTCGTGATAACTGAAATGGCTGCAATTGATAAGTGCCAAGCCATAGAAAATCAGTGTGATGGAGGAAACGAGGCCGTAATGATGCTGTGTAAGCAAAGCAATGCAAAGCAAGCCACCGGCTACCATGGGGATGAAGAAATTGAACAACAGTCGGCGCATGGTCGCATCGAAGGTGAAGCGTAAGTTGAGGCGCTTTGCCCTCAGATAGGACATGGCAAACACTGTCGCAAAAGCCACGACCAACAAGGCAATGGCGATGATGGCGGTGGTTCGCCACTTGTCTGGCGTATTGATATGATAGTCGCCCATGAAGGAATAGATGTAAGCCGAGACCAACGAGGCCAAAACACCTATAATGACAATCGACAATCCGCTGATTGCCTTGAATTTGGATGAACGTTCCATCATCTCCTTGATGTCGTTCAATGTATTGAGAGCTTCCTTGTTTTCCATTATTCTAAAAGTACTTTGCGCTGCAAAGTTACAACTTTTGTTTTACATGGCAAGCATTTTTCGGAAAAAAATTATCTTTGCACCATGATTATCCTCGACAATGTCGTCGTGACCGACGAATTCCTGAATGCCCAGTTTTGTTGCAGCCTGCCGCGCTGCAAAGGCTGGTGCTGCGTGGCTGGCGATGCTGGCGCACCTCTCGAAGCCTCTGAAATAGAGCAAATTGAAGACAACCTCGAAGCCATCAAGCCGTATATGCGGCCCGAAGGCATCAAAGTGGTGGAAGACAATGACGTATACGACTACGACGAGACAGGCGAACTCGTCACGCCCTTGGTCAACGGTGAGGAGTGCGCTTTCGTCTACTTTCACGAGAACGGCACGGCCCTCTGCGCCATCGAGAAGGCCTACTTGGAAGGCAAATGCGACTTCTGGAAGCCCATTTCGTGCCATCTCTATCCCATCCGCTTGGTGGAGAAAGACGGCTTCACGCACATCCTCTACCACGAATGGAGCGTGTGTGTGCCTGCCAGGCGCAAAGGCGAGAAGGAAGGCATCCCGTTGTGGAAGTTCCTTCGTGCTCCGATGATTCGGAAATTCGGTGAGGATTGGTATAATCGGTTGGAAAAGATGATGCAGAAGTAAATAGACACCACTGCAAAAATCAGAACTGGAAATAGATAAACGCCTGTAAATCGGCAGTAATGAATTGGTAGATTACGAAGACGATGAGGGCGCAAACGATCACCATCAGGGGGGTGGGCATTTTGGCAAACCAAATGCGATAACGGCGTTTGAAGTTCTCGGGAAGCCAGTGTATCACCATACCTATCACGATGAGGATGAACACGTTCCAGTAGTGCATCGTTATATCGGGAATCTTGCTCAAGTCCCAATGGCTGCCCATCTGGTTGACCATGTTTTTGGCGGTATTCCAAGCTGTTTCGTTGGCCACGGCGGGGTCGAGGTTGGAACCGCTGCGGAAAAAGAGTCGCGTAAAGGTGATGAAGGTAAAGGTTTGAAACACAGCCCATGCGTCTTGCAGCCATTGCCAAGGCTTCTTGCCACTGAAGAGGTTGTAGAGCATCCGTATCATATTGCCCGACAACACGATAGAGCACCACACAAAGAGCACGTTGAACACGGGCTGGGGCACAAAGACGCATAAAACGCGCAACATGAAGGTGACCGCCAATATGAATAAGGTGCGGCCGTAGATGCTCCAGTCTTTCCAAAAGTGGTAGAAGATCATGCCGATGCCGTTCAAACCGCCCCATATCATAAAATTCCACGAGGCACCGTGCCACAGGCCACCGAGCAGCATGGTGTCCATCCTATTGATCTCAGTGTTGATTTTGTTGCGTTTCTCAGGTTTGAAGAGGGCCACAAGGGCCAACACTAAGGCGACGACACCTACACCCAAGCCGACCCACCAGCTGCCTGAGAGGAACACGGCGATGGCTGCGATAACCACGATAATGCAGTAGGTGCCGAAAGTGGCGTTGTGGTTGCCGCCCAGTGGGATATAGAGGTAGTCTTGCAGCCAGCGCGATAGGGAGATGTGCCAACGTTTCCAGAATTCGCCTGGATTCTTGGCTTTATAGGGGGAATTGAAGTTCTTGGGCAGGTAGAAACCCATCAGCATGGCGACGCCGATGGCGATGTCGGTGTAGCCCGAGAAGTCGGCATAGACTTGCAACGAATAGCCGAACAAGGCCATCAGGTTCTCGAATCCAGTGTAGAGTAGGGGTTGCTCAAACACGCGGTCGATGAAATTGACGGCGATATAGTCGCTCAGGACGATTTTTTTCACCAAGCCGTTCATGATCCAAAAGACGGCAATGCCAAACTGCTTGCGGCTGAGGAAATATTTCTTGTGCAGCTGTGGGATGAACTCGTTGGCTCTCACGATGGGACCTGCCACCAGTTGCGGGAAGAAACTGACGTAGAAACCGAAGTCGAAGATGTTGCGCACCGGCGCGATGCGTTTGCGGTAGACATCCATGATGTAGCTAATCGCCTGGAAGGTGTAGAACGAAATGCCTACGGGCAGCAGGATGGTGTCGACACTGAAACGGTTGTCGCCTGTAATCTGGTTGCCCACCCACGAGAACACATCGAATACGCGGAACTCAAAGCCTGTCAGGTCGTTGAGAACATCGGTGAGGAAATAGGCGTATTTGAAATAGAACAAGGTCGACAGGTTGACGATGACGCTAATGGCCAACACGAGGTTGCGGCTACCGTCTTTTTTTCGCGTATGCAACCATTTGGCAGCAAAGAAATTGAATAAGGTGATGAATATCAGTATCAGCGTGAACAGACCACTGGTCTTGTAGTAGAAAAACAAGCTGACGAAAAACAGGAAGGTGTTGCGCAGCAGGCATTTGTTTTTGAACAGGCAGAAGAAGGCAAACACCACGGCGAAAAACGCCCAGAAATAGAATTGGGTGAACAACAACGGGTGGGCCTTGTCGAACGAGAAGACCTTTTCGAGGAAATCCAATGCTATCTCGGGGCTGAATGTCATTCTTCGGTGTTTTTCTTGGTGTGCTTGATGTAGTCGGTAATCAAGGCGTTATAGAGCAAGTCGCCCAGCAGCATGTAGCCTTCGTTGGTGAAGTGTACCTTGTCTTTCTTGGCCAGGCCTGCATGCTCCCAGTCTTGCATCGAGCGCAAGCCGCCCATGATGTCGAACTGGTCCCACACGGCTGCGTCATACATTTTGCCCATCTCCATGAAGGCGTCTTCGACGACTTTCCCGTTGTGGTTGACTTCGTAGCGGGTCTTCCTCTTGACTTTGATGCGCTTGAAGCTGTCGTTGTTGGTCATGAAAAGCAGTGCGCAGTCGGGGTTGACGCGTTGGATGATTTCAATAAGTGCGTCATAATTGTCCATGAAGCTTTCTTTGGTGAAGTCTTTCTCTGACGCGTCATTGATGCCGATGCCGAAAATGATGAGGTCGGGACGGATGAGCTCAAGGTCGCGCTCAAAGTCGTCGCAGCGCAGATACGACGGTACGCTGGCCCCGTTGACGCCTACGCCGTGCACGCTGATGCCTGGCGTGTCGTTTTCGAGCAGTACGCCCGTCAGCGTGAACTCGCCTGGCACCGAGTCGAACAGGATGCAGATGGAGTCGGTGTAGGAGGGCAGGGTGTAGACATAGGCCGATTTCCATTCGTCGTATTGTCCTTTGATCACTGCACCTTCGCTGTAACCGACCACAGGCACCACATTGTTGGTCTCCGAATAGCCTAGCAGGGTCACCTTGTTGAACGTGAAGTCGCGAGTGAGCGCGGTGGGGTTCTTGGCGCGTGTCATGATGCTCACAGTGGCCATGGGGTCGCTCGTAGTGATGGCTGCCCCAGCCAACCCCATGCGCTTGTCGGTGTCTCTGATGATGGCGTTGCGGCAATAGCTCCATTTTCCTGTCGAGCGGACGAGGTAGTGTGAGGGGTTGTTGGTGCCACCTGCCGAGAAGGGGAAGACGAAGGTCTGCGTTCCGCTCAGGTTAGGGCAGATGCTCAGCAAGTCGTCTCTGAACTGTTGGGTGAACACGCCTGCCTGCACATGTGAGCCACCGATATGCATGATGCTCACATGACCCTCGCCACGGGTGACCACCGAATCGAGTTTCGCATAGAAGCGTTGCATGGTGCTGTCGTTGCCAGGGTATTGGAGTTCGTTGCGGTTGAAGTGGGCAAACGAATAATTCGGTATGGGCCGCAGCGCGGGTGATGTTTGGGCCGATAACGCCCAACTGCCCAATGTCAGCAATATGATGAATAGGGTCTTTCTCATGGTTTCTTTATGGCGAAGGAAGGTTGGTAGGTGGGCAGTTTGATGCGTCCTGCTGTGCGGATGGAGTCTTGGGTGCGGTCGAGGTTGATGAACTCGATGACCTTCTCGCTGGGTACGTGCTGGCGAAGTTTGTAGAAGTCGTAATAGGTGGTGAACGACTTGGCCAGGCTCGATCCGATCTCTTGCGCGCCACGGAAGGTGAAGTGGACATAGTCGGGGCCGGCCATGGGCGGATTGTGCCGCACCCATTGTGCCATCGAGCCCTCACCCCCCATCACGTTAAACATGTCCCAATAGGCCACCTCGTTGCGTAGTGCCATGGCACGAAGCGAATCGTTGAGTTCGGGCAGACCTTTCCAGGTGCCCATCTTGCCATTATAGCTCTTGCCCATGTCGGCGGGACCGATGAAGAGGAACGTCGCCTCGGGTGCCGTTTCCTTCAGGTATTGGATTTGGCTCTCGAGTTCGGCAATATAAGGCGATATGAACTTGAGTGAGGTGATGCCAGGCATGCGGTTGCCGCCAAACTGCATGATGATGAGCTTGGTGTCGAGTAGGTCGAAGGATTGGCGCATGGTGGCTTCGTCGAGTCGGGTGAAGATGTTGCCGGCGCAACCCCGCAGGGCCACATTGTCGAGGGCTACTCCAGGTTCGCCATCGAGAAGTACGGCGTAGATTTCGGCATTGCCTTTGAAACTGATGGTGCCGCGTTTCACGTTGGCGGGCAGGATCCATGTGACGAGCGACACCGCGTCATTGGCAGGAAGCACCTTGGCCTCTGGGGCGATGGTATCGCAGCGCAACGTGGCGCTGAAGCCTTCGCTGTTTTTGCCTAATAGCACCGACACGGTCGAAATCTCCTTCGCCTTGGCGAAGGCTTGTGAATGGTGCGTCTGGTTGAACGTAATGCTACCGCTGCCTATCACCTGGCCATATTGTGCCATCACGCCATAACGGTTGTGTGCAGCACGCGCGGCATCGCCATATACCATGTAACGGGTGAGCCCCGAGGCATGTTGCGACACCGAGATGGTGGCCACAGGTTGTACGGCGGGAATCATGTTCGGTCCCGAGCCACCAAAGAGCTCTTGCAGTTTCTGGCGCAACACCGACGAGATGCGGTCCATCTCAATCTGTGAGTCGCCATAATGCATGATGCGGTAGGTCTTGCCTTCGTCTTGTGCGTTTTCGAGCTGGCCAAACAGGGTGTCGAAGTAGGTGTAGTCATCGTCGGGCAGGTAGATGCGATTGGGGTTCTCCTTGAGGTATTCGCGGAAGAAACGCATGCTGTCCAAGAGATTGTCGGAAACAGTCATCTCGAAGCTACGGGTCACCTTGTTGAGTACGGCATCGACGTCGACTTCGGCTTGGGCGGGGGCCACGTCTTCGGCGTAAGAAGGGAAGCGAAGTGTGCGGTTGCCTACGGCCAAGCCCTCGGCGGGGAAGAAATACCAAGCTACGCCCAGCAGGAGCATCACAGCAACGATAAATATCAGCGTACGTATGGGTTTCATTACTTAATTGCGGTTTACGAAACGAGCGGCAAAAATACGGAAAATCTGCATTTCGAGCCCAAATTTATTATTTTTGCACCCTCAAAACATAGGGAATGGAACAAATTGACAGGACTAAAGAGTTAGAAACCAAGAATATAGGTGCGTTATTGTGGGCTTATGCGCTCCCCAGCATCATCAGTCATATCATCGCTTCGATCTATAACATCGTCGACCGCGTGTTTCTCGGCCAGTATGTGGGTGCGCTCGCCATTGCAGGCTTGGCCATCACCATGCCCATCATGAACATCATCCACGCTTTCGGTTCGTTGGTGGGGGCAGGTTCGGCGGCACGAATGTCCATCATCTTGGGCAAGAAAGATTATAAATGGGCCGAGGACATCCTCGGCAACAGCTTGTTGCTCACTTTCTTTTTTGGCTTCCTTTTCGTCACGGGAGGCTATCTCTTTATGGACCGTATCCTGGAGGCCTTCGGCGCCTCGGCGGATACCATCGCCTATGCCCGCGAATATATGAACATCGTGCTCCCTGGCATGTTCATGACCACGCTGTCGTTCAACCTCACGGGCCTGATGCGCGCCACGGGCTATCCCAAAAAATCGATGTGGATCATGGCGGGCGGCGCCATCCTTAATATCTTCTTGGACGCACTGTTCATCTATGTCCTCGACTGGGGCATCGCTGGCGCGGCCTGGGCCACCACCATCTCGATGTCGTGTACGGGTGTGCTCGCTGTATGGCATTTCCTGCAAAAGTCGTCGTTCATCCGTTTCCGTCGCCATGCTTGGAAACCAAAACTCTATATCTTCCGCAACATCCTGATGATTGGCATGAGCCCCTTTTCGATGAACTTGGCGGCCTCGCTTGTTGTGGCGCTGCTTAATAACCAGCTGCTCCGCTATGGTGGCGACTTGGCTGTGGGTGCCTATGGCTTGGTCAACACCTTTGGAAGCCTCAGCGTGATGCTCATGGTGGGCCTTTGCCAGGGCATGCAACCCATTGCAGGCTACAACTATGGAGCTGGGCATCCGCTCCGACTGAAGGAGGTGTATAGGCTAACGATGAAACTCAACGTGATTATTGGCTTCGTCGGGGCCTTGCTGGCTTTGGTATTGCCACATGCCATGCTGCGGCTTTTCACCAAAGAAGAGGAGTTGATCCAGATTGGCATCCCCGCAATGCGTTTCATGATGGTGATGTTCCCCTTGGTGGGCTTCACCATTACCAATTCCAATTTCTTCCAAAGCATCGACAAGCCTTGGATCGCCATTGTTACCAGCCTCTCGCGCCAGGTGCTCTTCCTCACCCCGATGATCTACATCATCCCGCCTTTGTTCGTCAATGCAGGTGTGGCAGGCCTGACGGGCGTGTGGGCTTCGATGACCATCTCCGATTTCCTCGGCGCGGTGCTGGCCTTCGTCTTGATGCTCTCGCAACGCCACGTTTTTAGACCCTCAAATAGCTAAGGCCCCTGAGCTTGTCGAAGGGCCGACCACACAATGGACATCAAGAACGCCATAACGACTCCTACCAACACACACATCACCGACTCGGTCACGGTGAAGACCAAGGCCGACATGCGCCGTTTTTTGGCACAGGTTCGCGAATCGGTGTCGCCCGACATGGCCGTTTGCCAACGCGATATGGAGTCGCAAGTGCGAGAATGGCGCTCCCACAACCTTTTCTATCAGCTCCATGTGTTCCGCAGCCGCACGCGCGACGTCGACCTTGAACTGAAACAGACCTGGTGGCGTGAGCTCTTTTGCCGCGTGGTGAGTTTCTTTTATTTTTGGGATTAAAAGAAAAACACCTATTTTTGCAGGCAAATCAACATTTAAATACCTATGAAACGTTTCCGTTTGTTGACCACCTTGCTGGTCCTTTTCCCCGCCTTCCTCTTTGCCGGCGAAGGCATGTGGATTCCCATGTTGCTGCAATACAACGAGAAAGAAATGCAAGCCATGGGCATGAAAATCACGGCTGAAGACATCTACAGCATCAACCACAGCAGTTTGAAAGACGCCATCGTGCTCTTCGGTGGCGGCTGCACGGGCGAGCTCGTCAGCGACCAAGGCCTGTTGCTCACCAACCACCACTGCGGCTACGACTACATCCAGAAACACAGCTCCGTGGAGCACGACTACCTCACCAACGGCTTCTGGGCCATGAATAGGGGAGAGGAGCTGCCCTGCCCGGGCCTTAGCGTCATCTTCCTCCGCGAGATGCGCGACGTGACCGAGAAGGTGCTCTTCAACATCACGGCCGATATGCCTGAAGACGAACGGCAAGCCAAAATCGACGAGAACATCAAGAAACTCGTAGCCGATTTTGAGAAACAGTCGCCTTACAAGGTCAGTATCAAACCGTTCTTCTTGGGCAACGAATATTATGCGCTGTTCAACGAGACCTACACGGACGTGCGTCTCGTGGGTTGTCCGCCGAGCAACATCGGCAAGTTTGGTGGCGACACCGACAACTGGGTATGGCCCCGCCACACGGGCGACTTCAGCGTGTTTCGCGTTTATGCCGATAAAGACGGTCATTCGGCAGTGTACCACAAGGACAACGTGCCTTACAAACCTGCACAGCATCTCGAAATCTCGTTGAAAGGCGCCAACGAGGGCGACTTCGCCTTCGTGTTCGGCTATCCCGCCCGCACCAACGAATACCTGCCTGCCGTGGCCGTCGATCAAGAAGCCAACGTCATCGACCCGATTACGGTGGACCTGCGCGGCAAGGTCTTGGACATCTACAACCAATACCAGGAACAAGACCCTAAGGTGCGCATCCAATACGCCTCCAAGCACGCCGGCATCGGCAACGGCTGGAAGAAATGGATGGGCGTGACCGAAGGCATCAACCACTTCCACGGCGTGCAGAAGAAACACGATTTCGAGACCCGTTTCTATGACTGGGTCATGCAGTCGCGCAGCCGCTATATGTACGCTAATTTGCTTAAGGATTTCAAGAAGAACTACAAGGACCTGGAGCCTTACCAGCTGGCCTACACCTATATGGCCGAGGCAGGTCTGCGCATTGAGTTAGTCAGTTTTGCAGGACGGTTTGCGCGCCTTGCCGCTGTGGACAAGGAAACACCCCAGGACAAAGTCGACCAAATGGTGGCCAACCTGCAAGCCGCCATCCCGAGTTTCTATAAGGACTATTACGAGCCCATCGACCGCGACGTAGCCAAGATGTTGCTCAAGGAATACCTGAAGGCCCAGCCCGCCGACTTCCGCCCGTCTTTCCTCAACGACATCAAGGACGTGGATGAATACGTCGACAAGCTTTTCGACAAGACGATGTTTACCGACGAAGCCAAGGTGACGGCCTTGCTTGACGGTTTCAAGGTCAAGGATGCCAAGAAACTGGCCAATGACCCCGCCATGAAGGTCTACCAGAGCCTTATCGGTTTCTATCGCGATAAGGTGTACGACAACATCTCAAGCATCACCAAGGACAACGACCGCCTGCGCCGTATCTACATGAAAGGACAGATGGAGATGCAGACGGAGAAACGCCTCTTCCCTGATGCCAACTTTACTCTGCGCGTCACCTATGGCAAGGTGGAAGGCTTCAAGCCGCAAGACGGCAAGACGTTCCGCCACTTCACCACGCTTGAGGGCATCATGCAGAAGGAGAACCCCGACATCTACGACTATGTGGTGGAACCGCGCCTGAAGGAGTTGTACAACAAGAAAGACTATGGCCGTTATGCCGACAAGGACGGCACGATGCATGTGGCTTTCACCGCCAGTGTGCACACCACGGGCGGCAACTCAGGCAGCCCGATCTTGAATGCTGAAGGTCAGTTGCTCGGCCTCAACTTCGATCGTTGTTGGGAAGGCACCATGAGCGACCTCATTTACGACCCCGACATCTGTCGCAACATCTCGGTCGACATTCGCTATGTGCTCTTCATCATCGACAAGTTTGCCGGCGCCGGCCACTTGATTGACGAGATGACCATCGTGGAATAAGAGAACACGCGGGGATTAATACACGCAGAATCCGCAGAACTATGGGAAGCGCAAAGCGACGCAAACGTAGCGTCCGATAGGCTTCACAAGATTCTGCGGATTTTGCGTGAAAAAGAAAAACTATTATTTCCCGAAGAGGCTGCCGAGGCCACCCAAGATGTCGGGTTTGCCATCGCCGTCCTTGTCCTTCATGGCCGCGCCAAGGATGCTGCCAAGGCCGCTGCTCTGTTGCGAGCCTCCAAGGAGACCACCGAGCAGGTTGCCTATGCCAGCGGCGCCAGCATTGCCGTTTTGCTTGCCGAGGAGGGCGAGCAGGCTGGGAGCGATGGACGACAAGATTTTGTTAACGAAGTTGGAGGCCACGCCCGTTTGCTTCGAGATGCCACCCAACACATTGTTGAGGTTGCCGCCAAAGATGTGGCTCAAGATCTTGCCACCGTCAGTCAAGTCGGCACCTTTCAGGTTGTTGAGGATGTTGCCCGCGTTGCCGGCATGTTGGCCAAGGGCTTGTGCCAATGAGGCTGCACCAGCTTCGGAAGAAGCGTTTTTCTGCATCGCGCCAAGGAGCGACGGCAAGGCGGCGGTGATGACCGAAGACACTTGCTTCGAGTCGAGGTTGAGGTTTTGTGCGACGGCGCTGGCGGCATCGTTGCCGGTAAGTGCGCCTAAGATGTTGCTTAAATCCATATTAGATGATGTTTAATAGTTGGTTGTTTAAATCGTTTAATTGAGGATTGAACGGCAAAAATAGAAAAAAATTGTAATTTTGCAGCCTCATTCAAAAATTAAAGTTAAATGAAAAAATTTGCATTTATCATGGTGCTGGCCGCCCTCATGGGTTGCGGCAACGCACAAAACAATGAAAACAAAGAACAGAACGGCGCTTCGACAGGCTCAGCGACCGAAACAGCGACCGTTGAACAAGAACAAACCCCAAACAACAACACTATGAAAGCATTAGTGACTTATTTCTCGGCTTCGGGCGTGACCCGCAATGCCGCTAATGAATTGGCCGGTATCATCGGCGCCGACCTCTTCGAAATCACCCCCGAGACCCTCTACACCGAGGCCGACCTTGACTGGCAAAACAAGCAGTCGCGCTCGAGCGTGGAGATGGCCGACAAGACCTCGCGCCCTGCCCTGAAGGACGGTGGCAAGGTCGATCTCGCCAACTACGACGTGGTCTTCGTGGGCTTCCCCATCTGGTGGTACACCGCCCCGACCATCATCAACACCTTCATCGAGGCTAACGACTTCACGGGCAAGACCATCGTGCCCTTCGCCACCTCCGGCGGCAGCAACATCAAGAAGTCGTGTGAAGACCTGCAAGCCGCCTATCCCGACTACAAGTTCGGCGAAGGCAAGTTGCTCAACAGCATCGACAAGGCCGACATCGAAAAATGGGCCGCTTCGGTGAAATGATTTATTAATCGATTAAATTTGTAGGGCTGTCGTATCACGGCAGCCGCTGTCAAGTGCATTCGAGCCGAATGCAAGCCAGCGGCTGCCACGATGTGACAGCCCTACGGTTTTTATTCCTCCAACGGCAAATCCAGCCACAACGTTTCCACCGTATGGCCAGCCACAACGCCATAGCCGCCTTTCACGTTGCTAAAAGTCTGGATAGGCTCGGCCCAAATCTGGAACCCCACCTCGCCTTGGTTGCACGTGTTCAGGTAGTTGTAGTATTCCTTTGTGAGGTGCTCCACATTGAAAGGCACCCGATAGAAATCAGGATTGTAGTCTGCAGCTAAATCCATGTTGAAATGCAAGTCCTTGATTTTGATTTGGTATTCCTTGCCATCGAAGAGGACGTCCGTGAAAACACCCTCGGGGCGCAGGTCCAAGTCGCTGAAGTCGACGAAATCGTTTTCGAGACTCGTGCCGAAAATGGGGTCGTCGTAATCAAAGTAAACGCTCCAACGGTTGTCGCCAATGGAGATGCCGTTGTCGCCGTTCAAGTGGAAACGGAAATAATCGGTTTGCCCAGGATTCGGGTCGCTGATGGTGAAGGTCAAGTCCATGTAGCCCGAGATGCTATACACGCTATCTTCCTCATACTGCCCCGTCTGATGGTTGTAATGTTGAGTATAGCCACCATACCATCTAGTCACTTCGACGCTCATTTGGCAATCAATGGGCTTGGGCAACGCACTCGACGCGCCTTCCACATCGTCGTAACCATTGGCCGAAGCGGTGATGCGCACCACGTCGCCTTCTTGCGGGCAATACTCATTACTGAAAACGGTGGCAAGGCGATAGGAATGGTAGGGATTGCCTTCTTCATCGTAATCGTACCAACTATGCCAAATCGTGTCGGTGTGTGGCGTCATCGCGCCAATGAGGTTGTCGTTCACATATAGTGAGGCCACGACATCGTCAGGAACTTGGGTGTTTTCGTCGGTGTCTAAGAAGAAATAGCTCTTGCTGATGAAGGCCTTCACGGGCTGGCCGGCTTCGGCAAGGCAATTGACGACCAATTTCGGGTCAGTTTGCTCGCCTTTGAATTCGATTTCCTTCTCGCAGGAAACCAACACTAATAAACTTAATATTAAAACAAATATGTTTTTCATTTTTCAACTTTTTTTATCACAAAACTAACAAAACCGCCAAAACGTTTTCTTTAGGCTGGGGAAAGCGGCCAACTGGCGGCTTTCCGGCGGCAACCCGATTGGGTGCCGCCACACGCTTCTCTTTGGACTTATTCATTGTTTTGCGAGTTTTGCAAGTTTTGTTTCACTAAAACTAACTTAGAACTTATAACTATAACTGACAGAGGGTATTATCGGGAACAGGCTGGCTTGCATCAACACTTTCTTTTCCGAATCGGTGGCTTGGTCCCAATGGTAATCGGCATAGACGACAAACGGGTTGTTGTGGTTGTATGCGTTGTAGACGCTGATGTTCCACGTGCGGATGCCATGTTTCTTCTGCTTGTGGAAGTTCGCGCTGAGGTCGAGGCGGTGGTAGTTGGGCATGCGGAAGTTGTTGCGCTCGAAGTCCTGGATTTCGGGAATATAGCCGTTTCCGTCGGGGAGGCCCTCGTAGATTTGCGTACCAAGTGTGCCGCAGTTGCCGCTGCTGAAGACCCAAGTGCCGCTCAGGTCAAAACGATCGCTGAACTTGTGCTGCACGGTAATGCTGATGTCGTGGCGACGGTCGTATTTGGCGGGAAACACATTGCCGTTGTTGATCATCATGCCTTCGCGGTCGAACTGTCGCTTGGCGTGCGCCCAGGTGTAGCCCACCCAACCCGTCGTCTTGCCGAATGAGCGTTGCACGAGCAGTTCCACGCCGTAGGCCCAGCCTTTGCCCATGCATACCTTGTTCTCCCAAGTGTCGCTGGAGCCGAAGAATGAGGCACCATCCTTGTATTCCAAGAGGTTGTCCATCTGTTTGTAGTAACCCTCAACAGAGATGTCGAACAAGCGTGGCAGCTCGTAGAATGCGCCAAGCGACCATTGGTGGGCATTCATCGGGACGATGTTTTTGGTGACGGGCACCCAGAGGTCGGTGGGCAGGCTGAGGCTGCTGTTCGAGAGCAGGTGGACGTATTGCGTCATGTAGGCATAGCCCGCTTTGAGCGAAAGGTTGGAGGCGAGCATCACGCTGGCGCTGAGGCGCGGCTGCACGCTTTGGTAGGTTTTGCCTTCGACGGTGAAGGTCGAGTAATGCAGGCCCGCGTTTACACGGAAGATGTCGCCGAAGGTCATGTTGTCCTCGGCGTAAAGTGCGGTCTCGTGGGCGTAGACGTTGGAGGCGCTCATTGTCGTGTCGATGGCCGTTTGGTTGCCTTCCACCATCTTGGCCGACTGCACTTCGGGGCGGAACTGGTGGTAGGTGTAGTTGCCGCCGAAGCGAATCTCGTGGTTCGGCAAAGGCGTGTAGTCGAAGTCGACTTTGGCGGTCAGGTCGTTGATGCCCGACTTGTAGGCCATCTCAAACGCATCCTTGACCGTTGACGACTGGCTACCGTTGGTATAAATGGTCTCTTCGCTCATGTTCATACCGAGGTGGTGGCGGTATTGCGTGTAGTTGACCGAGGCGTCCATGAAGAGCTGTTGCGAAATCACATGGTTCCAACGGAGCGAGGCCACCTTGTTGCCCCACCGCCAGTTGATGCTCATTTTGTCGTTGTATCTTATGGTGGAATTAGAGTCTTCGTCGTCGCCCATGGAATAGTCCCGATAGCGCACGCCGAAGTTGATGGCATCGTCGCCCGTGTAGAAACTCAGGTAGAGGCGGTCCTTGTCGGAGATTTTCCAGTTCAGTTTGCCGTTGAAATCGTAGAAATGGTAGCCCACATTCAGCTTTCCGATGTCGGAATCATAAATGCTGGCTATCCAAAGGGCTGGCTTGATAAGTAAGTCGCCGTAAGTGCGGCGGAACGAGAGGTTGAACGACAGCTTGTCCTTCACGATCGGCCCTTCCACGTTGACCTTCGACGAAATCAGGCCCACGCTCACGTTGCCGTGGTATTGTTGCATGTCGCCTTCTTTCATGCGGATGTCGACCACCGACGAGAGGCGTCCTCCGAAATGTGCCGGGAAGCTGCCTTTGTATAAGGTGACGTTCTTCAAAGCATCGGGGTTGAAGACGGAGAAGAAGCCCAAAGCGTGGTTGACGTTGTAGACTGGCACGCCGTCCAAGAGCAGCAGGTTCTCGTCGGGACCGCCACCGCGCACATACATGCCTGCCGAGCCTTCCGAGCCGTTCTGCACGCCGGGCAACAGCTGGATGGCTTTCAAGACGTCGGCCTCGCCAAAGAGGGTCGGGATGCTCTTGATTTGCTGCACGGGCAGTTCCACCACGCTCATCTGTGGGCTGCGGGCGCTCACCGTGGCTCGGGTGCTTTCGATGACCACTTCGTCCAAGGTGGTGTTGGTCTCAAGCATGAAGTTGAGGCTGGTGTTTTCTTTCAAATCGAGGGATTTGTTCTGTCGGGTGTAGCCCACGTATGACACTTGAAGCTCCACTTGGCCTTGGTCAAGGGTCAGGGTGTAGAATCCGTAGCTGTTTGTGGCACAGCCTTTTCCGGAGTTCTTGTCGACGATGGTCGCCCCGATGAGGGTTTCCTTGCTGGCCGCGTCCATCACGTAGCCGCTGATGGTGCGCCGTTGCGCAAAGCCTGGCACGCAGGCCAACAAAAAGCCGATGACAACCAACCATCGGCTCAATGAGTGTTGTTTCATTATAATTGCGTTTAGATGGTTTATCTAACTGCTTTAACGCAAAAGGGGCTGCTTTATTGCATAATCCAGTCCGCAGCCGTCTCAATCACGTTGTCGATGCCTTGGGCGGTGCAGGCGGGGTCGAGGATGACGCGCACCGCTGGCGGCACGCCGTTCTCGTAGTTCTGGCCGTCGAGGGCGATGGTGCGGGTCGTGCTGAAACGGTAGTTCCAGCCGTTGGGCAGCGTGCCACCGTTGGGGATGCCCATGCCGCCACCGCTGTAGTCGCCAAAGAGCTTGATGTTGTCGTAGCCCTGCGTGCACACCGAGAAGAACGACGTGGCGCTATACGACCCACGGTCGATAAGCACGGCCACAGGCTTGGTGTAGGCCTTGCCCTTGCCCAAGATGCTGCTGTCGGCGGCGTATACCTCTTGGAAGTCGGTGAACTCGTCGTGGCCGGGGCCGCTCTTCACTTGGGTCTTGTAGAGCAACTGCTTGTGGTTGTCGAAGATGCTGAGCAGGTTTTGCACGTTGGTGATGGCACCTCCGGTGTTTTGGCGCAGGTCGAGGATCATGCCGTCGCAGTCCTTGTAGTAATCGACCATGTATTTCATGAGGTCGGTGCTGACGTCGTTAGCGAACGAGGAATAGCGGATGTAGGCCACACGTCCGTCGCGGATGGCATTGTGGGCGAAGCTGCCCGTGGTATGGTGATAGACAGTGAGATAGTTGAGCAATACGACCTCGGTATTGATGTTGCGTTCGGCATACATCTTATAATATACCGAGTCGTTGCGCGACGCGTCGAAGCTGGAATAGAGGTTGGTGTGGCCGTCGCGAAGCGTATTGAGCATGGCGGCGCAAACTTCGAAAAGTTCAGGGTCGCTCATGTCGTCGTTCACCATGGGGCGATACACCTCGCGCACCGAGTCCCAGTCAATGCCTTTCACGTCGAAGAGGGTGTAGTTGCGGTCCACTTGGTCCCAAAGGTAGTCGAACACGTTGACGGGGTTCTTAGGCTCGTCTTTTTCCATGAAGGCACGCTCGCACGAGGCGAAGGCCAAGGCCAAAAGGCATGAGAGAATGATATTGAGTTTTTTCATGGCTTTAATCAATTAAGTCTAAACATAAAGGAAACATTAACGGAATGCAAGGCATTATCATAACGATAGGTGCCTTTCTTGCCCGTGCTGAGGTAGTCCCAGCGGTAGCTCAGGCCGATGCGGTTGCCGTTGAGCAGGTTGAGATAGAGGCCCAAGTCGGTGTTGAGGCCGGGGAAGAACTTGTCGAAGGCTTCATTCCCGCCGAACAAGGTCTCGATAGCATCTTCGTTGATGGCCGGGTTGCCGATGTAGGCATAGCCTGGGCGACTGACAGTGCCACATAGCGGCACGTTCAACTTGAAGTAGGTGGTCAGCCAGTTGTGGTTTTTGTCGGGGTTGAAGGCAAAGTCGTATTGCACCATACCCGTGGCGCCCACGTTGCCGAACAAGGAAAGGCAAGTTGCGGCATTCTGTAGCGAGGGGATGCTCTTCACATCAAGGAAGCCTTGGAGCGTACCGCCGACCCACAGATGAAAGCGGTTTTGGGCAGCGTCGTGGAAACGATATAGGAACTCGGTCGAGAAATCGAGGCCGATGGCGATGCCCGACGGGTCTTTTAAGATGTTGTTGAAATACCGGAACCCTGGGCGGATGTGGTAGCGTTCCCATTCGATGGTGACGCCCATGCCGAGATTGGTGCCCATGCCCATGTACTTGAAAGGCACGGTGCCGGCATCGTAGCAGTCAACGGCATTCAAGCCCGCCGAGAGGTCGAGCCAGACGGGTACGCGGGTCTGTTTGGGGTAGTAGGCCCCGCCGTTTGAGGGGGCCTGGGCCATGCCGTTAGCGGCCAACAGCAAGACTCCCGCAAGAATCAATGATTTGAATTTCATAAGGCTAAAAGGTTGTTGAAGATTTAAATTCGTTGGCAAAAATAAGGATTTATTTGGATGGTTTACCGCATTGCGAAATGTTTTGTATTTTTGCACCCGTTTTTATCCCCCCTCTAAGGGGTGCCCGAAGGGCGGGGGATGAACTGAACAACTGAACAACTTTCAACTTCAAACTTTAATAAAAATGGAATCAACGAACAAACCCTTCAAGCGTTACACAGTAACCACGGCCTTGCCTTACGCCAACGGCCCAGTCCACATCGGTCACCTTGCCGGCGTCTATATCCCTGCCGACACCTACGTGCGCTACCTGCGAATGTGCGGCGCTGAGGTGCTGTTTGTCGGTGGTTCCGACGAACACGGCGTTCCGATCACCATCAAGGCCGAAAAGGAGGGCGTCACGCCTCAAGACATCGTCGACCGCTACCACGGCATCATCAAGAAGTCGTTCGAGGAGTTGGGCATCAGCTACGACATCTACTCGCGCACCTCTTCGAAGATCCATCGCGAGACGGCGCAAGAGTTCTTCAAGAAACTCTACGACGACGGCAAGTTCATCGAGAAAGAGACAGAACAATATTTCGACCCTGAGCGACAGAAGTTCTTGAGCGACAGATACATCGTCGGCACCTGCCCGAAATGTGGCGCCGAGGGTGCCTATGGCGACCAATGCGAGAAATGCGGCTCGTCACTTAGCCCCGACGAATTGATCAATCCCCATTCGCAACTCAGCGGCGCGGCCTTGGTGAAGAAGCCGACCAACCACTGGTACCTGCCCCTCGACCAATACGAACAATGGCTCCGCGAGTGGATTCTCGAAGGCCACAAGGAATGGAAGAGCAACGTCTACGGCCAGGTGAAGAGCTGGCTCGACGGAGGCCTGCAGCCCCGTGCCGTCACCCGCGACCTTGATTGGGGCGTGCCCGTCCCGCTCGAAGGCGCCGACGGCAAGGTGCTCTACGTTTGGTTTGATGCGCCCATTGGCTACATCAGCAATACCAAGGAGATTTGCGCGCAACGTGGCGAAGACTGGGAGAAGTGGTGGAAAGACCCCGAGACCAAGCTCGTGCATTTTATCGGCAAAGACAACATCGTGTTCCACTGCATCATCTTCCCCTGTATGTTGAAGGCCTACGGTGGTTACATCGTCCCCGAAAACGTGCCCGCCAACGAGTTCCTCAACCTTGAAAACGACAAGATCTCGACCTCGCGCAATTGGGCCATCTGGCTGCATGAATACCTGCAAGAGTTTCCTGGAAAACAAGACGTTTTGCGCTATGTGTTGACTGCCAATGCGCCTGAGACCAAGGACAACAACTTCACTTGGAAAGACTACCAAGACCGCAACAACAACGAGCTGTTGGCCATCTTCGGCAACTTCGTCAACCGCACGTTGGTCTTGACGCACAAATATTATGAAGGTGCCGTGCCCGCCTTGGGGAATCTCAACGAGACCGACCAAGCTGTCATCGCCGAAATGAATGCCTACCCGAAGAAAATCGGTCACCTCATCGAGAACTACAAGTTCCGCGAAGGCCTTGCAGAATTGATGAATTTGGCTCGTTTGGGCAACAAATACCTCACCGACAACGAGCCTTGGAAGCAAATCAAGACCGACCCCGAGCGCGTGAAGACCGTGATGGCACTGAGCCTGCAGATTGTGGCGCACTTGGCCATCCTCAGCGAGCCTTTCCTGCCTTTCAGCGCGAAGAAACTCCAGCAGATGATTGGTCTGAACGTCAACGGGTGGAACGATGCCGAAAGCACCGTCTTGCTGCCCGAGGGTCATGTCATCAACCAGCCCGAACTGCTGTTTGAGAAGGTGGAAGACAGCGTGGTTGAGGCCCAACTGAAGCGTTTGGACGAGATTAAGAAGGCCAACCAACTCAACGCCTGGAAGCCTGCTGAGGTGAAACAAAACGTCAGCTTCGACGACTACATGAAGGTGGACGTCCGCGTGGGTACCGTCCTCGAGTGCCAGAAGGTGCCGAAGGCCGACAAACTCTTGCAGTTCCTCATCGACGACGGCATGCAGAAACGCACCATCGTGAGCGGCATCGCCAAGTATTACACCGAGCCTGAGAAACTCGTTGGCAAGCAGGTGTGCTTCGTCGCCAACTTCGAGCCGCGCAAGCTCAAGGGCGTCGTCAGCGAGGGCATGATCCTCTCCGCCGAGGACAAGGACGGCCGCCTCGTGTTGCTCACGCCGAGCGACTTGGTGGCGCCGGGATGTAGCGTCGGTTAAAAACCATAGCGATGAACATTGCCGCACTGGTATCGGGGGGAGTCGACAGCTCCGTGGTGGTGCCGCTGCTCAAGGAGCAGGGCTACGACCCGCATATCTTCTATATCAAAATCGGTATGGAAGGCAAGGAAGACCTGTCAAGCTGCCCATCGGAGGAAGACATCGAAATCACGACCTATATCGCCAAGAAATACGGCTGTAAGTTCGACATCGTCGACCTGCAGCACGAGTATTTCGAGACCGTGGGTAAATACACCATGGAGATGGTGCGCAAGGGCCTCACGCCCAACCCCGACGTGATGTGCAACCGCTGGATTAAGCTCGGCGCCTTCGAAGAAAAAGAAGGCCACAACTTCGATAAAATTGCCACGGGACATTACGCCCGCTCGTGGGAGGACCAAAACGGCATCTCCTGGCTCGGCACAGCGGCCGACACCTTCAAGGACCAGACCTACTTCTTGGGACGCATCACCTACGCCCAACTGAGCAAGGTCATCTTCCCCATCGGCGACATCCCGAAGCCCGAGGTGCGTCGTCTGGCCGCCCAATACAAGCTGCCGAGCGCCGAACGCCACGACAGCCAAGGTATCTGCTTCTTGGGTAAGATCAACTACAACGACTACATTCGTGAATATCTCGGCGAGATGCCTGGCGACATCGTGGAGTTGGAGACAGGCAAGAAACTGGGCCGTCACAAGGGCTTCTGGTTCCATACCATCGGTCAGCGCAAGGGTCTCGGACTCAGCGGCGGGCCGTGGTTTGTGGTGAAGAAAGACATCCCGAACAACATCGTCTACGTGTCGCAGGGCTACGACCCCGTGGCGCAATACACCAACATCGTCCCCTTGGGCGACTTGCAGCCGATGAACCCCGCCTTGCAGTTCGTCGACGGACAACGCATCCGCTTCAAGATTCGTCATCAGCCGGAGTTTACCTACGGCACGATTCGCCTCACGAAGCGTGGCGCCGACATCGTCTCGGAAGAGGCCATCTCGGGCGTGGCGCCTGGGCAGTTTGGGGTTATGTACCACGAAACTGAACCTTTTGTGTTGGGTAGTGGGGTTATAGTGGAGTCTGAGGTTTAGACCTGAAAGCAGGGACTTGCGTCGCCTGCACTGGAAACAGGGACTTAAGTCGCCTGCATAATGATATGCCGTCCCTACGGGACTGGGCGGAACCCCGTAGGGGTGATAGACCGATAAGCAGGCGACGTGAGTCCCTGCTCCTAGACAAAAGGCGACACAAGTCCCTACCAGGCATGCCTGAACAATGAACATAATAAAAACCTAAAGACCATGGCTAACACCTACACAAAACTCAACATCCACATCGTCTTCCACGTCAAAAGCACCGGAATTACCATCCGCCAGAAAGATCTCGAACAGGTCTTTGCGTACATCGGAGGCATAATACAGAATGTAGGTGGATACCCTATCACCGTTGGCGGCATCGCAAACCATATCCATATCTTAGCT
>Ga0247608_10002103_pt1 | contig 25761 bp, 17 predicted proteins | sample 176DNAGHGlowgp2_FD_193490 | JGI IMG/M metagenome (GOLD analysis project Ga0247608, IMG submission 193490) | Sheep rumen microbial communities from Palmerston North, Manawatu-Wanganui, New Zealand - 1766 DNA GHGlow gp2 | ecosystem: Host-associated > Mammals > Digestive system > Stomach > Rumen ... | reverse complement strand
ATCACCGACCCGAAACCCGCCAACGTGAACACGATAAGGGTCTATTACCAAGGCGGCAGCGGCACATTCAACGCCGTGAGCGGCTACGGCTGCGTGAACTCCAAGCAGAACATGTCGTTCGACGTTACAGACGAGCAGTCGCCCATCACCCTCGAGGCCTACACCTTCCTGCACTACGACGAGGAGGAAGTGACCTTCAGCGTCATGGCCTACAGCAGCGACGGCGTGGAGCAGGAACGCGAGTTCAGCAACGTGCCCATGTACCGCAACAGCATCACCCAGTACACTGGCAGCTTCTTCACCGGCGGCAGCAGCGACAGCCCCATCACCCCGGAGCAGCCCGGCGACCCCACACAGCCTGGGAGCGGCGTGAGCGAGGGCGACTACACCATACAGGTGGATACGGGCTGGAGCGGACAGCACGACTACACCTTCTGAGAGCCACAGCACAGGGAAATGGCAGGCCGACATGACAAAAGGCATTGAAATGCGCTCAAAAAGGTTAATTTATGCTCAAATATTTGCCCAAGTGAAATAAAAAGTGTAACTTCGCGGCGTTTTTTTAAGGGCAATAATTTCCGTATAACAAAAATAACGACAAACATGAAAAAGTACAACTTCAATGCCGGTCCTTCGATGCTCCCCCGCGAGGTAATCGAGAAGACGGCTCAACAGTGTCTTGACTTCAACGGCTCGGGTCTCTCGCTCATGGAGATCAGCCACCGTGCTAAGGACTTCCAGCCCGTGGTCGACGAGGCCGTGGCTCTGGTAAAGGAGCTGCTACAGGTGCCCGAGGGCTACTCCGTCATCTTCCTCGGCGGCGGTGCCAGCCTGGAGTTCTGCATGATTCCCTATAACTTCCTCATCAAGAAAGCAGCCTACCTCAATACGGGCGTCTGGGCCAAGAAGGCCATGAAAGAGGCCAAGCTCTTCGGCGAGGTGGTGGAAGTAGCCTCCTCGGCCGATGCCAACTACACGTTCATCCCCAAGGGCTGGACAGTGCCTGCCGATGCCGACTACCTGCACATCACTTCCAACAACACCATCTACGGCACCGAGATTCGCAAGGACCTTGACGTGCCCGTAAGGCTCATCTCCGACATGTCGTCCGACATCTTCAGCCGCCCCGTCGACGTGTCCAAGTACGACGCCATCTACGCTGGCGCGCAGAAGAACCTGGCCATGGCCGGCGTGACCATCGTCATCGTCAAGGACGACGCACTGGGCCGCGCTCCCCGCGAAATACCTACCATGCTCGACTACCGCACCCACGTAGACAAGGGTTCCATGTTCAACACACCGCCCGTGGTGCCCATCTACAGCGCCCTCGAGACACTGCGCTGGCTCAAGGCCCAGGGTGGCGTTGAGGCCATGGACCGTCTGGCCAAGGAGCGCGCCGAGATTGTCTACGGCGAAATCGACCGCAACAAGTGCTTCGTAGGCACGGCCAAGGAGGAGGATCGCTCGCTGATGAACATCTGCTTCGTCATGGCTCCCGAGTACAAGGAGCTGGAGAAGGACTTCCTCGACTTCGCCACGTCGAAGGGCATGGTGGGCGTAAAGGGCCACCGCTCCGTAGGCGGCTTCCGCGCATCGTGCTACAACGCCCAGACCATAGAGGGTGTCAAGGCCTTGGTGGCCTGCATGAAGGAATTTGAGGCAAACCACTAATCACGCACAGAGATGAAAGTTTTAGTAGCAACAGAGAAGCCCTTCGCCGCCGCCGCAGTGGAAGGCATCAGAAAAGAGGTGGAGGCCGCCGGCCATGAGCTGGCCCTGTTAGAGAAGTACACCGAGAAACAGCAGCTGCTCGACGCCGTGAAGGATGCCGACGCGCTCATCATACGTTCAGACAAGGCCGACGCCGAGGTTCTGGCCGCTGCCAAGCAGCTCAAGATAGTGGTTCGCGCCGGTGCTGGCTACGACAACATCGACCTGGCCGCCGCCACGGCTCACAACATAGTGGCCGAGAACACGCCCGGCCAGAACGCCAATGCCGTGGCCGAGCTGGTGTTCGGCCTGCTGGTGATGGCTGTCCGCGGCTTCTACAACGGCAAGAGCGGTAGCGAGCTTTTAGGCAAGAAGCTGGGCATACTGGCCTTCGGCAACGTGGGCCGCAACGTGGCACGCATCGCCAAGGGCTTCGGCATGGAGGTTTACGCCTACGATGCCTACTGCCCGGCCAGCGCCATCGAGCAGGCCGGTGTGAAGGCCGTAGACAGCCAGGACAAGCTGTTCGAGCTGTGCGACGTGGTGAGCCTCCACATACCCGCCACGCCCGAGACGCGCCAGAGCATAGGCTACGACTTGGTGGGCAAGATGAAGAAGGGTGGCATACTGGTCAACACCGCCCGCAAGGAAGTGATAGACGAGCCAGGGCTGCTCAAGCTCATGCAGGAGCGCCAGGACCTGAAGTTTGTCACCGACATCATGCCCGACCAGAACGCTGACTTCTGCCAGCTGGAAGGCCGCTACTTCAGCACGCCCAAGAAGATGGGCGCCCAGACGGCCGAAGCCAACATCAACGCCGGCATCGCTGCCGCGCGCCAAATCAACGCGTTCTTCAAGGACGGCGACACAAAGTTCCAGGTGAACAAATAAGCCCATACAAGGATTGACCAATCGAACAAGAGGTGAACACCAATCGGAGGTGTTCACCTCTTTTCGTGCTGACCAGTCCCCTCACACCACCTACAAGCGGCTCGCCATACGGCGGCTGCCGAGTCGTTCCGCCGCACGGACGCGCTGTAGTATATCCTTCTCCGGGTGGTGATAAGGACCCTTAAGTGTAAACAAGAAAAAGGGGTGAATCTCAGCGTCAAAAAAATGAGTCGACCTGTAAGGCTGGCTACGACAAAGACCGCGCAGCTCGTTTGTCCTAACTGGGTGTGCTAAGCAAGGCTCATCCTTCTCCCATCTACCAGTATGTAGACAGCATCCAGATAAAGGCCTCTCCAGTCGTCCACTAACCGCCTGTGTCACAAAAGGTTGCCCATAGCGAAAAAAAAGCACTGACTTTTGCAAAGTAAGCACTCCTAGAAGTACACCCCTGCCAAAAACGACAGCGACAGTGGTACTACCATTGCCGCTGTCGTTTTTGGCAGGGGTGTACTTCTAAGAGTGCTTACGGATAAAATACTAAAAAACTTTGAAAATTTTTGGCTCTATGTTGATTCGAGTGGGTTACGAGGCGGGTACTCCGCGACTTTCCCCGCCCCTCCAAGGGGAGGGGTTAGGGGTGGGGTCTGTAATATCCAACCATTACTACTATTACAAGGCCATATTTCCGACCCCACACCTGGCTCCTCCCCTTGGAGGGGCGGGGAAAGCGGCGGAGTTACGAATCATCTCGCCCCCCACGGCCACAATCTTTAGCAAAACTACAAAATTGCTGCCGCATGAACTAAACATATACGATGTTTAACATCGGACATTTAGAACATTATCTATAATCTGATGCAAAGGTAACCTCCACTAAATCAACACGTTTTATCCCAACGTTGTTGAACAACCAAAATTTGTTCATTAGAAAGAGTTACTGACTTTCAGAACCTTGATCCAATCTCATCTTCTTCAAGACGATGTCAGTCAATCTTAGTCCGAATCTTTTCCCAGATTTTTCAATCTGCTTATTAAAACCTTTAAAGAAATTGTTACTACCGCTTCCAACATGAACTGTAAACGATGAAATCTCAATGTTACTTTGTTTGTTACGGACAACAACTCTTATGTCGTGTTCTCCGTCTTCATCCATCTCTATTAGGCCAACAATGACCTCATGCTCATAATTGCCAGAATTAGTAAGTAAATATCCCTCGTGGTTGCGCAACTCTTCATTTGCTGACCTGATAAAAACGTTTTCCAACTCATCTTTGAACTCTTGATACGTTTCAAAATGATTGTACTTATTACGTCTTCCATCACGCAGTATGAACTCCTGCGGGTTAACGCCATCAATTGTCATTTCAGAGTAGTCAAATCTATAGTTCAACGCTCGTTTCGCTTTTTCTATGGGTTGACACTCTGATGCATTGATTGAGGGATAATTGTCTGCTTGCTCTATCGTTGAAACGTTTTCTATTGGATTACGTGCGTTTGCCGATTCTGATATTTGCAGCATTAGTTCATAGACTCGGTTGCTCTCCAAACCATCTTTCATATCATAATCTTGGAACACTACCCTAACAGGAAGATGGTTCTTAAAGTGTATTCTTATGTTGCGTGACCCCTTGCACATATACACCCATTTCTCTACATTTCCCTTTTTCACGACATCACCGATTTTGTTGCCTTCAACACGTTCAATGTCATCAACAACGTAGACCTTAATCAGAGCACACGGCACACCATTAAAGTCATTACGTCGGTCGCTGCCAGGAATATGGTCTACTGTTTGAGCAAAACTCTTAACTGTCACATTGGACTGTGCAATTGCCGACAAACTGACAGCAAGCATGTAGAGTGTTGTCATAAAGGGCTTTAGTCTCATAGCAAGTCAATTTGTACTTTGTTAGAATTCCAAACCGATTCTTAATCCAAGGTCTTGTGCTGTTTCTATGTCTATTGTAACATCATAAAGTTTATCACTGAGATTTTGCACTTCCAGGCAAGCACTCGCTGTGAATGCCATACGCTTTCCTATTGCAAAGCGGCAACCGACAGATGGTGATAAATACATACCCGATAAATCATATCCACGCACCCTTTCAGGACCGAAAGAATAGCCTACCTTTGCATCGACGAAAGGACTTATACGTTTGTTTAGGATAGTATAACGTAAATTCACAAAAACTGGTATTACTGGATAGTCAAATTCATCATATAATCCTATGCCAACTCCAAACCCGGCGAAAATATGTGGATTAATTTGATAACCAAATGCTGCACGAGCCGTTCCACAACCGCCCCTTAAAATTACATCACCCAATTCTATTGGAGCGTATCCAACTTCAGCGAGGCCTCTGAAACCACGTTCAAGTCCGCTTGTATCATTAGACTTCGGTTTGGCGGGCTTTTCTTTATGGCCTTTGTCTTGATACTTTTTGTTGGAAGTCTGCTTTGAAGGAATTACTTCCTGCGACACTATGGCTATTGTATGCTCTGTCGTCAGTCTTTCCGTTATTTCCCTTGTTCCCTGTTCATTCAGCTTTACCACACCTTCTGCTGTAACATACCCATCAGCAGCGATAATATATCTGTGCTCGCCGACTGGCAATTCAGTTTCAATGCGTCCATTCCCTCTGTATGGTTTTGAATCTATCAACACCATTGCATTTGTTGGAGTATAATTGATGATCAGTTTTTGCTGTTTGTCTATTTGAATGGGAGCATCAGGTGTTTCTATGACTAATTCATAAACACGGTTACTCTCCAAACCGTTGATGTGGTAGTCTTGGAACATTACTTTCACAGGAAGATGATTTTTCAGGTGAATCCTCATATTCCGTGAGCCTTTGCACATATACACCCATTTCTCAACGCCCTTGGTTAGTATGTCGCCAATTCTATTACCTTCCACGCGCGAAATGTCATCAACAACTTGTACTTTGACTAAAGCACAGGGCGTACCGTTCATGTCGTTACGTCTGTCAGAACCCGAAATGTGGTCAGTAGTTTGTACAAAACTTTTAACTGTAGCTGTCTTTTGTGATGACGCATTTAGCACAAAAGCGCACAACAGCAACACAATTGTAAATAGTCTTTCTTTCATGATTTATATCTTTTTAATCCAAAGTCGGAATATTAAAGTCCATTATGTTGATGATTTCATCTTTCGTCAGTGAGTGTGACCCAATGCGGTCAGGTTGCCATGTGCGATAGTGAATGATGGGGTCTTCGCCATCGCGAAATTCCCAGATAAGAAGCAAGTAACCATCGTCCTCGTAGTTGCTCGACTTCCAGTGCTGGTGCAAAGTTACGCCGTAGTAGTTTGGATTGGCCGGATGGCGAACAACCTCCACATCGCTGAATGTCACCTTAATATATTTATTGCGAGCAAAATTTGCTTTTAGGCTGCTGAGATACTGCGGTTTGTTCTGTACCTTATATTTTATCTGTTCGCGCCAAGACCCCATGTCGTTGGAAAATGTCTTTTGCATGGGTACCGTACCCGTGATAATAATGGCATCGTCACTGAAAACGCGGTCAATGGAGTTGATGTCTTTTTCGTCATAGAAACTGCGGTAGTTTTCAACGAAGCTCAGAATGGTGGTACGGCGTTCTAAGTCTGTAACGCTGATTCCCTGTTCCATGATGCGCCCATAGACGGCATCGCTTGCCGCCATAGTTACACTTGCTATTTGGCCGTCACGTAGTAAGCGGATGGTCAGGGCGCGTTCTGGTTCGTCGTCATAGCCTACAATCATGGGATTCACCTGCGTATAGATGTTGCGGATGACATAACCCTCGGCCGAAGTGAGACAGCGCTCGACTATCGTGTTATCTTCCACAAGAAAATGGAGATTCTGCCACAGAGCTTGTAAGGAACGTTTGCCGCTAAGAGCCATGTCTATGCCATCTAACCGTAATGCCCTTTCCTGAGCACAAGCTTGGTTGATTTCTGTAAGCAATTTGGAAATGCCCCTTTCCATTCGATTTTTGACGGCCCGATTCTGAATGCCATCAACAATAGTAAAGTTGACGTCTTGTGCCGCAGCTCCAATGACAAAGGCAAACAATGAGACAAATAAAAGTATTCTTTTCATTTTCGGTCTGTTCATTTTTTATTTCTTAATATACCAGATGACGGCAGTCATGTTGGTTGGATAATTGTCGAGTGAATCTTCATAGCCATTGACAACATTTATACGGCTACCGGAGGCAGCAACAGGAGAGAGCATTGTGATAATCTGCTGGCTTTGCATGTCAAACAGGATGAGGTCGAGCGAACTATAGTCCTCAACATCTTTCAACTTGCCGAACTGAAGAATCTGTCCCTGCGATTGGAGTGCTTTCAGTAATTTATAGACATTGACGAAGTATTTCGTATCCATGATTCTCTGAACAAAAGCATCAGGCACAAATGGACGTTGGGGCGAAGGGGTAACTGTTGGCGTATTAACTGGCACTCCTACAACTGGAGTGTTAGCAACTGTCATTGTTGCTGAACCTCCACTTATAGCAATGGCGTCAGTTTTCTTGATGTACACGAAATATTGTTTCTGACTTCCACGGTCGATGTTGATATAGCTTGCATGGGGCATCACTTCCTCCACACTGAGTTGTGCTGTTTCGCTCCTATTTATATTGACATCAAGCAGCAAGCGCTTTGTAGCCCCAATCTTTGCCGAATCAGCATCGGGGTGGGTGTATTGATCCCAGAAATAGATTTCTTTCTGGCTCTTGACTTCGTTGATGCGCTGCAAAAGTGTAGTCTTGTTCTGCGCAACAACAGATGTGACGCAGAAAAAAACAGTAATTATGGAAATGACTATTCTACTCATGGCAGTTTAAAATTTGCACCCGATTTCTTTGTCGGGGCTGTTCCAAATAGCTTTTCTTTATCAATGGGCGGAATGTAGAGATAGACATCGGCTTGAACCGTCGGTGCTTCAGTTGTAAGCTGTTCTGTGGGAATACGCAAGCTGAAAAGGTGATTATAGCCTTTAGGCAGATTACTGGCGAACATCACACCGCGGGTTTTGTCCTTTTGAACGCCGTCACAGGCAAAGTATAGGTTGCATCCTTGTTGGCGGCAGAAGGTTTTTAGCTGGCTCAGTGGCATTGTGACTTTCTGGCGGTGATAGTTGCTCAGATGAAAGTCCAGTTCGATAGTGACATCAGGAACGGAACCGTCATCACACATCATTAGATTGGCAAATGTCTCAGCAGGGAATTCTGGGTCGATGACCACAACGGGACAAACTGCCTCCATCGACATTGTTACAGGCTTGTTGTTGATAACGGTGTCGGCAGTCTCATAAACCGTAGTCAGTTTGTAGTAAACGTTCTGATTGAGTAGGCCAATGATATAGGACTTACCTGGGTGGACAAACAGCCCTTCCGTGCCATAAATGCTCAGGCTTTCTTCACTCACCACAGAAGGATTAGGCTTCGTGGGCGTAGGTTTGCTGGCTTCCAAGTCGCGAACAAATGCCCGTTCCATATTTCGCCGTGTGTCGTTATTCAGCAGCTCGTACTCAATAGGAATGCCTATCACAGCTACATCTTTTTCTTCGCGTTTCCAAGTAACTATATATAGTTTGTCCTCACGGTTCTCAATAGAACATTCACACTCGCTCAACTTGTCTTTCAGCAATGATTCCCAACTGCCCGCCTTGAAGATGACTTTTGAGAGATAAAGCTGATTCGGGTTGACTTTATATTTCCAGTTCAACACTGCATACTCCAGAAAATCATAGACAGGTGAAGGCTGTAGAAGGCGGATCATATCGTTGAACAAAGGAATTCCTACGTGCTCTATTTCACCCATCGGGTCAGTTCGCAGACAAACGGTTCGCCCATCTTTTGACGGCATTAAAAACGTAGTGTCTGGCATTAACGAATCAGCGACTATCTGCAAGCCCAACACTTCAACAGCCTTCCTCAACCTGTCTGCCTTGTAATTCTGGGCTGACAGGTCGGGGCAAGCTATTGCCAATGTCAGTAAAAGTGCCAAACGGGAAATAAGTTTCATTATTGTGCTGATACTTTAAGCTTCATTCCTGGCGTAATCGTCATTGTCATCAGGCTGTTCCATCGAACAATGTCTTTTACGGTTACACCATAGCGACGCGCAATGTCTGTAATAGTTTCGCCATTTTGTACGGTATGATAGGCTCCTGTGTAAGTTGTCGGCGTTGTAATCATTGTCGTTGTGTTCGTCGTGTTGACAGTAGGCGTGATGGCTTGTGATGCTGCACCGTAACGGAATCTCCAAATCTGATAGTGCTCGTTACGCCCTCCACGATCACTGGTAAAGTAGATATTCCCATCATTCGACCAATATGGTTCACCGTCAAATGATTTATTTATAGTTAACTGAGTTAAATTGCTACCATTACGATCAATTACATATAGGTCATCATCACCCTTCTGAGTTTTTTTACACTGAAATACAATGTATCTCCCATCTGGACTGAAACACGGACGCCATACAGTCCCCATGCTCGCATCGGTCATTTGGGTAAGATTACTACCGTCAGCATTGACGAGACAAAGGCATGTTGTATATGTATCGCTTGCATATTTCACAAAAACAATGCTTCGCCCATCTGGTGAGAAAGAAGGTGTACGTCCAAGGCCTAACTGTATATTTTCATTCGTTTGTAAGTTTCTTATCCAAATTTCAGTTTCCTTTATGCTTCTATTCCTAAGAACTTTCTCATATACAATCTTAGTTCCATCCTTACTCAAGCAAGGATATTGCTCATCGGCATCGGGGGTGTTAGTGACCTGCTGGAGAGCACCACCCTGAATAGCGTTGACCATATAAATGTCACTAATGGAATTTCCCTCTGGTCTACCGGCAAATGCGACTTTATTTGTTGCAGCACAATATGAAGGGGCAAAATTGTGGTTCTTTCCGCCTGTCAGTTGGCTCATTGACATGCTTGTCGGACTGTCCTTGCGATAGATGTTACTAAAGTCTGCATTATCACGAACCACGAAAAACAAGTTCTTCCCGCCGTCACCTCCAAACGGATATTCACACTTGTACTCTGTTTCATGCACCTTGGTCAGCGCAGTCAGGTTCTCACCGGGTGAATACACAACATGGGTTTCTACAACAGGAGTTTGGTCTACAACAACTACCTTTGACGAACAGCCTGCACTAAGCATTATGACTATTGCAAAGCCCGAATGATAATATAAATACTTGTTGCTCATAATTGTTTGGTTTTTGTTAATACTATCTTCGTTCAATGGGAAGCCAGCACTAACTATAGGGCATAAAGAAAGCGCAGACTCGGTCCATATCTCCAGTCAGGCTTTGCACGGCCCCTTACATCCTATGGATTGGAGTCTACGCTTATGCGTACACTCCAAACGGATGTAAGGAATTGCTCGTTGTTCTCTTTGTGAGGTGCAAATTCGACTGGAGAATTTTGAGCTAATAAAATAATGCATCCTTTTTTTCCTCCCACATAAGGTCGGAAGAAGAACACGGCGACAAAAGTACGTAAAAAAAATCATATAGCCATCAAAATACTTTTAAAAAGTGCATTTTTTTTGTGATTTTAGCAGAAAATCGTTCAGAGTGGAAGGAATTCGTAATATTATGACTAAATCTCTCAGAACTTTTTTGTTAATGTTTTGTTATTTGGTTGTTTAGTCGCTTCACTGAGGATAGACGGATAAGCGCTACAGCGGCGAGGCTCTCATCGGTTGAGAATCTCGGCAGATAATGTGTGAGAGGGGGCGGTGGGCTTAGTTAATAACACTATCTCACCATGTCGGGATAGAGCACGTCCACTGGAGTGAAGTAAAGGTGGTATCTGATACCGTCTCAGTTGACGAACTCATAGTTCAGCGCGAGGATTTCCTCGTAGTCACACGGGTGTAGCAGGGGTGAAGCCATGGTCTTTGGTTATCATCTTCATTTCAACGTGATAGGTTCCACGCTGGATGCACTCTCTCATTGCCCGTTTGTACTCGAGCAAGCGGCGCATGGCCGGTTACTAAAACAGCATCGAGGGCACTTACACCGAGGCGATGGTCGTGACGCTCAGCTTCACCATCGAGGGCGCAACATGGCTGGGTGCTTGCCCACTATTAGGCCGTGTTCAGAAGTTCCACCCGTAAAGACCGTGCTCATGTCGGAAGAATCATAGAAATGGGTGGTGAATCCTGTGATTCACCACCCACTTCTTTGTTGCGCCATGGACTACAGGGCTGTCTGGAGCGTTGCTCCTGCCGAGGCCCTGACGATGCTATCCACTGCGGCCACATCGTCGGCCTTGTAGGCGTAGGGCGGCACGAAGTAGTCGGCCTCGCCGTGGCGCTGCTCCAGGTCGTCGGCTCCCAGGCAGCCACTCATCCTCAGGTTGTAGTCCTGCAGCTCTGGCTTGGAGGAGAAGGGTATCTGGAAGATCTTGGTTTTCTTGTTCTTCTTGTGGAACACACACTTTTCGGCCAGCACATTGGAGCGGAAGCGCGACTGTATGTAGACGGTGGCCACGCTGCTGTCGTAGAGGCAGTTGAGCAGGTGTATCTGGGCGAATCGCACGAAGGGCATACGTGCCACACAGCCTTCGTCCCACCAGCAGTGGTCGAAGGTGGTGCGCAGATGGCCCTCGCTGACGGGGCCTTCACGGTCGGAGGTGCCCCAGAGGTTGCTGAAGCGGTGGTCGGAGTTGTGGTCGTCGTTGGTGTCGGTGGCGAGCTTTGGCCATGGCTTTCTCAAGTATCGGAATCGGCACCACGACACGGTGATGTAGTCGGAGCCGTGGTTGCAGTCGAAGTTGCCGTCCATGCCGTCCTGGAAGTCGCAGTGGTCTACCCACACGTGGGTGGATCGGCTAACGGTGAAGTTGTCGTTGGCATCGAGGTCGAAGGCTCCCGGTCCAATGAAGGTGACGTTCTGCAACACGATGTTGCGGCACCGCTCCAGGGTGAGTATACCCGTCGAGTCCCTGACGGTGGTGTACTTGTCGTTGACCAGTGCCGATCCGGGCAGGCCAATGATGGTCTTGTTTTTCACGCCGTTGGCCTTGAACAACTTGGGCACCTCTATGCGGCCCTTGAGGTAGATGGTCTTCGGGGTGGAGTCGTTCTTGGCCAGGAGCTTCTTGAGCTGGCCGAAGGTCTCGGCCACCACGGGGTTGAGGCCCTGGCTGCCTGTGGCCACGCCGTCGACGCTGGCCCAGCCCAAGGGCTGTGCCGCCGCCTGCATACAGACGGCGAGCATGAGGATGATTGCATGTGTTTTTTTCATAGTTGGTAAGTGGTTTGTTTGAGTTTCAGTATGGGAATGGCGAGTTGGCCCCGGCTACTTCTTCCTCACGGGGTCGCAGGTGAGGCCGCAGCCCAGCTTCTTGAAGATTTTGCGGTCTACCTCGCTGAGCATCACCGTGGAGTGTACCTGGCAGTCGCGCAGTCGTGGCAGCTGCTCCAGCGCGTGGCGACAGTTGGCGTCGTGCTGCGATAGCACCGACAGCGCCACGAGCACCTCGTCGGTGTGGAGCCTTGGGTTTTGTGCCCCGAGGTATTCAGTCTTGGTTTTCTGCACGGGCTCAATCAGACTCTGCGGTATTAGCTTGGCGTCGTGGTCGATGCCTGCCAGGTACTTGGTGGCATTGAGCAGCAGGGCGGCACTGCATCCGAGCAGTGGCGATGACTTGGCCGTGATGATGGTTCCGTCTTCGAGTTCCACGGCCGCAGCCGTGTGTCCGGTCTCCAATTTCTTCTCGTATGCGGCTGTTGTGGTGCGGCGGAAGGCCGTTGTAATCTTGGCCTGGTTGAACAGCAGGCGTATCTTGTTCACTTCGCTTTCGTTGTCGGCCCCGTCGGCCATTTTGTTGGTTGCGTCGTAGAATCGGCGTATGATTTCGTTGCGCGAGGCCTCGCAGCACACGTCGTCGTCGCTGATGCAGAATCCTATCATGTTGACGCCCATGTCGGTAGGCGACTTATAGGGGTTTTCTCCGTAGATGCCCTCGAAGAGAGCGTTGAGCACTGGAAATATCTCTATGTCGCGGTTGTAGTTGATGGCCGTCTTGCCGTAGGCCTCCAGGTGGAAGGGGTCAATCATGTTCACGTCGTTGAGGTCGGCGGTAGCTGCCTCGTAGGCTATGTTGACCGGGTGCTTCAGTGGCAGGTTCCACACGGGGAAGGTCTCGAACTTGGCGTATCCGGCGCGTATGCCTCGCTTATTCTCGTTATAGAGCTGCGACAGGCAGGTAGCCATCTTGCCGCTGCCCGGCCCTGGCGCTGTAACGATGACGAGTTCGCGCGAGGTCTCCACGTAGTCGTTCTTTCCGAAGCCCTGGTCGCTGGCTATGAGTTCCACGTTGTGTGGATATCCGTCGATGGGATAGTGTATGTAGGAGCGTATGCCCAAGCGCTCCAGCCTGTGGCGGAACTGGTCGGCCGCCCGCTGTCCGTCGTAGTGGGTGATGACCACCGATCCCACCATGAACTGCCGCTTCTGGAACTCGTCGCGCAGGCGCAGCACATCCTCATCGTAGGTGATGCCCAGGTCGGCGCGCACCTTGTTCTTCTCTATGTCGTCGGCGCTGACCACGATAACTATCTCTATGGAGTCGCGCAGCTGGGCCAGCATGCGCAGCTTGGAGTCGGGCTTGAATCCCGGCAGCACGCGCGAGGCGTGGTGGTCGTCGAAGAGCTTGCCGCCCAGCTCCATGTAGAGCTTTCCATCGAACTGCGCTATGCGCTCGCGTATGTGCTCTGACTGTATCTTGAGGTACTTGTCGTTGTCGAATCCTATCTTTTTCATTGCTGTCTCAGTGTTTACGGTTTAGCCCATGGCTTATTTCCTGGTTTGCGCATTGCGCTGTCGCTGCAGCTCCTCGGCCTGCTTCTGCATGGCCTGAAGGCGGGCAGCGAGTCCGCTCTGCTTCTTGGGGTTGGCCTTGTTTTCCTTGTACTTGGCCTCGAGTATGGCGAGCAGCTTCTCGTCGTTGGTTGTCTTGCGCAGAGTCCACATGATGGCAGCCGAGAAGAAGAGCGAAATGAAGTAGTAGAAGTTGAGCCCCGAGGAGTAGTCGTTGAACATGAAGAAGAACATGAGGGGCATGAGGTACATCATCCACTGCATCATCTTCATCTGCTCGGCCTGCTGGCCCACCATCTGGTCCTTCTGCTGGCGCATGGTCATGTAGCTGTAGAGCACGTTGGCCACACAGAAGAGTATGCAGGTGAGCGAGAGGTGGTCGCCTATTCCCCAGATGTTGTTCTGCCACTCCACGATGGGGTCGTAGGTGGAGAGGTCGTCGATCCAGAGGAACGACTCGCGGCGCAGCTGTATGGCGTTGGGCACGAAGAAGAACATGGCAATCCAGATGGGCGCCTGCACGAGCATGGGCAGGCATCCGCCGAGTGGGCTGACTCCGTACTGGGCGTAGAGCTGCATCATGGCCTGCTGCTTCTGCATCTGGTCCTCTGGCTTGTCATACTGCTTGGTGGCCTCGTCGAGCTTGGGCTTGAGCACTCGCATCTTGGCGCTCGACATGTAGCTCTTCTTCACCATGGGGAAGGTGATGGCCTTGAGCAGCAGGGTGATGAGTATGAGCACCACGCCCATGGAGAATCCCCATGAGGTGAGCCAGTCGAAGACGTAGATGGTGAACCAGCGGTTGATCCACCGCACGAGCCACCATCCCAGGTTGACGAGCTGCTCCAGGTCGAGGTCCTTGCCGAAGGTGCTCTGCTGCTCTACGTCCTTGATGAGTCGGAAGTCGTTGGGGCCTATGTACATCTCAAACTCCGTGGGCTGGGCGCCGGTGGGGTCGAACAGTGTCTTCATCTTGGCCTCGAAGCGCTTGAGGTAGCCCGACCCTTTCTGCTGTGGTACGCTGGTCAGCAGCGCTCCGCGGCTGAAGTCTTCCTTGGCTATGAGTGCCGCCGAGAAGAACTGGTTCTTGAAGGCCACCCAGTCGAGGGCCTCCTCTATTTTCTCGTCTACCTTCTCCGACGTCTCGTTGAGGTAGTCGGTGCCGCCGGCCTTCTCCTTGTAGGTCACCGAGGTGTAGCGGTTCTCGAAGGTGAAGCCCTTCTCCTGCTGGCGTGCCATCTCGCGCCACTCCACGTCCATCTCCTTGTAGTTGGGCGCGAAGAAGCCGCTCAGCCCGTTGGCCTTGAGCGAGAAGTGGAGCAGGTAGTCGCTGCCCAGACGGTAGTCGAGCACTATGCTCCCACCCCCCGCCGCCTGGGCGGTCATGGTGACGGTGGTGTCGGTCTGGTTCGACGGTGTGAAGTATAGGTCCTGGGTGACGATGTTCTCCTGCTTGCCGGCGAGCATGAAGTTCATCTGCTGGTCGTCGCCCTCAAAGAGGGTGACTTCGTCTTTGCTGTTGTCCAGGTTCTTGAAGCCCTTGATGACGGCCTTGCTCAGCGCTCCGCCCTTGGTGGAGAGGGTAAGCTCCACGTGGCCGTTGCTGAGCACCACGTCGCTGCTCTTGCCGCTGAGCGCCTGGTGGAACAGGGCGGTGGTGTCGGCCACGGCGGCCGAGTCGGCCAGGGCCTTGCGCTCGGCCTCGGCCATCTGGCGCTTCACCTTCAGGTCCTGCTGCACGGCGGCTATGCTGTCCTGCTGCCGCTTATAGGTTTCAAGCTCCTCCTGCGATGGGCTGTTCCACCAGCTGAAGCCGATGAGCACCACCGCAATCAATACAAATCCGATAAGTGTGTCTCTGTTCATTGCTTATGTCTTAATCTTGTTTTCTTCTTGGCTGTTGCTGCCCCTGCCACGGCTAACGCACACCGTCGATGGGCAAATCAAGCCGCAAAGGTACGAAAAAAGATTGGTTTGCCCAAATTTTAAGTGGTAATTCATCTTTATTAGGTATCACTTCTTGAGTCAAGCCTGGTCTTTGCACTGCCACGAAAAGCCATCTCTCTGAGCAAAAGCCGACATTTTCACACTCCCGGCACCGCGTTTTGCATAAATATGCAAACGGGATTGCATAAATATACAGTTTTCGCCTTCACGGCAGTCCGTTTTGTCAATATTATGTCACAAATCGCGCTCAGAACGTCGGTTTTTAATCTAAAACAGCACTTTTCGGCAACAAAGCAGTGCTTTTCCGCCAATAGTCAGTGGGTTTTGAAAAATAGTCAGTGCTTTTCGCGGAAAAGTCACTGCCTGTTTTGCATAAATATACAGTTTTGGGGCGCGAGGGGCTGATTCCGAATTTTCCTTACATGGCTTTGTAGGCGGAAAAGGCTGATAGCCAGAGGCAAACAGGCGTTGACGCCAGAAGCAGGCTAAAGCGGGCCAAAAACGGGCTGGAGGCCATCGAAGCCGGAGCTGGTGGCATCTGGGGCAAGGATAGAGCCACAACCGACGCAGCCCCTCGTTGGCGAAGGAGTCGTTTCGAGCCAAAAGAGGCAAAGGTAGACAGTCGCAGGAAAAAAAGAACTGAAAAACTTTTGCTGTGACCCCAATTTTTCGTACCTTTGCAGCCAATTCGGGGCGCGCGGGCGACCTCGCCCGCACCAGTAGCGAGTGAGACACACGCCCTCCAAAGCAAAGCAGTAAGACAACAGCGCACAAATAAGAGGCGACGTGTCTCACGTCGCAACAATCGGCTGGATTGCGACGCGAGACACGTCGCCTTCTACAGCAAAGCGGTGTAATAACCAACTCGGTAACGCGGGCATCCTCGTCCGCGTCTGTGGCGGGCGAGGCCGCCCGCGTTCCCAGGCAAAGCAGTGAAATAACCGTTAGTTATACAGAAGTTAGTTATAGTTAAGAAGTCGCAATATGAGAACACTATCAGCACTTTTCGCGGCAGCCTGTGCGCTCAGCGCCAGCGCCGCACAGCCACAGGACAGCCTCTACAGCCAGTACTACCGACTGTTCATGCCTGTCACCTTCTATCACAGCGTAGCCACCAACCAGCTCTCCCTCAGCGACGGCGAAGCTGCTGACAACCAGGCAGTAGACCAAGCCCTGATGAACATCTACTTGAACCGCCCCGACCTGGTTGAGGACACAGAGAGCCAGCTCCAGGAAGCCGGCACGCTGCGCGATGACATCAGCCAGCCCGTAGTGAGCCAGGAACCCATGGCCGACGTCGACGACGCCCCGATGCCCGACACCCCCGACGACGCGCCCTCGGACGTGCTCGTGACCAAGCCCAAGTTCTGGACCAAGAAGGGCGACGGCTTCCTCCAGTTCATGCAGAACTACATCTCAGGCAACTGGTACAAGGGCGGCGAGAGCAACTACGCCCTCATGGGCAACCTCACCCTCGAGGCCAACTACGACAACAAGGAGAAATGGAAATGGGAGAACAAGCTCGAGGCCAAGCTCGGCTTCCAGACCTCGAGGTCGGACTCGCTGCACAAGTTCAAGTCGAACGAAGACCTGCTCCGCCTCACCTCGAAGGTAGGCCTGCAGGCAGCCAAGCACTGGTACTACACCCTGCAGTTCATCGGCTACACCCAGTTTGCACGGGGCCTGAAGTCAAACGACAAGAAGACCTACTCCGACTTCATGTCGCCCTTCAACCTCAACCTCGGCCTCGGTATGGACTATAAGCTGGAGTCCAAGGACAAGAAGCTCGCCCTCTCGGTCAACCTCTCGCCCATCGCCGTCAACTACCGCTACGTTGACCGCAGCTGGTTCACCGAAAAAGACTGGTTCCCCTCGCGCTACGGCATAGAGGCCGACAAGCACTCGCTCGTGGACTTCGGCTCGCAGGTGACGGCCAACCTGGAGTGGAAGCTGGCCGAGGCCGTGAAGTGGAAGTCGCGTTTCTACGCCTTCACCTCCTACAAGCGCGCCGAGATAGAGTGGGAAAACACCTTTGAGCTGCGCGTGTCGAAGTACATCACGGCCAACCTGTTCCTCTATCCCCGCTTCGACGACTCCAACACACGCGACGACGACCTGGGCTACTGGCAGTTCAAGGAATACTCCTCCATCGGCTTCAGCTACAGCTTCTGACACCAGGCTCGCAACACCCTTTAGAATCACAGACAACATGAAAATGACTTACAAGAAAAGAACGGCCAGCCTGCTGGGAGCCTTGCTGCTGGCCATGACCATGAACAGCGCCGCCCCCCAGGACAAGGGCGACGACGTGATGACCCGCGAAGGCAACATGACAGTGGTCAACACCACTACCCTGGGCAAGGGCGTCAGCGGCTACAACGGCCCCACGCCAGTGAAAATCTATATAAAGAAGAATAAGGTGGTGAGGGTGGAAGCCCTCAGGAACGAGGAAGGCCCCAAGTACATGACCAAGGTCAGGCAGCTGCTGCTTGGCCAGTGGGATGGCATGAAGGTGAGCCAGGCCAGCAAGACCGACGTCGACGCCGTGACGGGCGCCACCTTCACCTCGAAAGCCATCAAGCAGAACGTGAAGCTGGGGCTGGACTACTACCTCAAGCACAAGTAGACAGCCAGGCGGGCGCAAACCTTTACGCATTTTTCACACGACGGCAGACAAATAAAATTTGGAAGTTACAAAAAAAAAGCGTAACTTTGCGCCACAATTCCAAAAAGGTTAACTATCTAAAACAAAACAAGACAAAGCAATGAAACCATTGAACAAACAATTCGCGCCCAAGAGCGTGATGCCCGAAAAAGTGATTCAGTTTGGCGAAGGCAACTTCCTCCGCGCATTCGTTGACTGGATAATCTGGAACATGGACCAGAAGACCGACTTCAACGGCTCCGTGGTCGTGGTGCAGCCCATCGAGCGCGGCATGGTCGAGTGGCTCAACGGGCAGGACTGCCTCTACCACGTCAACCTCCAAGGTCGCGAGAACGGCAAGGCCGTCAACACCATCGAGCGCATCGACGTCATCAGCCGAGCCCTGAACCCCTACTCGCAGAACGATGCCTTCATGGCCCTGGCCGACCAGCCCGAGATACGCTTCGTCATCTCCAACACCACCGAGGCAGGCATAGCCTTCGACCCGGCCTGCAAGCTCGACGACAAGCCAGCCAGCAGCTATCCCGGCAAGCTCGTGCAGCTGCTCTACCGCCGCTTCCAGACCTTCAACGGCGACCCCACCAAGGGCCTCATCATCTTCCCCTGCGAACTCATCTTCCTCAACGGCCACGTGCTCAAGGACTGCATCTATAAGTATATCGAGCTGTGGCAGCTGCCCGAAGCCTTCAAGAAGTGGTTCGAGGAGGCTTGCGGCGTCTACGCCACCCTCGTCGACCGCATCGTGCCCGGATTCCCCCGCAAGGAGATAGCCGAGATACAGGAAAAGATTTCCTATCGCGACAACCTCGTCGTACAGGCCGAGAACTTCCACCTCTGGGTCATCGAGGCCCCGAAGGAGGTGGCCAAGGAGTTCCCCGCCGACAAGGCAGGCCTGCACGTGCTCTTCGTGCCCTCTGAGGAGCCCTACCACAAGCGCAAGGTGACACTGCTCAACGGCCCGCACACCGTGCTCTCGCCCGTGGCTTTCCTCAGCGGCGTCAACATCGTGCGCGATGCCTGCAACCACGAAGTCATAGGCAAATACATACACAAGGTGCAGTTCGACGAGCTGATGCAGACCCTCGACCTGCCCATGGACGAGCTGGAGAAGTTTGCCGGCGACGTGCTCGAGCGCTTCGACAACCCCTTCGTCGACCACCAGGTGACCAGCATCATGCTCAACTCCTTCCCCAAGTTCCAGGCACGCGACCTGCCCGGCGTGAAGACCTACCTCGAGCGCAAGGGCGAGCTGCCCAAGGGCCTGGTGTTCGGACTGGCTGCCATCATCACCTACTACAAGGGCGGCAAGCGCGAGGACGGCACAGAGATAGTGCCCAACGACGACCAGAAGATCATGGACCTGCTCAAAGAGCTTTGGGCCACCGGCGACACCCAGAAGGTGGCCGACGGAGTGCTCGCTGCCGAGTTTATCTGGCAGGAAGACCTCAACAAGGTCAAGGGCCTCAACGCCATGGTCAAGCAGTACCTCGACCTCATACAGCAAAAAGGCATGCTCGAGGCCGTGAAGACCATACTCTAACCCACCTTTGGGCTACAGCGACACCAACCAGCCAGAAGTCGGCCAACGACTCCGGCTGGTTGGCTTTTTCATGCCTGCAAAAAGGCGCATAGCCAGGCCAACAGCCCAAATTCGGGACAAAGAGAGCAAAAATTCGACAGAATGTTTGTCGCTTTTCCTTTTTTTTACTATTTTTGCAACCAGCTAACCCAATAAGACCATGGAAGAGATAGCTGGCAGATACATCAACCCATACACCGACTACGGCTTCAAGCTGCTTTTCGGCACAGAGCCCAACAAGGACATCACCCTCGAGCTGCTCAATGCCCTGCTCCAGGGCAAGGAGGTCATCAAGTCGCTTACGCTGCTGCCCAACGAGCAACTCGGCGACACCAAGGACGACCGGCGGTCGGTGTTCGACGTCTACTGCGAGAACGAGAAAGGAGAGAAAATCATCATCGAGATGCAAAAGGCCGACCAGCAGTGGTTCAAGGACCGCTCGGTCTACTACTCCTCCTTCCCCATACGCCGGCAAGGGGAGAAAGGGCAATGGCGCTTCGGCCTCAAGGCTGTCTACACCGTGGGAATACTCGACTTCGTGTTCGACGAGGACAAGGATGACAAGGAGTACTACCACCACGTGGTGAAGCTGATGGATGTCAACAAGAAGACGGTGTTCTACGACAAGCTCACTTACATCTACCTTGAGATGCCCAAGTTCAAGAAGACAGAGGAGCAGCTTATCACGATGGCCGACAAGTGGCTCTACGCCCTGAAGAACCTTCCCCGGCTACTGGAGCGCCCGGCAGCCCTGCAAGAGAGGATTTTCAAGAAATTCTTCGACGTGGCCGAAATAGGCAACCTGTCGAAGGAAGAGTATGCCAAGTATTTCGAGAGCGAGAAGGTGTACTACGACAACGACGGTGCCATCCTGACCGCCAAGGCCAAGGGGCGGGTCGAGACCAACCTTGAGACTGCCCGCCGCATGAAGGCCGACGGAATGAGTGCCGAGGCCATTGCCAAATACACCTGTCTGCCGCCTGAAGTCATCGACAACCTGTAGGGCAACGCAGACAAGCGGTATGAAACGAAAAAAGAAAAAAATACAATAAACACATCACACAAAACATTTCAACCAAGACATGGCAGTAAAGATTCTAAGTGTCGACGACGAGCAAGACCTCGAGATGCTGTTGACACAATATTTCAGACGAAAGATTCGCAAGGGCGAATACGAATTCCTCTTCGCCCACAACGGCTTAGAAGCCCTGGCGCTTCTGATGAAGAACCCCGACGTGGAAATCATCCTGAGCGACATCAACATGCCCGAGATGGACGGACTGACCCTGCTGGCCAAGATCAACGAGATGCGCAACCCCGCCATGAAGTGCGTCATGGTAAGCGCCTACGGCGACATGGGCAACATACGCCAGGCCATGAACAACGGAGCCTTCGACTTCGCCACAAAGCCCATAGACCTCGACGACCTGAGCGTCACCATCGAGAAGGCCATCGCCCAGATAGAATACATACACCAGACGCAGCGCGAGCACACCCAGCTCGAATCCATCAAGGGCGACCTGGCCGTAGCCTACGAGATACAGCAGGCCATCCTCCCACGCGTGTTCCCCGCCTTCCCCGACCTGGCCGACTGCCTCGACATAGCTGCGTCGATGACACCGGCCAAGGACGTGGGCGGCGACTTCTACGACTTCTTCCGCATCGACGACGACCGCATAGGGCTGGTCATGGCCGACGTTAGCGGCAAGGGCATACCGGCCGCCATCTTCATGGCCGTGAGCCGGACACTGATCAGGGCACTCGGCACACGGGGCGAAAGCACGGCGGACTGCATAACAGAGGCAAACCGACTGCTGGCCCAGGACTCCGTCGACTGCATGTTCGTCACCGTCTTCTATGCTATATATAATGTACGCACGGGCGAGGTAACCTACTGCAATGCCGGCCACAACCCACCCTACGTGGTGACAGACAGCGGCAAGGTAACGCCGCTGCCCATGTCGGTCGACCCCATGGCAGGAGCCATCGAGGGCATCAACTTCCACGAGGCCACGCTCACCCTGAAGCCAGGCGAAGCCCTGGTCATGTTCACCGATGGCGTGACCGAGGCCATGAACATCGCCAACGAGGAATTTGGCGAGCAGCGGCTGGAGGACACCCTCGCCAGCCACGCCCAGGACAGCTGCCAGGGAGTCATCGATGCCATAAAGGCCAGCGTGAAGGCCTTTGCCGGCGAGGCCGAGCAAAGCGACGACATCACCGTCATGGCCGTCAGGCGAAAGGCCTGATGCCATCGCCCGTGGCCTTTGCAGACACGCTAACCGAAAGAGAAGGCAGACAAAAGTAAGAATACAAAAGTGCTGAAAAAGCTAAACATAGTAGTAGCAGCGGTGTTGCTCGTGCTGACGGGCACCACGATAGCCGGCTTCCTGGGATGGAAGTCGGCCAATGACCACGTGGCCCAGCTCGAGCAACAGATGGCCACCCTCCAGGAGAAGGAGCGCGAGCAGGCCGTGGTGAGGAGCATCAGCAGCCAGATGGAGGAGATAGCCCTGGCCCAAAAGGAGATTTCCGACCAGCAGCGCGAGGAAGCCATTGAGCAGAGACACGTGGCCGAGCAGATGAGGCAGCAGTCAGAAGAGGAGCGTGCCAAGGCACTGGCCGCCCAGGATGCCGCCATAGCCTCCGAGCAGCAGGCCCAGCAGGCACGCCACGTGGCCGAGGAAGAGCGGCTCACCGCTGAGCACCAGCGCATAAAGGCAGAGTTTTCAAAGCGCGTAGCCGACACCTTGAGCTACATAGCACTGGGGCGCTCGTTGGGGTCGCTCGCCATGGTGCAGGCCCAGGCCGGCAACAAAGAGCTCTCCGAGCTGCTGGCCTACGCCTCGTATGCTTTCACCAGCCGCTACGGTGGCGACGTGTACCAGCCGGCAGTGTTCCAGGCACTGATGACCGCCAGCCAAAGCATGAGGTCGTGGCCCCGCCACAATGGCGCCGCCATGGCCCTGCAAGCACTCCCAGGCCACCACGGAGTGGTGTTCACTGCCAGCTCCTACGGCGAGGTCATGCGCCACGTGAAGCAGGGCAACCAGCTACTGAGCGCCTCACTGCTCAACGACAACAGCTGCGACTTCCGAAGCCTCTACGCCACCGACGAGGGCACTGTCTACGTCGTAAGCCGTACCGGGCAGCTGGTCATTATCAACCACGGCGTAACGCGCTACGTGCCGCTGCCCACGCTTGAGCACCCCATGATGGTGACCCCACTGGGCGCAAAGAGCCTGCTGCTGATAGGCGAACACGCCATAGCCGAGTTCGACACCGACAGCAAGACCGTGGTGTCCGAGCGCAACCTGAACATCAACGTCACTGCCGCCTGCCGCTACCAGCACTGCCCCATGCTGTTCGACGACCACGGGCAGATGCACTTAGTGAGGACGATGCAGCACATAGAGACCAGCCGACAGCCCGTAAGCGGCCGCGTCACAGCCTTTGCCAGCTCAAACAACGCCGGCATCTGCGCCTACGGCATGAGCGACGGCACCATCTACGTGGTCAACGAGGCCACAGGCCAGGCCACCAAGCTGCCAGGCCACCTCTCGCGCATATCACGCCTGAAGTTCGTAGGCACACGCCTGCTCTCGTCGAGCTACGACCACACGCTGAAGCTCTGGCACCTAAGCAACGGGAAGATAGAACCCGTGACCCTCGTCACTGGCAGCTCATGGCTCATGGACTTCACCCTCGACGAGTCGAAGAACTACGCATGGATAGGCGACCAGCAGGGCAACCTGACCGAAGCCCTGATGTCGGTAACCAGCATGGCCGACATGGTCAAAGGCAGGCTCCACCGCGACTTCACCGCCGAGGAATGGGACTACTACATAGGGCGCAACATACCCTTCGAGTCATTCAAATAGCGGTCCAGCTCCAACCTTCCCGTCAACCCACCGACAACACACGCAACGCCCATGGCAACAACAATCCACCATAGAGACGACATCAAACCAAGCTACGCCGGCAAGGCCAACAAGCCGCTGACGGCCACCACCCTGGCCATGGCCGTACTGTGGGCGCTGCTGCTGTGGCCCTTGGCATCCCACGCCCAGGGCGTGCCCTTCCTGCGCAACTACATGGGCACCGACTACCACGCCCACAACATAAACTACGACGTGGAAATCGACGACGACGGTGTGGTATACGTGGCCAACCTCGAAGGCCTGCTGTACTACGACCACGCCGACTGGCACGTCATCCACACGCCAGGCATCAGCCGCATCACCGTGGTCAAGCTCATCTCCGACGGCTCGATCTGGGTGGGCGGCTACAACTTCTTCGGCCGCATAGAGCGGAAGGACAACGGAGAGCGATACCTCCGCCGCATAGGCAGTGCGACACTGTTCCGCGGCGAGGTGCAAGAGATATGGGAAGCCGACAACGAAGTCCACTTCCTGGTCAACGACGGCAAGAGCTACAAGGTGGCCGACGGGCAGGTAAGCGTTGACAAGCAGATAAGCAATAATGCTCTGCAAATAGGCCTGAACGACGTGATAAATCCCAAGTCGTTAGAAGACGAGAACAAGCTGGTCATCCTTCAAGACACCCTACAGAAGCAGCCCATCGGCAACGGGCTGGTGGCCGTGGTGATGCGTGGCCAGGGACTGCTCATACAAGACAGCAAGGGTCGCGACTTGTTCACCATCACCGAGGCCAACGGCCTGTGTTCCAACAACGTGGTATGGACAGCCTACAAGAACGGACAGCTGTGGGGAGCCACCGAGAACGGCCTGTTTGAGCTGGCGCTACCCTCGCCCTTCTCGCGGTTCACCACGCGCGAGGGACTGGCAGGCGAGGTGCTCTCCATCAACAAATTCCACGGTACCATCTACGTGGGCACCACCAAGGGCCTCTTCCGCCAGGAGGGACGCACATTCGTCAACGTCGCCGGCGTGCAGCACGCCTGCTGGACCCTAAGCGAAAGCCCCTCCGGACTGCTGGCAGCCACGGCCGACGGTGTGTACAGGGTGACGGTCGACGGCGTGGCCCACCACCTCACCACCATCGGCACCATGTCGGTCATGGCACTACCCAGCGGCGATGGCTACTACGCCGGTGGGCTCAACGGTGTCATCTTCGGCCGCTTCGACGGAAGGCCGCCGCAGAAGGTGTGCGAGCTGGAGAAAGTCACTCGAATAGTCACCGACAGTGAGGGCACGGTATGGCTACAGAACGTCTACGGCGAGATATGGTTCAAGAAAGGCTCCGACAAGGCGTTCAAGCCCTACAAAGGGCGCCGCGCCGACGAGGCAGCCACCCTGGTGCCACTGGAAGGCAAGTACCTGGTGGTGGGAGCTACCGACCTGGAGCCCATACCCTACCCCCAGTACTCCTATGAAGACCACGAGGGCGTGTCCTGGCTCACCAACAGCGAGGGCAAGGAGCTCTACCGCATCAAGGACGGGCACAGGCTTACCGACCTCGACCCACTGCTCACGCCCTTCCATGGCTCCATAGTGCGCGCCTTGTACTATAGCGACAACCAAGTGTGGATAGGCAACGACCACGGCCTGGTGGTCATCGACACCCGGGCTAAGGACCCGACCACAGCCGTCAAGCCACAAGTCAAGTTCCGGCAGGTGATGGTCAACGACAGCGTGCTCTGGGGCGGACAGGGCACCCCGCCAGAGAGACTGCCCCACGTCATCGAGCGCCACCGCGAGCTGCACTTCAGCTACGCCCTCAACTTCGTACCGCCAGTGGGCGTCACCCTCTACCGCTACCGCATGAACAACGAGCAGTGGAGCGCCTGGAGCCCCGACACCCACGTCAACTTTCCCAACCTACTCTATGGCAGCTACACCATCGAGGTACAGGCCATGCTGCCCTCGGGCGACATCACCGATACAGCGTCACTGAAATTCAGCATTGCCTCGCCACTCTACCTCAGGTGGTACATTATCATCTGCTTCATCCTGCTCTTCATACTCCTGGGCTATGCCATCATGCGCTACCGCCTCCACAGGCTGCGCGTGGAAAAGGCGCGGCTGGAGAACATCGTACAGGAGCGCACGGCGGAGGTGGTGCGCCAGAAAGACGAAATCGAAGCCCAGCGCGACGAAATCGTTGCCCAGAAGGACGAAATCGAAAACAAGTCGC
>Ga0247608_10002101_pt1 | contig 25768 bp, 27 predicted proteins | sample 176DNAGHGlowgp2_FD_193490 | JGI IMG/M metagenome (GOLD analysis project Ga0247608, IMG submission 193490) | Sheep rumen microbial communities from Palmerston North, Manawatu-Wanganui, New Zealand - 1766 DNA GHGlow gp2 | ecosystem: Host-associated > Mammals > Digestive system > Stomach > Rumen ... | reverse complement strand
TGATGGCTATGTAGAAAACTGTAGGTTCATCTTTACTCTATGAACTGTAGGAGTTGTTCAACCAATTGATGTACGGTGGTTGACGACTCTTCTTTTGCCGGATTACTGCCATCGAATGATTCCAGTATCTTTTGGGCATTTCCTATTGCAATACGAGTTTTCGGGTAAATGACATTGAAGACTTTCATGGAGTCCCCTTTTGTCTTACCGTATCTGAAGCCAAGCAGATGGGAAAGCATCTCACCGTAGCGGCTTCTGTGTATGGATCCTTGATATAGGTTGAAATGTAACAGGAACCAATATTCAAATGCTTGGTTGCTATATGCCACATGAAAACCATTAGTCTGAGCCATCTGTATGGCAGCGTTGAAATCGCTGTCAGAAAAATCATCCTTGTCAAATACGACCCAACATTGATCGTAGTTTCGACTTCTTCTCTTCTCAATATCTCTAATGGCTATTGCCTCTTTAACCAGCGAAATGGTATTCATACCCTTTCCAATAGCTTTCACGTTTGCAGATGTCAGTCGGAAGGAATTGAAGTATTCTGGTTCAGTTACCTCTCCTTCACAGACGATAAGGAAGGTTTGTTTAACCAGCCTTAGGCTGCTTGTCCTTTTGAGTGTACGCTCAATCTTGGGGTTTTGTCTGCGTGCCATCACTCTGCCCTCCTTAATACTGACTCCAGATTACCGATAATGGGTGTGGCTCCATATTTACCACTGAGATAATCCTTTTCGAAAGGAGCATCACTTCTGACTTTATAGTCTGACAAGGAATAGAGTGAGGTGGCTCCAAATCGATCCTTCTGGGTGAACCAGATTTGATCACGACGGAATAAACCAGAACTGAGGATGTTGGTGTCGTGTGCCGTTAGTATCAACTGAGCGTTTCGTGGATTGGTTTCGCGAGAATTAAACAGAGAGATAATCCGATTTGTCAGAACCGGATGCAGTTTGGAGTCGAACTCATCAATGACAAGTCTCGATCCGTTGTCAAGAGCCTTGATGATAGGGTAAGCCATAGAGAAATACTTGATGGTTCCTTCTGATTCCATGCTTAGGAATGGGAAGCTGGTTTCACCTTTTGCCGCTCCATTTGTGTCATACTGCAGATGTCGGCTAAGGATATGATTGTCACTTTTCTCTATATCCTCAATGCCAAGGTCGGCAAACTTGGAGAATTCCACGATTCTCGACCGCATCTCCACATCGTCAAGATGGTTTACGGCCATATTCCACATCCTTTCTTCGTCAGAGCATGTAAGGATGGTTGTTTCCCCAAGCCAATTGATAATCTGAACTGCAGTAGGGTCGTTAAACTGAGCTGCGGCAGAAAGCAGGAGGGCATTGTTGCGAATCATCTTCCTGTTCACTAAGTCAGTAGCGATTGAGAAAGATGTATGGACTTTCATTTCCTCTCCTTCACGGTAAAACAGTTCCACCTCCTTAGCTCTCTTACGACAGGCTTTCCTATACAGCCATTCGCCATGCACAGACTCACGGCTGACATCCATGCCATAGCGATATTGGTACCCATCCAGAATGAATATCATCTCAAAAGAACTGGGTGCCTTGGCGCTATCTGTATTCAGTTTAAACGCTTCAACGCCAATCTCCTCCCCAGCTTGCAGATTCTTAAAGGAATCAATAATATAGCTCTTGAAGAAATCGAGGGCCTTTATCACATTGCTCTTGCCTGAAGCATTAGCACCTAAAATGACAGCACTCTTTAAGAGGCTGACATCCATTCCTTCAATGTCGAACATCACATCCTCTGCCGCAACGCGAGCATCTTTAAGTGGTGATGCTACCAACGACAGGGTGGCTGGCTCCATAATAGAGCGGAAATTCTCAACAGAAAATTGGATAATCATAAAGATAACTCGCTTATTTGTGAAATTTCTGCAAAAATACGAGTTTTCTTTCGAAATTCCAAGAGAAAACTCTAATTTCTGCAATTATTTTATGATTTTTTGATGAATAGGGGCATTTCGTGTTATGGATAACAGTTTATCTTTAAAAAAGATGGGACACAGCATTATGTTGGCAAATGTTGATAGCCTTTGTCTTATTTCCCGCCCATTAAGTTGTTTACATCCCGTCTTTTATAGAATATCCTTCGGCCAATCTTTACAGGTACCAGATATTTTCTCTTCTCCCATATCCAAAGAGTAGTTGAACTAACATGAAGTTTATCAATTACATCTTGCTTGGTTATCAATTCGATGTCAGAATCTTGCTGGTTCGCTTTTTCTTCATTAATCTCTTCATAAATGACTTGCTGGACTGCCTTGATTAATTCCACTAGCCCTGTTCCTGTTATGGTCAAAGATATGTGATCAGGATTCTTGCGAATTTCACTTATCAATTGGCTCATCAGAAGCTCATTTTCAAAATTTGTCTCAAGGATGGGGTCTTTCGACATTCCTTTAAAATTTGTAAAGTCAGTTTTCATAAGCAAGTTTCTTTTGTTATCTATATTTTAGTCTAATCCCACCAATCAAAAAGTTTGTACTCTCTAATAAGATGGTATAAATGCAGTGCCTTTTGTTTTCGAAGGCTGATTTTAAGGTGAATAGACCAATCTCGTCTGTTTTCTAATAAAGCATCTTTTATTGGAGTGCTACGAAAGTAACGCCTTTCATTTCTGACGTTTACATAAACGGGGAGGTCAGCCAATGGCTTTCTATCATCATCCACTAACTCGTAATTGCCATCTTCCAGTTTGCGGAATCTCAATCGGGTACCCGAATAAGAACGGTCTAGCCATGTGCTATATACCGCATCATTTTCCATGAAGATGTCAATGAGGCGTATGCAGATGCCTATATCCCGTACCACAAATTCATTGTTCGCTAGATGATGCTCTTCCTTGATACATTCTCGCATTCGCTGGAGTTTCTTTTTCTCCAATGCAATGAGGTAAGCATAATCCCAGTCGTGGTCATTAGCCAATAAGCGCTTGTAAGCATGAATAGGACTTCTTTGTTTCTTTTTCATTTTTCTTCTTTGTTTTGTTTAACTTCATAGTTATGTATGTAAAATCACCAAATGTTAATAGCTGGAAGAAATAATTTATGAGTTTAAGAATTAACATTTCCATTTTTTGCATACTACTTGGATGAAGAATTATTGATCATTCATAAAATAATATTGCTATGAGTTTAGATTTGCACATTAAATCAAAAACACCAATCCTTAAACATGGAACAGGTGTGTATGTTAGAGAAAAGGGGCGTACCCGTGAGTTAGAATCGTTGGCAGAGGTAACGAAGTATTTCCCAGATGCGGATATTAGCCACATCAAAGAATTCGATTATGAGACCGATGATATGTGGCATGGAAATATCACTCACAACATGACAGAGATGGCGGATCATGTTCCAATAGGAGAATTGACGTTATACGATTATCTATGGAGACCCAAAGAACATGGATTTGAAAATGCATCGGTAGACTACCTACATGGAGTATTTGAAGGGTTGATGTACTTGAAAAACCATAAAGAGGAACTTCTTCCCTATGAACCGGACCCAGACCCCAAAACGGGTGAAAGATGGGGCGATTATGGACTTCTTGTACAGTTTTGTATTTCTCTTATCAATTGCATGATGGAGTTGGATTTCTCTAATGAGTATAGATTATTATCTGATGTATGAAGAATTTGCCGGTATTGAAATACAATGACCTTCAAGATCTTATCTGTCTTGACGACGTATGTGATTTAAATGGTGTCGTGATTGACGATGCTTCGCTTGAAGTGATGCTCAGAATTGAAAAAACTATGCAGCGCTTGGAAGTTATGGGTGACGATGAATGTCGCAGGCTATGGATAGAACTAAAGGCACCTCAGAAACGGTTTCGTGACGATGATGCAGACAAAAATGGTAACTACTGGTATCAGATTTTCTCTGCCCATTATAAAGATTTCCATTACTTGGTACTTACTAATCGCCATTGGAGATTCATTGATTTACGAAGTGCTCATCATGTAGGAGCGGAACGGGAGCCAGATTCCGTCTATGGAAATGTCTCAAAGCCATTAAAGAAGATTGAGACTTATGTGACAGCTTTAGTGGACCAGATATGTGAACATCCTGACGAATACAATGCGTATGTTGAGGAGCATTTGCCCTATTCGAAACGTAACGGACGAATTAAAAGGGCTGATTTGAACCGGATTTGCCCTACATATCGCACCTTTGCCAATCCTGAACATGTGATAGAAGTGGTATCTGGTTTTAAGTCTCTTCCCCTATGGTCTTGCAAGGAGATGACCTTACGGACTTATATGCGATTCTGGCGTATGGCTTATGAAGCATACCGTGTCAAAGACGAAATTACGCCAACATCCAAGTATTCTTTTGATAAGCAAAGTGACGAGGAGGTCTTTAGAAATCATAGTAGCAAAGGAAGAGAGACGGAAGGGCTTAATCTTGATAGCGAGCAAGACTTTCTCAAATGGGACAAGGAGAATACCCACTATCACAACATGGACGTTATCTATGCAAGAGTGCATCTCGTCCCCAGGAAAAAAGGAGAAGGTTGGGATGATGAGGATCTTCCTGTTCCTGATGGACATTGGTATTTGGATTTAAGCTTTTGTGTCTATGGCTTCTCTAATGACGTTGTCAATATGCTCGAAACCTTCTGGCGTGCTGGGGTAGGTGTCGTTTGTGATGAAACCAGTCGGTTACTCAAGATGGCCAAAGAGTCAGACTATGTCAGTATCTCACCAATCCCTAATAAATATTGTTGTGATGATGAAGTGGGCAACGAGATGAGCTTGCCTTATCAATGCGACACTATTTCTGCTCAACAAGTGGCAGATGTTATAGCTGCCACAAAATGGGAAAAGCAACAAAAAGTAAAACCACTAGCTCTGGTCAAAGAGAAAAATGATTCCCAAGAATGAGATAAGCACCTTTCAATAAATGATTTTATGTAAAACTCTTCCCCCAACTCGAAAAATTGCAGAGTTGGGGGAAGTTTTATATAGAAAGCTTTGCTTTGTGTTAAAAATCATCAGTTCAAATTAGTTTTTTCTGATTTTGGTTGACAATTTAGAGAATTATTTGTAATTTTGTCGCCAAAAACCAGATGGAACTATGGAATTGAAAAATGTATTTGGAGCAAGACTGAAGAATGCCAGGGTTATCAATGGCATGTCTATGGATGATCTTTGTGCTAAGATGAACAACTTAGTGTCGAAGCAAACGATATCCAAGTATGAGTCTGGTAAGATGTTGCCAAACTCAACCAACCTCATTGCCCTTGCCAATGCTTTGAATGTTAGGCCCGATTACCTTTTGCGCCCCTTTACAGTTTCGCTTGATAAGATTGAGTTTCGCAAGAAGTCCAAGATGAGCGTGAAAGAAGAAAAGGCCATCAAGGAAAAGATTCGTGACAAGATTGAGAGGTATATTGAGGTGGAAGAGATCTTGGGCATCAGTTCCGATTTCATCAATCCGATTCTGCAAAACGCTGTTATTGCTCCTTCTGATGTATGTCGCATTGCAGAACAGCTAAAGGCTGCATGGCAGTTGGGACAAGACGGTATACCTTATATTATAGAGATGTTGGAGGACCACTGCGTGAAGGTTATTGAGATGGATGCACCAGATACCTTTGACGGATTGAGTGGTATTATTGGTGAACATAAGCCAATCATTGTACTGAACAAGAACTTCCCAGTCGAACGTAAGCGATTTACCGCTATGCATGAACTGGGACATTTGTTGCTTGACTTTGATGACGCTCTCCCCCAGAAGGATGTTGAGCGCTTCTGCAATCTATTTGCCAACGAAATGCTGATATCTCAGGATGTATTTAAGAAATTGTTGGGCGTATCTCGCCACGACATTTCTTTGAACGAACTTCGGGCTATTCAATCTAATTATGGTATATCAGTAGAAGCTCAGATGTTCAAAGCAAAGCAGCTGGGCATAATTAGCGAGTCGCGCTATAAATATTTTTGTATTACAAAGAACAAGAATCAAGCATTCAGGGAACAGGTTGAGAAGAGCACCTTCCACGAAGAAAAGTCTAATCGTTTTAGTAGCCTGGTTTATCGTGCCTTGGCATCTGAACTGATAAGCTTTTCCAAGGCATCAGAGTTGCTGAATGAGTCAATCTACGTAGTCCGCGAACAGTTAGAGCTGGTATAATATAATGGAGATTGTAATCAACGATACAAATATCTTCTTGGATTTGTACGATATCGGCCTGTTAGATGATTTCTTTCAGTTGCCTATACGGGTGCATACTGTTGACTTCGTAATCAATGAAATCACCCATCCCGATCAACAGAAGGTGATACAACAACTGATTAGTAAGGGAATTCTTTTTGTGAAGGACTATCCTGCAACAAGTATTCCCAATCTATATCAGTTCAATATCGAGTGTGGTGGAAATCTGACTTTAACCGATTCTACTGTCATCTATTATGCCCAAACACTTGATAACTGCAGGATTTTGACAGGTGACAGACAGTTACGTAATAGGGCAGAAGAACGAGGCATTATTGTTTCTGGAATACTATACGTATTTGACCAACTTGTAGAACACAATCTGATTCCACCATACGAAGCCTCACAGAAGTTGGAAGCTCTATTCAAGATTAACACTCGACTCCCGAAGCGAGAAATAGAAATACGATTGGAAAAGTGGAAATAGAAAAGAAAACAAATTAACAGGATATCACAATGAATATAGAAGAATATAAAAAAGAACTTGCGGAATGGAAGAAAAACCATATTGATTTTTACAATGAATATGTTCATGCTATAAAGAGCAGGAAAGCAACCCTTACTACTTATATGCATGTTTACGTATTTGCCATGAATCAGATTCCGGGCCTACCAAAAGATATTGAATTGGGCGATTGCGATGATCTCTTTAAAACCTATTTTGGAAAATATGGCTTCAACAAGTTATTAGGAATGCTTGCATCGGTTATAGGTAACGATATATTTTTCGGAATCAAGTCACTTGCCCAACGCAATAAGTTAAAAAAGGCAATTGTAGCTTGGCTTATATTGGGTGACCTTCATACATGTATCATTAACAAAGTGATATCCTATCCTGATAAAGGTAATTATGAAGAGAGTCTCAACAAACTTCTTTGTCGAATTGTCAGAAATAGCCTTATATCAGGATTAAAGGATGAGGATTATTGGCGTTCTGTACAGAGCAAGAAACCATTATTCTTAAAAGATGATGAGATGGAAAAACTCTTAGGTCTTATTAAAAAGGAGATTGGGGAAAAGAAAGAATCTAAAACGTCTCAACAAAAGGATTCTGATGAAATAAAGCAAGCCGAGAATGTTCAGAATAAGAAAGGCAAGCCTGGAAGAAAGCCAAAGTTTGGTGACCTGAAAGAAGAAACTTTGGAAGCCTTCATTGAATATAGCACAGGAAATCAAGGTAAAGCAGAAACCTATACTCAGAAGATTGTAGATCAACTTATTAAGTGCTCCACAGGCGAAGAACTGGCAGCATTAGCAGTCGCTTTGGAACATCTTAATATTATAATGTGTATTGACAACGGTGGGGTGAGAATGTTCTGGGGTATGTTACAAAAAAAGTGTAAAACAATAGTAGGCTATAAGGTTATGAACGAAAATTATAAAAAACTTGAGGCGTATAACAAAAAAGGCATAGTACCTCCCGAATGTGCCTCTGGTAGAAAGAAAATTTCAGATTTCATCGAGATATTTCGAGAAATAAATATGCCTTCAGGAAATATAGTTCAAGAAACCTCTATAGAGGTTAATTAATTCAATCAATTCAATTAATTCGTGCATCCCAATTAATTGGCCTTAGTTTCATTTCCTACCCCATAAAAATCCAATAATTTTGCCGTCGAATTGAGAAAGACTCAGTTCGGGGACCTTCCTTTGTCCCTTAGTTTTGGACAAATAAATTATTGGATTATGAATAACATTATTGTAATTGAAAAAGAACAGTTGGCAGAAGTCGTTTATGCCGCTGTAAACAGATGCCTCGATGAAAGAAAGATCGAGGAGAGTGTGAGTAAACCTGATGATGAAGGTTACTATGATCGTGATGAGATATGCGGCTTGTTGCATATCGCATATCCTACTTTGTGGCGAATTGAGAAGTCAGGCTTGTTGAAAAGCCAAAAGGTGGGACGCAAGAATCTCTATTCTAAAGCTGAGGTAAACCTGCTGATGAAGTCTGGGAAACTGGCCAAGTACAACCGAAAGTAATGCTATCATGGAGAATTATGTACAAGGTATTACTGAAGAACAGCAACAGATGCAGTCAAAGTTTGTTTCTGCCGCTGAGTTGTCTGGTGAAATCACTGGTGAGATGCTGCTGAAGAAACAGATTCACGAAATCCCAACACTTGTGGAGCCTATCTTCCCCAAGGTTGGATTAGGTTGTCTGGCAGGCAGTTCTGATACGGGAAAGTCCGCCCTGCTTCGTCAATTGGGCATTTCTGTAGCTGCTGCATTGCCAACATTCCTTGGAATGAGACTCAATGTGAGTCGTCGGGTTGTCTATTATGTATCTACGGAAGATGACGAGACGGCAACAGCTTATCTTCTTTGTAGGCAGAATATAGACCTAAATATTGACCCAACAGAATTAAGACACTTGCGATTCTTGTTCGAGAGTGAGAATGTTATAGCGGAATTGGATAAGCGATTGGCGGTTCATCCAGCAGATCTTGTTATTATAGACTGTTTCTCAGACCTCTATACTGGAAATATGAATGAGAGTAATCAGGTACGAATGTTTCTTAATCAGTATTCACAGTTGGCCAGCAAATATCAGTGTCTCATCATTTTCCTGCATCATTGTGGTAAACGTACTGAGAACTTCATGCCGAGTAAGCATAATCTTCTTGGTAGCCAGGCATTCGAGGCAAAGATGCGACTGGTTTTGGAACTTAGAAGTGATGTGGCAGATAAGACTGTCAAGCATCTGTGCTGTGTGAAAGGAAACTATTTGTCTGCAGACTATAAGACAGAATCCATAAAGCTCAAATTCTCAGAGAACCTTACTTTCCATGAGACAGGTGAACGTGTCCCTTATGAGAATTTGGTTCCGGAATCTGGAGATGTGGATGACAAATACGAACTGGTTATGCAATTGAAGTCGGAAGGACGCACACTTGATGAAATTGCCAAGATTATAGGCTATAAGGACAAGTCTGGTGTGTCAAAATTCATTGCAAGATATGAAAAACGAAAGGGAATAGCAAATGGATAACTACGATTATAACGCATTGGCCAATGAGGTGGTCAGACGGGGTATCAATATGTTTGAGTCGTTTGACGACTGGACTAAGGGGGCTTTTGCTCTCTCCAATCTTGGGAGGGATGGGCTCGACATTTTTAAGACTATCAGCAGTCTCAGTCAGAAATACAATGCTGCTGAGTGCGAGCGAAAGTTCAGAAATGCACTTAGTACAAGCAACCGTATTGGAATTGCCTCCTTTATATATATGTGTCAGCAACATGGCATTGATACCAATAAGTATTATGTGAAGGATTCAGAGGTGGCCCTTCTTCAACCAGTGGCAACTCACCAAATCGAGAGTTGTCCAATACCACCGTTGGTTTCTATTGATCGTGTCTATCTCACCAACAGCCTCGATTATTCTCTGTCATCAGATTTTGGTTTTTATCTAAGAAATCTTGCGGATAGAGTTGACCATGTGGTTGATGTTGCAAGGCTCTACTATTTGGGAATGAATCGCGAACATCATACGATCTATTGGTATGTTGACAAGGATAACATCGTCCGCTATGGCAAAGTTATGGCTTATGGTGCTGATGGGCATCGTAACCGTTTCTTCAATCCGATAAGCATTCCCAGGGAATTGTCAACGAAAGGACTTCTCCCCAAAGAGTACACAATAAAGCAAACCCTCTTTGGAGAGCATCTTATCCGACTCCCCCAATACGCTGGTAAAACAATCGGCATTGTTGAGAGTGAGAAGACGGCTATCATCTGTTCCTTATTCCTTCCATCTCTACTTTGGTTGGCAACTGGCTCAATGGGTAATGTGCAGACTGAAAGGATGGAGGTTGTTAAAAATCGGCTTGTCATTTTCTATCCTGATACTGATCCGGATTCTTTGGCATTCAACAAATGGAGGCAAAGAGCAGATGAGTTAAATCATCTTGGATGGCAAATTCAGGTCAGTGATTATCTGGAAAAAGTTGCTACACCTGAGCAGCGCCAGATGAAAATCGACATTGCTGATTTGCTGATAGACAATATTCAAACCCAAACAAAGGCCAGTCTGGTCTCTCTGTAAGGTATCGTGATGTTTTGTAGGGAGCAAGTTTATGTTTTGAGTTGCTCAAAACCCCGCTATTTCCCCAATGGGACGCGTTTTCATCCCGTTGGTCTAACTTAATTATTGATTGAAACTATGGCAGAAAAGAATAAAGGTGGTCGCCCCAGGGTGGCTACGATAGACAAGAAGAAATATAAGTTGCCTCCAGTCCGGTTAGGCACAAAGAATTATGTGATGGTGAAAAACCAGGCAAAGCAGGCAGGCTTGTCGCTGACTGAATATCAGCGGCAGAAACTGTTGCAGGGCTATGTTGTCGAACGCATCAGTCCAGAGCAAATGGAGCTTTATCGTCAGTTGGCAGGTATTGGCAACAACCAGAATCAATTGGCCCACCAAGCCAACACTTTTGGCTATAGCAAAGACGCAGCACTCTATCATGAGAATGCACTGCAAGTAAATAACCTTATCAAGAAGATTCTCTATGATGGCAAAGATAACTAAGGGGCATAGTTTTGGCGGTGCTGTCCGTTATGTCATGCAGGATAAGAAGGAGGCAAAATTGTTGGATTCGAGGGGTGTCTTGGCGAATGACAAACAGTCCATCATTAACTCTTTCCGTCTTCAGTGTCAACTGCGGCCAGATGTTAAGGTGATGGTTGGGCATATTTCTCTCGACTTCTCTGTTGAAGACGTTGACAAAATGAGTGATGATTTCATGGTTAAGATTGCACAGGAGTATATGCAACGGATGAACATCTTGAATACTCAGTTTATAATAGCTCGTCATTATGATCGTGAACATCCTCACTGCCACATCATTTTCAACCGCATTGGCAACAATGGCAAGATGATATCAGATAGAAATGATAGAGTACGGAGCGCAAAAATCTGTAGGAGTTTGACCGAGAAGTATCACCTTCATCTGGCAAACGGCAAAGATCATGTGCATCGTGACAGACTTCGTGGAGCTGATGCCGTGAAGTATCGTATCTATGATGCTCTGGAAGCAACTGTTCCAAGATGTAGGAATTGGGATGAATTGCGCACGTCCCTTGCGAAACAGGGTATTACAGTCTCTTTCACCTGCCGGGGAACGACAACAGCCATTCAAGGTGTTGTCTTTGAAAAGGAAGGACTCCGTTTCAATGGTTCCAAGGTTGATCGTAAGTACAGCTATTCCAAGATTAGTACAGTCTTACGTCAGAATGAGATGCACCAGAGAAGGGAAACTGTTAACGGAAATTTCGGTCATGGAGATTCTTATGATTACGAGATCCATTCGCAGCGAAAAAATACTCTGAGCGGGCAGACTTCGTTTGAAAACGATGGACATCCCTATGATCCGGAGCCTTTTGGCAGTTTCCATTCAGGTGCTTCTGTTGCCAGTGATCTACTAACAGACGTAGCTTCAGGCGTAACAAATGCTGCTGGTGCTATTGCTTCTGGCATAGCCAACGCTATGATGGCAACTCCTCCTGAGCCTAGTGTTTCTCCTGGAGGAGGTGGTGGCAATAGTAATTCTGATGACCTTGCCGATGATGAATATATTGATGAATATGGCGTACGCCGCAAGAAGCAGCGCGGTATGCACCGATAGTATTAACAATAAACATTTTTTATATGGATAAATTAAATTCTACTGAAGTGATGCTCGCAGAACTTATCGAGCAGAATTGCAAGCAACAGAAGGATGTTGCTTCAATGAAAACCTCACTTGATACACTTTCAGGTGAGCTGACCAAACTAAACAACATCCTGAGTCCAACTCTAAAACCAGTTAAATTTGATGAAGTGATTCCTAGAAAGGATGCTGATGAACGGGCCAAATTTTTAGTTCGTATGTATGGCGACATGCAAGCCAAATATGCGAATCTAAAGGCTGAGTTTGGCGAACTACAAGCGAAAACTCGCTATTGGGCTTCTAACCAATGGGCTAAGCACTTATTCCGCTGGTTGTTCGTCAAACGCCATGTGTGGTTTTTCTTCGTATTCCTTATATACGGAGCTATGATGGCGATGCTCATTTATGTCGATATGAGAAAAAATGATGAGATTAATCGCCTCCAAGAAGCAGATTTGAAGTATCGCTATATCAGGGCTGTGAATGTTGCTCCGCTGACAATGAATTGGGTCGATAGTTTGTTTGAGACAAAAGTGCCATCCGACATGGAGTATATCCATACGACTATAAACGAATATGAAAGTGTCATCAAGCATAAATGTGATAGTGTGGTTAAGGCCGAGAACCAGAAGCGTGCTCGTTATAAATAGTAAAGTAGCATTTGCGATAACTAACAAAATAATAGAATCATGAAATCTAAGAAGAACAAAATCTTTGTTTTCGCCAATCAGAAGGGTGGTGTGGGTAAATCCACACTCTGTATCCTTCTGGCAGATTATCTGGCGTATTGGAAGAAAGATGTCTGCATCATAGACACCGACCTCCAACAGTCTGCCACCCTCCAGCGTGAGCAGGACAGGCAGACCTTTGGAGAGGATGAGCCATACAGCATCCAGTCGTTTGAGGTCAGCGACCCCAAGACGATGCAAATGCTGATGGAAAATGCACAGTCGCAGGATGGCTTTGTGCTTTTTGATGCACCAGGCACCATCAAGGATGATGGCTTGGCACCGATGTTCATCTATGCCGACTACATCATCTGTCCATTTGAGTACGAATCGAAGTCGTTATCCTCAACCCGGACTTTTATTCAGGTCATTAATCGACTTCAACAACTCAATCCACAGATGAAGGCCCAAATCTTCTTTGTGCCAAACAAGGTTGATGCCCGAATGGGAACACGTGAAGAGTTGGAACTATGGAAGCAAATGGATGCTGAATTTGGCAAAAGTGGGACCGTCGCTCCATCTGTTGGCTATCGGGCACAGATGAAGCGAGTGAACACCTACAACGTCCCTCTACCCTTGAAGCATGCTGTCTATGAGAGTTTTCGATTTATTGTGAAATCTATTTTGTGATAATGTGAGTTTATGATTAATAGATAATGCGACTATGGAAAAGAAAAAGCTTAGCATTGAACTGCCCAAAGGTGGTATGAGTGATCTTACTAAACAGGTGAGGAATAATCCCATCATAGAACCGTCAGCCTATGTCACCGAATGGCAACGCTTTACACACTATTTAGACGAGTTCAAAAACGTCTCGGAACATGGGGAATGCGTCTGGTTATTCAAAGATGTGAAACGGGAGATTGAACGCATCAAGTTTGAGTCGGATGCAAAACTCAATATCCGGCAATTGGTAAACGCAATGCTCCTTGCTTTCATCAAAGAACATCGTGATGAACTGAAGAATATCCGGTCTGGATAATACAAAATGTTCCCAAGAGTACAGATAAAATACAGAAACATCTCTTCAGCCCCCATTCATTAATTGGTCATGCTCTTGTTTGTCAACGTAATCCCAAAGCATCTGTAGGAACAGGTGATGTTCCTCTTTGCGAGAAGGTTGATGTTCAAGGTCTTCGATTTTTACCTTTATAGGCAAGTATTTGTCCTTAAAACGGGAAAGATAGGAGTTCTTGTCTTTTGCTGTTTTCTCATTTAGCAGATTGAGGGCATCAATCAGTTCGTTCCATTCTTCTTCGCTAGGCGGAATACATTTCTCACCTGCAAACGGCATTAGTTCTTCTTCGTCGAAGTCGTATCTCCAGAAATCGTTCTTTGGTTCGCGCATCCACTCTGTCAGTTTCTCTTTGGTTAGTTGTACCAGTCTCTGAGCATCGCAATCCAGGTCTTCCACTACATGATATAGAAAACCAGTTACCATAATCTTCCAGTCATGTCCATGACTGCCCACGCGCCAACAGTGTGATTTGAAGAACTCGTCACCTTCAGTACCTTTTTCAGCTCGGCATATATTTCGAGCGACATAGGCAGCAGCATACGCAATTTCCGTCTTGTAACCAAGTGATTCCTCTAGATCTTCTTTGCGCTCTTTAGCCTCTAATGGATTGAAAGTAGCAATATGGCTTATGTATTCCAGATATAAGGACTCGACATCATCACCTTGTTCCATAAAGTCATGAAGACAATCCATGTATGAGTCCATATAGTCAAGATCCGTCTCACCTGTAGCTTTAAAGCCTGCCAACATGGTTTTACATTGTCGAACCTGTGCCTCCTGCTGCTTTGCAATCTCGGCAAACATGTCTATCATTTCCTGTGGAAAATGAAGTGGGTTGTTCTCTTCCATACGTTTCATTTTTATTGCAAATTTACCTTTTATTTCTTAATTATGTATACAAAAAGCAAAAATGTTAAACCTTAATGGCATAAAAATGAAAATGTGAGAACAATTAGTGTGTTTGGTGCTCCTTTTTGATGACATAATTACCATGAAGACGTTCTTTCTATTAAATAATGTGTATATTTGTGGTAAACCGTTATAAACTCGGAAAATAATTCGTATCTTTGCAATTGCTATCTGCCCGTAGGGCTGTGATGTCGTCTGAGGATGACGGAGCCGATGGGTGGGGCACTACATATTGAAAGGCGTTACTGACGCTTTGTTTTTGGCTGTTCGAAACTTCCACAATCGAATATGCGGTTAAAGACAAATGCAGATGTAACTCCACGGGGTGTAGTATATACTCTCCGTAGTGTGCTGCGAGGGCTAACCATGTCCTCACTAGCACACTTTACGGGTGTCTATATACTCCTGCGTGGGTGTTTACTCTGTCTGTTTACCGCATAGGCTGTGGAAGGCCTCGAACAGCAACAGGCAGAAGTTAAGCACCCACGTTTTTTGCATGTAGTTAATATGTGAAACTGAAATGATTCCATCTTGGTGCTTGATGGATGTGCTATGTAAGGTGCCAAGAAAGAATCAAATAGATGTTAGCGCTTCACAACTATTGTTAGGTGACTGTCTGAAAGTTATGAAACAGCTTCCAGACAGTAGCGTGGATTGTATCATTACAGATCCTCCATACAACCTAGGGCAATTCATGCATGACAGGAATACTAATCTTGTTAAAATGAGAGCCAATCAGTTTGCTTATGCAGGTTGGGACAATATGGGTTACAAGGAATGGAGAAAGTCCATGAAGATGTTTCTTGTGGAGTGTTCGCGTGTATTGAAAAAAGGAGGGACTTTAATAGTTTTCATGGCTGTCATAAAAGTCTCAGATATAGTTAATCTATCACAAGGAACCAATTTGTACTATAAAACGACTGGTGTTTGGCATAAGACCAATCCTATGCCGAGAAATATGAACATCCACTTTGTTAACTCCACAGAATCATGGATCTATTTTGTCAACAGTGACACTTCTGGCACTTTCAACAACCAAGGAAGGGTAGTTCACGATTTTCTTGAATCCTCAGTATGCCCTCTCTCTGAGAAGAAACATGGCAGACACCCAACTCAAAAACCGCTATCCATCATGAAGCGATTGATTGAACTGGTCACCAATCCTAATGACATCATTCTTGATCCCTTCATGGGAAGTGGCTCTACTTGCGTTGCTGCTGCAGTTTTGGGAAGGAGGTATTTGGGAATCGAATTGGACGAAAAATATCTTAAAATAGCGAAAGCGAGAATAGAAGAATTATGATGAAAGTCGGTGATTTGTTTGCAGGAGTAGGTGGAATGTCCCAAGGTTTCAAAATGGCAGGAGATTTTGAAATTGCTTTTGCCGTTGAATTCGACAAAGATATCGCTGCTGCCTACAAAAATAATCATAAAGGTACGGATGTCTATGCAAACGACATTAGAGATATTGATGTGAAGGAGTTACATAAGAAACATCCTACAATTGATGTAATTATCGGAGGGCCTCCTTGTCAAGGGTTCTCACAGAAAGGCAAACGTCTTAGCCTTGATGATCCGAGGAACTTCCTCTTTCAACAATTCGTCAGATTTGTTGATGAGTTTAAGCCTAAGTACTTTGTGTTGGAAAATGTACCGACAATCGTAACAACTGCAAATGGTTTCTTTAAAGACCAAATAGTTGATGCCTTCAATAAGTTGGGATATGATGTCACTTATGGTGTTCTTTGTGCTGCAGACTATGGAGTTCCACAAGATAGACATCGTGCCGTTTTTCTCGGTCAATTGGGCAAGTTGCAAGTCTCACTTCCTAAACCTTCAGAAAAAAGAACAACTATAAAAGAAGCAATATATGACTTGCCTTTTATCGCTTCGGGTGAAGGAAACGAAGAGATGGATTATGATAAGCCTGCAACTTCAGACTATCAGAAGATGATGAGGAGGAATAGTAAAACTCTCTTCAATCATTCTGCTACTAGGCACAACGCTTTGGCTCTAAGAAGATTGACCATGATTCCTAAAGGTGCAGGCAAAGAAGTCCTACCACCTGAAGAAAGAACAAAATCAATATATAGTGGAACCTGGTCGAGAATGATAGAAGATGACATTTCAGTTACTATAACAACCAGATACGATACTCCTTCTTCAGGCAGGTTTACCCATCCAATCCTTGATAGATGTATAACGACAAGGGAAGCAGCAAGAATTCAGTCTTTCCCTGATACTTTTAGATTTTATGGAACCAAGACTTGCCAAATGAAGCAAGTTGGTAATGCCGTTCCTCCACTATTAGCTAAAGCAATTGCAGAACAAATAAAAAAGAATGAATTATGAACTATCCACTAAAAGCTGAAGGTCTAAAAGCAAATGACGCTAAGTTAGGCGGTAAATATAGAATGAGCAATGTGAGAGAATTTATCGCATTAGCTTATTTATTGTATTTAGCATCAGAAAGGAAAGCTTCGGTGGACTATTCAGACGGAAAGGATAGTCCAAATCAATTGAAGCTAAATCCCTCGCTATTCGAAAAGATAAGCAGTATCCTTTTAATTGACAATTTGGAGAGTCTCATCGTTGGCAATCCTTTGCTTTCGGGGCAGTTTGAATATATTCTTGTTGCAATGGAACGAGTTTTTTGTTTGGGATCTGTTGCTTTTAATAACAGGTCATACAACAACTCAAAAGAAAGGACTGGTGGTATCCGATATCCCAAGACTCTTAAGTTCTCAACGAATATGATGGTTCTTGATTTGATACTGTCGAGTATTAACCAAGAATTAAGAAATTCATTCCTTAAAGAATGGCTTCAAAACCGTCCATCCTCTGATAATGAAGTAGAGAAGAGGATTACGAGTTTCTTAACTATCTGTTCCCAATATTCTTTATTTAGAGTCAGAACAGAAGAAAATGATGAAATAGTTTATAGACCAATAGGAATATACGAACAAATAGCACAATCAGGAAACGTTAGTATTGTAGACAGTCGGGAGCAAGCGGGAACAGCAAGCATTTACAATAATGTTTTAAAAGAAGGACTAAATCCATGGCTAAATTCAAGAAAAACAGACAGCATATCGTTTAATGAAGATTGCGATATTACTACTTATTTAGCGATGCTCAAAACTAGTTTAAACATTGTAAGAGTAAGTGAATCTGACTTATCTGGAATCATAGCTCCAAAAGTTGAATTCGACAAAGAACAATCAGATGGAGAATGTTTTTCACTAAAGAAATATCTCGCTGCTATCCGTACTAAGCCTTTCCTTTTGCTTGCTGGCATCTCTGGTACTGGTAAATCGCGAATTGTGAGAAAACTGGCGCAGATGACTATTACAGAGGAGTTACAACGAAAATACGATAAGGAATACAACGGAACTGATTTCGAAAACGACAGATGGAATCTGCATACACCTGCAAACTTCAAACTGATACAGGTAAAGCCCAACTGGCATAACTCAATGGATGTGGTGGGCTATCTGACTAACATACCAGAGCCACATTACGTATTCACACCATTTGTAGAGTTTATAGCCAGAGCTTGGCAACATCAGGATGTACCTTTTTTCCTTTGTCTTGACGAAATGAATCTGGCTCCTGTTGAGGAGTATTTCGCAGAATTCCTTAGCGCCATTGAAAGTCGCGCCTTTGAGAACAGAAACGGAGAGAGGGCTTATGTAACAGATCCAATTATCAAGCCATTTGCTGACTTTGGCACGTTCAAAGACAAGGATGCCAGAATTGTGAATATTGGTGACGCGATGGTTAATACGCTCTTCCCAGAATTCAAGGCAAGTGATGCTGGTACTCCATTGGGCAAGATCGTTGAGCATTTCAAGCAGAAAGGCCTCACGCTCCCCAAGAACCTTATTGTGATAGGTACTGTGAATATGGACGAGACAACATATTCATTCTCACGAAAGGTACTTGACAGAGCTATGAGTTTCGAGATGAACGAAGTGGATTATAAGAAATTCTTGAAGGGTACGACAGACGATGAATTAAAAAGTATTCGTGAGGAACTGAAGGAGGATTTGAACGAGCTGTTGACTGACAGGCAGATTGAAGCCAAAAAAGTAATGGGCGAATTGGGCGATGCAGCCAAGTTTGTTATTGATTATCTGGATCAGGTAAACAAATTGCTAAACGGTACACCATTCAAACTGGGTTATCGTGCAGCAAACGAAGCGATGCTCTATGTGAAAGCGGCTCACGACACAAAAATGGGTGACGTGGCCTCGGCTATGAACGACTTTACCTTGATGAAAATACTGAGCCGTTTTGAAGGCGACTCGGCAAAAATGCACATAGACCCCAAAGACAAGCGATTAACGGAATTAGGTTATACACCTAGTGATGTAAAAGACAAACGCGAGGAATCTACAGACAGAGATACTCTCACCATTTTATCTTGTATGCATAAGATTATCTCGGATACGTTGATTTCCCATCATGTAGTTAATGTGGACGAAACAAATCTCAATGAAGGTGAACTGGATTTCGCAGAGGAAAAGCAAGTAAAAGAGAATGACCAAAAATTGTCTTCACTTGTGAAGTTGGAGAGCATGATGGACCAACTGAACAGGGAGAGATTTGTGTCATACTGGAATTAAACGTAGAGACAGTCAATGGCTGAGGCATTGTATAACTTCATCATAGAGAACGACGACCTTGTTGTCAAGTTCTCGTGTTCTAACCATACGAGACGAATCAACGAGGTTGTACGCAATCTGCTGGATAAAGACAATTCCAAGCGTGAAAGTGATCCGAAGGTCACTTGTCATTTCAAAGCTAAGTCAGAGAATGTGAGTTTTTCCTTTGATGGCTTAAAGAGCGAAGAAGATAGCATCAGACATCAGGCTGTGTTCTTCGAAAATACAGACTATCCGCTATTGGTAAAAGGCAAACACCCCAACCAAATCAAGGAGATTCGCCTGTACATTGCTGACCATAAGATTTCTGAAACAGATGACAAAGGGCGAATTCTAAGTGACGGTGGGGAACTTTATGGTACATTGAACTTTCGTAATCAGGTAGGTGAAACAAACTTTCGCTTCTTCTATAAAAAAATGGACTGCAACAAGGAATTTGAATTGGCTTTTGAAACGGAAGTGCTGAGTTACAAGCTTGACTACAGGAGCGACCTGCAAAGCATCATTAGGGATGTAGAGCAGGAATATGCAATGCTTAGTTACTCGTTTATGAAAGAAACTTATCTGAGTTTCCGTAGTGGCAATACAACGAGTACTGACCTGATTTGGTGGCAGATATTCAAATCTTGCTATCAAGACATCTTGACTTATGCATCAGTTATTATTGATCGTCCCAAACGAAGATTAAGAGTTGTACCTAAGTATGAGCGGGCTGAAAGGTTACCATTCATACCCCAGGAACTGGAAAAAGAATATCACGTATATCGCGATATGCCAGCCTATCAGTATCGGACAGAGGAACTGGTTCTGAGCCATGATACCATTGAGAACCGTTTCTTGAAATATGCGCTGAAAGAAATGGCTGCGAGATTTGTCAATGTGCGCCAGCATATTATGAAGGTGATGAGACTGGGTGATGAACAGCAACTGAGTGCAGATATTCAGCATATAGACGCAGAACTTCTACGCTTGGTTAACCATCCTTTCTTCAGAGGTGTAGGTGTGTTCAAGGGATTTTTGCAAGACAGTCTTGTGATGAAACAGGCCTACGGCTACAAGGAAATCATGCAGTGCTGGATAAAACTGCAATGTGGCTACGAACTGGAGGATGGCACCATGAAACTGGAGGTAAAGGATGTCTCAGAACTATACGAAATATGGTGTTTCATTAAGGTGAAGAATATAGTTCAAGAGATATTGGGTGACAGGGCAACAGCCTATACTTCTGGGCATGAGGTAACGAAGGATTTCATCCCACAATTACTGTATGGAAAGAAATCGGAGGTAGAGTTCATTAATGATGGGAAGGTTACGTTGGTGGCATTGCAATATAATGCTGAGGTGAAGAAAGAGGAGCAGAAGTCTTCATCTGCCATTGATGGTACTGATTCTTTGACAACCAAACAGCGTCCTGACATTGTATTGAGACTGTCGAAGGAAGGAGGCGAAATCAAGTACACCTACCTGTTTGATGCCAAGTATCGCATTGATGACACTCCAACGAGTGATAACAATGATGCTCCACCTGAAGATGCCATTGACCAAATGCACCGCTATCGCGACTCCATTTACTATACGGCAGACGGTGTTGACCGCGACCACTTGCGAAAAGAAATTGTAGCAGGCTACGTTCTATTCCCTGGTAATATTCCAGAGGAGGCACTTGATGCTGAGACTGGGAATTATTACTATCTGAAATCTAGCAAGAAAATCGGTATTGGAGCATTCCCGTTGAGACCCAACAAGTCTGAGTATGCTTTGCGTGAGCAAATCAGGAAATGGATTGATGATGAAGACAGCAAGAAGATGTTGTTAGAAATGAGTATCCCACAAAAGGGTCTTGACTATGTGGATGAACACGAGGGTAAAGGTCCATATTTCCTTTCATCCATTGACCCGCATGTAAATCCTGATGAGGAGAGTATTGTTAATGGTGACGCCAAGTCTTTTGTAACAGGCTACAGCACCATTTATGCAGGTGTTGATTTCCAACAAATCAAGTACTATGTTCCTGTAAAAGACCATAAGGTTTATGGTTTTTACAAAGTGAATAGTTATGAAGCGATAGATGCGAGCGAAACACTTCTGAAAGACAAGGAAACAAAGTTCGTCAAAGCATATAAGGGCTACAATAAGCCTTTCCGTATAAAAATAGACTTATGTGATTATACTCCATTATCCAAGCCATTTACTTATGGCATTGATAGGAATGCTGCAAGAGGAACAGCAATGTCAGCAAGGACATTCAAAGAGTATTGTAATAAAGTGCAGGCAGATTGAACACACTCTACCCCTGCCAAGAGCAGACGGCAAAAGTTGAGTATGTTGTATAGAGTTACCCGATAGCAATTAACTTGTTGTCGGGTAATTCATATCTGACAGGATGGGTGAAAAAGATGGCCTTGCCATCGTAAACGGCTGAGACATCAATACTTCGTCGTTGGAACTCGTCAATGAGTGCCTGATCGTGATAAGCTCGCATACTGGACCAGCCTCGGCTTTGCACCTGGGCGTTGAAGATGTTAACTAACTCGGGAATCTGCATATCTGCGAAGCGCAGAGCAAACTTGATGTAATAAATGTGCTGTTGCATAACGTTTTGTTTTGAAGTGAATACTATTGCTTCCGCATCGTACTGACCACCGTGGCTACGTTTTGCTCGGTTGGCGAGTCCATCCGAAGATGACTGCTCTTGATGCTTTCGGGTGCAAAAATACTAAGATTATGCGAAATATCCAATTCTTTCTTGGGTGAAATTGACTGAAAATGCAAAAAAGATACGAAAAAGTTTGGCGGTTTGTGAAAATATGTATAATTTTGCCGCCGTTTTCCAAATTTCTGTAAATTAAAAGCAATGCTGCAACAAAGAATGAACATATCAATACTGTTACCACTCCAGGGCAAAGAGAGCTTTGGAGGCTTCTGCTATGTTCATACGAACGACTCGATGAGTATTGCAGCACGTGACTGGTACACGAACACTTTCCAACGAACATCATCAGATAGAGAATCTGACTGGACGGCATAGATGCAGTCGAACTTCAGAGTATAAGAGATAACGAGACCGTTGGAAAGAGCTTACCAAACTTTCCAACGGTTTTTCGTTATCTGTGTGTGTCCATTATTGTACTTCTCCACTCCTTAGCTAGTGGACACGACCTAAACAAACAAAAAGTATTAACCGCGCAGCGATGCGCACAAAAGAAGAAAAAGAAAATGTTAGAATTCAAGAAGTACAGCTCTATCGAGAACTCCTTTAGCCGTGAGTTTATGGAGCACGTAGTGGCAGAGATGCCACAGGATTTGGAATATGTGGTACAAGAGAAGGTACATGGTGCCAACACCAGTTTCCTCTGCGATGGTGAGACCGTGAGGTTTGCCAAGCGTACGTCGATGCTGGAGGACGGAGAGCAGTTCTATGACTACCCTGAGTTGCTCGAAAGACACAGGGACAGAGTGCTGAAACTATTCGGTGACATTAAAGCTAAGTATCCCGAGGTGACTCATATCTCTGTGTTTGGTGAGATGTTCGGAGGTCTGTATCCTCATGATGGGGTCAAAGCAAAACAGAAGGTCGGACTAATCCAAAGAGGTGTCTGTTATACTCCTGACCATGAGTTTTATGGCTTCGACATCTACCTCTTTACTGTGGAGGGTGGAAGATTTCTCCCTGTTGATGAAGTCAACAAGATCTTTGAGGCCTGTGGTTTCTTTTATGCCAAGACTCTCTTCAGAGGGACTTTGGCCGAGTGCCTGAAGCAGCCTAACGCTTTCCAAAGCAAGATTGCCGAGTGGCTTGAACTTCCTGCTATCGAGGACAACATCTGCGAGGGTATCGTTATCCGTCCTGTCACTCCAATGTATCTAAGGAACGGCTCTCGAGTGCTTATCAAGAGTAAGAACGAGCGGTTCGCAGAGCGGAAGAGCGCCAAGCGCCGTACCAAGCTCTTTGTCGAGCCAGTGCCTTATAGTGATGAATTGAAGGCCCTGATTGTCGAGGGTGAAACCTACGTCACTGAGAACCGTCTGGCAAACGTGGTGAGCCATATCGGTGAGGTGCACTTCCCCAAGGACTTCGGCAAGGTGATGGGTTTGTTCTCCAAGGATGTACTCGAAGACTTCCTCAAGGAGCATGGCAATTTGTATACTGCACTTGAAAAGAGCGAGCAGAAACTATTGAACAAGGAACTCAACAAATTCTGTACTGCCCTTGTGAAGCAGGTCTATATGAGCCAGGCTTATATCATGGAATAGTAATTCGTCTCTCCCGGTTAAAGGCTGGGGGAGACATAAAGAGAGATCTATTCTCTTCTGCAATGTAACATTTCATATTTATCCCTACTTATAGGTAGAAAATTCAAAAGAATAGAACAATGAACAAGATTTATTTTACGGCCGACTTGCATTTCGGCCATTCGAACATATTGAAGCATTCACCTAAGCGCCCGTTTTCGGATACGGTGGATATCGTGGCACACGACGAATGGTTGCTTGACCTTTGGAAGAGCACGGTTGACAAGCGTGATACGGTATATATTCTGGGTGATTTGACATTCCTGAAGAGTGAGAATGCCCGCCATCTGTTGGAGAAACTGCCTGGGCAGAAGTTTCTGATTGAGGGAAACCACGATGGTTCGATTCGAGCGTACAAGAACTATTTCAAGGAGGTCTATCAGATTAAGGAGATGCGCTTCAAGCCTTCTGTGGCACCGTTCCTAAAAGAGGATCTATGCGTGGTGATGTGCCACTACCCGATGGTGACATGGAACCAGAAACCTCGAGGATCTATAATGCTGCATGGGCATAGTCACGGCAAACTTGACGACTATAATGCTTTGTCAATGGACCTCCGCTTTGACGTGGGAATAGACGGGTCTCTCGCCAATCTGCGTTTCTTGACGCTAGAAGATATCTACAACGCTGCCACAGAGAAGATTAAGCAGTACGATTGCAACACCTTTGCTGAGTATGCACAGAACAACTACCGAAGCGAGGTGAGGTAAACGAATTAAAAACATAGAATATGGACTTCAACACTCTTGACAAACAAATGAGACGGTTCGAGCAGTCGATGGATAGAACCCTGCTCGAAGGAATTTATGTGGTGGCACGACTTGATGGTCACGGATTCACACGGTTGACCAAGAAAGAATGGGATCTGGAAAAACCGTTCGACATCAGGTTTCGCGATGCCATGATAGAAACCACAAAGCACTTGATGGACTGTGGTTTCCGTATCATCTACGGCTATATGCAAAGCGACGAGATTTCGTTGCTGTTCCACCTTCGAGATGAGTCATTTGGCAGGAAAGAACGAAAACTTCTTTCCATACTTGCCGCAGAGGCTTCTGTGGCATTCTCTATGCAAGTGGGCAGAGCCGCTGTATTTGACAATCGACTAATTCCGCTTCCTTCAGCGGGCAACGTGGTGGACTATTTCCGATGGCGACAGGAGGATGCCCATCGCAACTCTCTGAACTCTCATTGCTATTGGATTCTTCGGAAAGAAGGCGTGTCTGCCGCTAATGCCCAAAAGCGGATGTCAGGCATCACTAATGGTCAGAAGAACGAAATCCTCTTCGAACGAGGCATAAACTATAACGACCTTCCACTCTGGCAGAAACGAGGCATCGGCATGTACTTCCGTGATGAGCAACGACAAGGGTTCAATCCCATAACCCAAGAGACTACATCATGTGTACGTCATGCCTTGCATGTTGAGATGGAGTTGCCGATAGGACAGGAATACTCACAGCTTATCAACAAGATAATAAACGAACAAAACAAATAAACAATATGGGAACTTACAGTAGTATTTTTATCGAATTCAAGAAAAAGGACCAGTGGCACCTACTCGAAGCCGCTGTGCCACTCACATTTGTAGATCACTCTTATAGTGGAATGTCACCAGATGACAATCACGTCATTGAGGTTGGTGGAATAAAAATGCATCGGATGTTCACGCTCGTGCGCCAAGGGGATGTTCGAGACCTGTTGGCCGGACATGATGCGCCATTCAACGACAGGGGCTTCCCCGCCGACTTGGGGCCAGAGTTGAAAGATATGTTCGACAAGGTTCAGCAAAAGATAAACGAACATCCAGACTCCTATTTAAGAGGTAGAGACTGGCGCTGGGGCAAATCATGGTGCTACCTAACGGAATTGCAGTCTTATCTGGATGAGCGGTTGGAAAGATGCAAAGCAGCCATACTAAGAGAGCACTCCAAACAGCTTTCTTATGGCATCTCTGAGAAACTCGATGCGATTCTTGCGGCTGTCAATGGGAAAAAGATTGAAATTAAAAAGAAGCAGCAGGAAGACGAGGACGACTACATCGACCAGGGAGAAATGTTAGAGTATTACTTGGGGGAAGAACTGGACGAAATCATCTGGTTGAAGGAATTTGCTGCAGGCATCGCACTCATCCATGAGTTTTTGACTGATGAATGGTGCTCAGAGGATTCTATCCGACTCGTATTTTATGCCAGTTAGGCCATACGAATAATTACTGATTTGATATGAACAACGTATATTTAAGAGCAATGAG
>Ga0247608_10002100_pt1 | contig 25790 bp, 6 predicted proteins | sample 176DNAGHGlowgp2_FD_193490 | JGI IMG/M metagenome (GOLD analysis project Ga0247608, IMG submission 193490) | Sheep rumen microbial communities from Palmerston North, Manawatu-Wanganui, New Zealand - 1766 DNA GHGlow gp2 | ecosystem: Host-associated > Mammals > Digestive system > Stomach > Rumen ... | reverse complement strand
ATCCAGATTAAGACTTGCCTCGTGAATCTACCGACAAAAGAATTACGTTTCTTCTCCATGAGTAATCAATTTCAATTGCAAAATTAAGGAGAATATCTGACATTACCAAATTTTTATGGCTATTTTCATTTCGTCAATTTATGAATGATAATGTAGAAGGCGGTTCGTCTACTAAAAAACGTTTAACAGCTATTTGTTTTGGCAGGTTGAAATATTAAGTGTAATTTTGAACCGTCAAAAGGTTAATAGATTGTTTTAGATGATCGCACTGTTCGAGAGAATCGTGCGATTTTCTTTTGCTTATAAAAGTGAATCCCCTTGCAATCCCTAGGGGATTCACTTTTTATTTCACTTGTTGTATCAACTTTATGTACTGCATGGGTGTCATGTCGGTGTAACGATGGAATACTTTTGTGAAGTGTGCGTTATCGGCAAAGCCAGTACTGAATGCGACCTCGATAATGGTAATAGCTGGGTATTGTCTAAGTAGGTTCTTCGCCTCTTCTATGCGCAACTGCATGATATACTTCGCTGGGCTGCAACCGGTGATAGCTGATATTTTGCGGCGTAATTGCGTCTGGCTCATTGCCATCAATGGAGCCAGATACTCAATATCAGTATGTTGGTCTTTCATGCTTTCCAATACTATGTTATGCAATTTATCCAAGAAACGTTGGTCGAGTGAAGCCGCAACAGATGATAGTACTTCATTGTCGGGAGTATTTTTTTGTGCCTGATGCACCTCATTTCGGTCAGCAAATTGTTGTTGCAGCAGCTGTTGTTGCAACAGCAGGTTCTTGACCAGCAATATCAGTTCATCGGAGTTGAAAGGTTTGTTCAGGTAGGCTGTAGCTCCAGCTTCCAGCCCTTTGAGTCGGCTCTCTTCGCTCACTTTTGCAGTTACAACGATAATTGGAATATGACAAGTGAGTTGTTCTTGGCGTATGTGCCGGCACAATTGCAGACCGTCCATACATGGCATCATGATGTCGGTAATAATGATATCGGGTACCAGTTGTCGGGCTTTCTCCAACGCCTGTTCACCATTCTCTGCATAGAACACGTCATAATAGCTAATCAGCAATGAGCCGATGTAGTAGGCCACTTCGCGGTTGTCTTCGACGATGAGCACGCGCTTGCGGTTGTCGTCATCGACAATAGGACTGTCGACGAGCAGTTTTGTACCTCTGTCTTTCCGTTCAAAGGGTTCAAGCGAAAGAGCCATAAGGGGGTATGGAGGGGGGGGCAAGAGCTCTTCGGGCGTTTTTCCGATGATCTTCGCCACATCAGCGCCCTTTTGTCGTAATGGCAGTCTGATAGTGAATATGGTCCCTTCGCCGGGGTTACTTTTCACGTCAATAGTCCCATGCATAGCCACTACCATTTGTTTGGTCAACGTCAAGCCTATGCCCGTCCCATGCCCGGCAATGGTGTGTCTGCCTTGAAAGAATGGTTTGAAGATGTGAGGTAGGTCTTCGGCATCAATGCCTGTGCCGGTATCACTGACAGTAAGAACCATGTTACTCCTTTCTATACGGCTCTTCAGCAACACCTTGCCCCCGTTCGGGGTATTTTTCAGAGCGTTCGACAGTAAATTTGTCACAATCTTCTGTATGTAGTCAACCACGTGGTCTGTTTCTTGTTCTTTGTCTACCACCTCATAACTTAGGTTAATGCCGCGATCACGGGCAATCTGCTGTAGGCTGTCGGTGAGCATACTCAGCAGAGGAACGATGTTTCCTCGTTGCCACTGAGGCGTACCTCCACCCATCTCCATTTTTGCTGCATCGAGCAACTGGTTTACTAATTGTATTAACCGATTGCCTTCATATTCTATGAGTTGTGCCGACCGTACCGTCTGGTCTTCATTGTGTTCTCCATCCAGTTGCAGTTGTCTGCTCAGTCCAAGAATGACGGTCAGCGGCGTGCGGAACTCATGGGTTACATTCGTGAAGAAGGTGTCACGCATCTGTTGTTGTTGGCGCAGATTTTGGTTTTTCTTACCCCGCAGACGATAAGCATAAATGATAAGGCTAATAACAGTAATCAGGAGCATTGTCAATGTTGTACCGGCAATCAGGATAAGGCGATTTTGTCTTTGATGCTCAGCACTCTTTTCCAAAAGTTCGTCATTGCGGAACTCCGCGTTGGCCTTGCTCAGTGCTTCGTTTAATGCTGCGTTGTGGATGGAATCAGCCATAGCAATATACTTTCGCAAGGCAGCAACTGCCTGTCGCGGGTTGCTTGGCTCGTAGGCTTCAGCTAGCGCTTTGTAATCATAGCATACCGATCGAACATTGCCTACCTCGCGCTCCAGATCAATTGCCCTGAGCAGTACTGGAATTGCCTCGTCGCCCCGTTTCATGTCGAGCAGATTATAGGCTACATATTCCAAACTGATAGCCAATAAGTTTCGATCTGGAATCTCCATCTGCTCTACAGCCTCCACAGCCTGCCTTGCTGTTGCCAGTCCACGTTGGTAGTCGCCTTGTCGATTATAGGCATAGCTCAACTGTGACAAGTGGTTTACAACACCCTCATCATAACCGATGGTGCGTGCAGCCTCCAGCGCTTTATTGCCATAGTCTATGGCGCGCTCGGCCTCACCGGCAAAGCTGTAAATTTCACAAGCTATACCCAGAATATTATGTGTGTTGTTGTTCATACCTATTTCTTTATCTATAGCTATGGCTTTCTCCACAAACAATTTTGCCTGGTCTATTTGTGGGATGCTATAGTTGACGATGGCTAAATAGAGGTATGCACGTGCCAGCTGCAAGGGTTGGTTGTGATGCAGGCAGAATTCCATGGCATTCTGGCCTGCCTGTGCTGCCTCGGTCAGTTTCCCTTGCTTATATAGGCAGTAACAGTAATCGCAGAGTAACGTAGCATGGATATTTTCATCGTGATTTTCTGACAAAGGCATGGCTTTTCCTATATATTCTAAGCACTCAGCAAAGTAAGTGTGGTTATAATAGAAACGCTCAGCTGCGAAATAGACCAACAAATCGGCGCTATCGGTAGGTTGATTGTTATTGATGTGCAAAGAATGGTCTGTCAATTTGTCACCATCTATACAGAGGTCAATGATGCGCTGCCCCAATGCATATTTGTTATGACCAGACGTCTGATGATAGTCGCTCAGGAGTGAATCAACGGTCTGAAGTGAAGTACCTGTGATGGCAGACGAACTCAATGATATCAGCAACACGAGGAAGCTAAAAAGTGAGAATTTTTTCATGACATTATTAATTTTGGAATACAAAATTATAAATAATTATTAACAATGGCATTGTATAATGTATTCAATTGTTGTCTAATTTGGGCTTTTGTTCAAAATAGACAACGATTTGGACAAAATTGACAATCCTTTCTGTTTAACAAATTGTATCTTTGTATCAACATTTAAAATGTATTTATGCGCATACTAATAACCACTTTAACCGTTTTTACCATGGTGCTGCTAACGCACGCGCAGACTTGGCCGAAGGTCGACTCTCGGCAATACAACGATGAGACCATTGTCTATGCTGCCATCAGTGACGACACCCCAGAATCTTGGATACTGGCCGCTTTCATCGACAATGAATGTCGTGCTGAGGTTCGTGAATCGTCAGTGGGTGTCGATGGCTCAAAGTTTTTCATCCTCAGGGTCTATGGCAACCGTGATGCCGATAGGGATAAATCCATCACTTTTGCTGTTTGTCACAAGACCTCCCAGAAGGAGTATGAGTGTCAAAGCAGCGAGCCTATTACCTTTAACGGTGAGAGTTTTGGTTCACCGTCGTCACCCATCTTGCTGACATTCTCTACAACTGAGATTCCCTTACAGGGTTTTATTGTCAGTATCGATTCGTTGGTGGCAGGCCAGACTGGCCAACTCCAGCTGACGCCCATTCCCGCCGAAGCTACTTTCCGTATCAACGACCTACCCCTTAACTTTGAAGGGACAAGCGATTTAGGCACGTGGAATACTATCAGTTACGAACTTGTTTCCAGCGAACCTATTATATATAAAGTCGTATCGATCATTCCCTGTCAGTACCAGTTCAGCATAGGCGATATACCCCTTTATCAGATTGATGGCGAGACACCCTTCTCAGGTTTCGAGGTGGCTGCACCGCTGAATCTGAAGGAGGGCTGGCAGTGGCGAACAAACAACTACGGTGACGTAACAGCTTCTGACTTTGGACATATCTATGGAAATAATGCCCTCATTGAGATACGCACGGAAGAAAATCTACTCTACAACGATCCCGCCTGGGGCTACTATGGCACGCTGATGGAGGCTGGACTGCCACAGGAAATGCCTTACAAAGTGCTTATGGCCAAACAGCTGAACAGTCGACTGACAAAAGGCCATTACACCTCCGGTTATTCAGTGACGGTGAACGACGGATGGACGTGGATCCCCTCGCCCTATTATTTTGACCGCCAGCTCACTGCCGTTTTCGATCCGTCACGGCTTCCAGAGGGACTAGTTATTATCTCCAAGGAGCGCGGCTCGGCTGAGTGGGACGGCACCGAATGGATAGGCGACTTACAAGTGTTGCCTGCCAACGAGAGTTTCCTCTGCTATGCAGAAACAGAAAATCCCCTCACCTTGACCTACCGGCCAGAGGCTGAGATAGCCCATGACAACGATAAGGCATTGGTGGAGACACCTGCATCAGCTCGCAGTTTCTTCATCACCGACAAACCATGGCACTATGATGCTACCCGTTTCCGTGACAACATGACAATGGTGATGCAGCTGCCTCAGTTGGAGCATCCTGCCGACTATTCCATTGGAGCCTTTGTAGGCAATGAGTGCCGAGGTGAAGGTCATTTCGTAACAGGACTTAGGCATGCCTTAGGTTATTTCTTCACAACTATCCATTGCTATGAGGGTGAGCGTATCAGTTTCCGTTTATACCATCTGCCATCAGGTCATCAGTATACCATTGATCAGACGATTATCAGCACCGGCCTGCGCCTTGGCTCACTTAGGGAACCCATGTCCTTCACTTCTGAGGGACAAGCCACTGCTATCAGTGGAGCTTCTGCATCATTCCCTCATATAGAGCAGACTTATGACCTAATGGGTCGTAAAGTACGTTCGACGCAGCGAGGACTGCTTCTCCAGAAACTCTCCGACGGCACCTTCCGCCGCATCATCAGATAAAATAAAGTATTAACTCAATAAATGTTACAATTATGAAGAAATTAATGTCTTTTCTCACTCTACTCATCTGTACGATGGGAGCAATGGCACAAAGCTGGAGCAACCCCCACAGTAATAATCCAGGAGGTTACACAGTAATCAATGCCAATTTTGTGGTAGAAAACAGTACTGATGCTGTCTACCATGGAAACTTTAAGTTAGCCGCTTTTGTCGGAGATGAATGTCGGTGGACAGAAAGCGACAACGGATCATCTATGACAACGGAAAATGGTCAAACATTCCTCACTATTAAAGTTCCCGGAAATTATGACAACGAGTCAGACAATGGCAAGTCTATCAAGTTTTATGCATCTGACCTTTTTGGCAAAATTTATGAACTAAAGGTTAGCACGAACATTACTTACGATGAAGAAACCACATATGGTAATCCACTATCTACAAATCGTATTAACCTTACGCTCACTTATCCTACAACTATCACCTTTAACTCGTTTGAGGTTAACAAAGGTGAAAGTATCAATCTGCGTGACCAGATTACCGTTGAGCCAGTGGGAGCCGCGCTTCCTCAGAATTACCAGTGGGATTTAGGCAATTATTCATCATACGCCACCATAGAAGGCGATGTGCTGACCGGTGCAGACTTTGTGAAAGATGCAGAGATTATTATGAGATGTAAGGATGGTAATCACGTCCGGATTGCCAATACGACCTTCAGCGTCGTGAATCATGCTACCGCTATCAACATCGTGACCGACGCAATAACAGTCTTCAAAGACGAAACGACCCAGCTAGACCTCTTTATGAAGAATAACTACCAATTCTTTGCCTATAGTCTCACCCCTACAGATGCCACTGACAACGTGCAATGGGAATATGATGAGGAATATATTGCTATTCAGAATGGTAAATACGTGCCCATTAAAGGTGGTACCACTCAGATCCGGCCTTACATAGTGAAAAGTGATCAGAAGAAACTCTATCCAGCTGACAATAAGAAAATTAGCGTCACCATCAACGTGCCTATTAGTAGTTTTACATCCAATTGGCCAGCCAATACAGAATTCATTTGTAATGTAGATGATGACATTTACAATCACATCCAGCAATATATAAGTATAACGCCTGATGACGCAACTGACAGAACCTTTACTATTACAGGAAATAATGTTGCAGAGTATTTTAACGTCACTGACGGACATATTATAGCACTCAAGGCAACACCATCGGGCAGTCCTGTAACAATAACTGTAAAGGCTAATAATCTTGGCATTACCGATCCTACTTATACGTTCGACATTAACGTTGAAATTCTTAATCAGGCAAAAGAACTCACCATCAGCAGCGATCCACTTATCCTTGATAGTAAAATCACTATCGAGGAAGCTAAGCAAGCTATAGCCAACTATATCACGTGGGGGCCAGAATCAAGTATTCCTTATCCATATTACAGCAAAATTGAACATGTTAGTGGTCCTATCATGGTAGGAAAAGGAAATATCGACGCGAATGGCAACGTTACTCTCGGTATTACTAGCCCGGAAGGAACCTTAGAAACTGTAGGGGGAACTGAAACTATCATTAAAGTTACAATATATTATCGCGATTTCAGTAACTGGGATGGTCAGGGATATCAAACCATAAATGATACTGAAATTACAAAACAATTTACGGTAAAAGTTGTTAGCGGTCTGGAGAAATTCAATGTTGTTGTAACACCTAATGAATCTAATCCCACTGTGGGTACTATTACTGTCACGCCTGTACCTGCTACTGCTCAGTTTGAGTTAGCGAACCCGCAGATTACAGTTGAATCGTCATTATATCCAACATGGCAAACTATCAGCGTAACCACAGTTGAAGAAGCAGCATCAGGATGTTCTTATACATACACAGGATTATTACCTGGCGACTTCAAGGCTACCTTTAGTAGCAATGGTAAATCCGGTGAACAAACGTTTACTGTGCCAGCAGTAGTTAATTTAGCCAATGGCTGGCAATGGAAGAGCAATCCATACGGTGATATAACAAATACGAAAGATGCCAAGGAAGCATTTTTCGGTTCTAATTTCAGCGAAGCCCGTACTTATGACGATCTGCTCTTCAACGATCCAAACTGGGGTTTCTATGGTACGCTAAACACAAAATCTATAGCCCAGTCACAGATGTACAAGGTAAAGATGAGTGGCAGTCAGACCAGCTACATCACGGGAGGACATCCTACTACTAATAACACTAGTTTGGAACTCCAACCTGGCTGGAACTGGATTGGCTCGCCTTACCTCTACGACCGTAAACTTGAGAACATGTTCGACCTCGAAGGAAATCTGCCCAATGGTGTTGTCATCGCATCAAAGGCAGACGGCTCAGCCGAGATTAGTCTCAGTGGAAACACTCGCCAATGGATTGGCGACCTCAAGGTAATTAAGAAAGGCCAAGGCTACCTCATCTATAATCCCACTTCCAATGTTATTACGACAAGCTTCAAACTCGAGGTTGGAAGCATGGCTCAGGGTGACGAGACTTCTGCAGGTGCTCGTCGCAGGACCAGCCACACCACTGTGTGGGAGTATGACCATACCAGATTCGCCAACAATATGACGATGGTAGTCCGTATGCCAGATCTAAAGGATTCTGAGCAATACACCATCGGTGCCTTTGTCAACGGCGAATGCCGCGGTGAAGGTTCTTTTGAAAACGGCTTGGGCTTTATTACCGTCCATACTGACGGCGGTGAACAGGTGACATTCCGTCTTTACAACGAACTGACAGGCCAGTATTTCGACATCGACCAAACTGTCCAGACGCAGAACCGAATCGGTTCACTGAGTGCTCCCATGGTGATGACCTCTGAGCAGGTTGTTACTGGTATCAGCGAGCTACATCAGCAGAATACAGGAGTGGCAGAGCGTTACGATCTGAGTGGTCGTAAGGTGATTGACAGCGGCAAGGGGGTGAGCCTGCAACGCATGATAGATGGCAAGGTCGTGAAAGTTGTTGTCAAATAACATTTCATTCTCTTATAAAGGCGTTCAGGGAGACATGAGCACTCCCTGAACCCCTCCTCTCCTTTCGAACCTAAAATGAAAACAAGCATGATGAGTAGAAAACTCTTACGCGCGTACATTATTATTTTATTATTACTGGGTCTAATGATGCCGGTAACTCTCTTGCGCGCACAGACCATATCCCAACAGACCATTTCGAATATTTCGAAGAGCGATCCGCTCATCATCACTGGTGCTATTGGAACCAGCAACCACTATTACCACTCGTCGGGATTCCAGTACGCTTCGCCCTTCGCCAGTTCGGCATGGGCCAGCATGAACATCTCGCTTTACGGTATCACTATGCCTGTGGCACTCTATTACACTAACTCAGAATTCACCTTCAACTATCCCCATATCGCCTTCAACCTTAATCCGTCGTACAAGAACTGGCAGGGCTACATCGGACAGAGCACCATGCAGTTCTCAAGCTACATCATGAATATGTCTTTCAACGGCGTTGGCATTGAGTATAAAGGCAACAAAGGCTTGCGTTTCGGTGCCTTCTATGGTCGGTTGCGCAACGCCATTAACGACGACCCGGAAGATCTCGACGCCCGTCAACCCCAGTACCGCCGCACAGCATGGGGCTTCAAGGTGGGCTATGGTTCCGGCCCTCACAATATCGACCTCTATGTCATGCGGGCCTGGGACAGCGAATCGTCCGTCCGCGAATACTGGCGTAGCCGCATTGCTCCAGAGGAGAATCTCCTCGTCGGCTTGCGAGGCACCACCCGCCTTACCAAATGGTTGGGCATCTCGGCCAACGTGGCCACTTCTCTCTTCACCAGTGACAACCGTGTCGAAAGTGTAGACAGCCGCAAGTTGGAAAGCTGGGATAAGGTGTTCGACGTTAAGTACACATCGAACATGCGCTTCGCCGGCGATGTGTCGGCCAACATTACATTGAAAGGACTTAACACTTCCATATTCTATCGCATGGTGCAACCAGAATATCGCTCAATGGGTGCCTTATACATGTCTAACAACTACCAGTCGTTAGGTATCTCGGCTAACACCAATTTATTCCACAAAGTATCATTGGGCGGTAACTTTTCCTTGCAAAGCGACAATCTTTCAAAAGAACAGCTATATACCAATAAGGGTTTTGTCTACTCAGCCAACGCCTCCACCCGCATCGGACAGGTGGGGCTGTCGGCTCGCTATAGCGGTTACCAGCAGCGCCAGTACGATGGCTCTATTCAAGTCAATGATTCCACTCGCATCCACCGAATCATGCATAGCATTGGCGGCTCGGCCACCTATTCACTGCAACGTAATATCCTCACCCATACCTTTACCATCTCCGGTGGCTATAACATGAACAAGGACCTCAATAAATATGCCACTGGCCAGAGTGATGTGAAGACCATCTCAGGTGCCGCCACCTATAATGTTCGCGTGGAGCCGTGGAATACCGACTTCGCCGGCACACTAAATCACCAGCAATCTATCGGCTACGACCGTAAATATACCAGCGACATTCTTTCGCTGACCACTATCCGCACTTTCTTTGAGGAGAATCAGCTCAATGTGTCGGCTACTCTCAATGTGTGCTACAACCGTTTGGAGAAGATGCGTGAAAATATGTCGCTCGGTGGCGACATGCAGATCGGCTGGACGCTGAATAAAGTCCATAACTTCAGTCTAAGTGGCGGCATTGCCCGTTCCAACGATGTCAACATCACCGACAACGAATCGATGTACAACATTACTGAAGTCAATGTGGGCTTCAATTATACTTATACTTTCAGCCTCTATGAACTGAAAAGAAAAGCAAAAGGTGAAAAGGTGAAAAAGTAAACGTTTAACATTGAAGATTGATTGATATGAAAAGAATATTGCTGGTATTATCCATTTTACATTTTTCATTATTCATAAGCCACATAGTAGCGCAGGAATCACAAGGCAAGGTTCTCATTACCGTCACACCAAAAAGCCCTGTGCTTCCACCTGATGTGGGGACTTATAAGAGTGACCCAGGCAAGTACTTCGATGTGTCGATTATCAACACCGATGAAACGGAACTATATGTATATTTCGGCATGCAGTTAGAATACCTCATCGATGATAAGGGTTTACCCGTTTCTGACCTCGCAGTAAGTACACCGGCCGACCGTCCGACAAACGTTCCCTACATCATTGCGCCGGGTAGCACTACCCTCAGTCAGATTGAACTGCGCCGACTGTTCAACCATATACCCACCTCGGCCATGCTCCTTGACGATGGCATTATGACAAGGATTGGTGCCAACGACTTCGGTCTATTGCCCGAAGGCACATACCGTGCACGTCTGACAGCCTATCTCTGGGATCGCACACTGGTCAATCAGCAGGGACTTATCACAACCCCCATTCCCCTGTCTGATCCGAACAACACGGGCAGTTGCACCTTCCAGGTGTGCTACCGAGCACAGGCACCACAGTTCACCATGCCCACCTCCATGATGGGCATGCAGCAGACCTTAGGTCTTGAAGCCGTCAAACTTTCAATGTCCAATCCTTTGCTGGCATGGAGCGAGCCAATTATTAATTGCACACCTGACGGCATTCCACAATGGCAGTATGAGGTGGTCATCAAGGAGGTATTGCGCTCTGAGAAAAGCGAATATCTCATGACACCTGACCAGGCACTGGCACAACCCTCCTACGTGACGCGTATGCCTGCCTTGACGCAAACGCAATATTTGCTGAATTTAACCCAGCAACAGAAACTGAAGGCGGGTCATGTCTATGTGGCTCAGATAACGGCCACCCAAAGGGGAAACAAAATGCAGTCAGACTTCGGCTTTTCCCTTGTACAAAACGGTGGCAAGAGCGAATATCTCCTCTTTACACCAGATAAGACAGACGGTGTTACCCAGCCTCCAGTATCCGATGATATCCCAGAGACTCCAGGGCCAACCATCGACGATGACGATGAGGAAGATGACGGAGACGAGGAAGATGACGAAGATGACGACCTCAATCTGGAATTGCTTGGCGTGGACTATGAAATTGGCGAAGATGATGCCAAGTACGTCTTTAGGAATCCACTGTTGGTAAAGCCAGACTTCGGTAAAACCGGAAAGAATGCTGTCTTGGATGGTAATAACGTGGAGTCCGAATGGGAGCGTCCGGCGTTCGTTGGCGGTGTAGGCGAAAAGCCTGATACGCTGAAATTCCGCTATCACGTTAAGATGTGGACACTCTCTGGCTATGCTAATGTTGAGGAAGCACTCCAGCACGACCCCTTCTACGATGCCTACGTCAAGGGTAAGATGCCTGAAGACCCCAATAGTGCCAAGCCGTTGCCGAAGATTGGCGAGATTCCTGCAGATGACGTGGAGACGGCCGTTGATGTCCTGGAGGACTATATCAACTATCCTGATATCGCCAAATTCATCAGCATTGATGACGTTGTGCTGATGCGTGTCATTCCGGAATGTATCAACGAGGAGTCTGTTCGGTTCTTCGACGATGAATGTAACTCCGTGGCATTCACCTACACTGACAAACTGAGTGATGCCTTTGGCAATGCCTGTGCTGATGGTTCTATTCAGGAGAACCGCAAACCCATCAGCATCAGCGATGCCGATATGAAGGGCAAGGTGGTACATGTCGGTGAATACGACATGGAGATGGGCGATGACGTGAAGCAGGATGGCGACCACTCTTGGAGCGGTTCAGGCTGGATACTCTGGATGCCATTCGGCCAGAAGGTTAAGATTGGTGTGAAGTTCGAGGGCATCTCCATCAACGATAGTTACATTATGTACAATGGTGTGGTGAAGAGCGAGTCGAAGTCGAACTGGCAACACCTGAAGGATCGTGCCAGCAAACTGAAGGATGAGTTAACTGATACCAAGGATTTGGAGGAATGGATTCCCGACGACATCTTTACAGAGTGGGGCCTCGACAACCTTGTCGGTGCTGCTACACCCGACGCGCTGAAAGGTTACATGGAGGGACATAAGAAGGACATTGCTGGCGGTGTGAACAATCTGGCCAAGCAGGTTAAGGCCTCCAAATATTACGACTATGTACGTAAGGGCTATGCTGTCTATGAAAACTTCATGAACGGCGACTTTGGCCATATGCCCGACATCGAGGTATTCCTGCCCTTGCAGCTGCCTAAGAAGATTAACCCGTCGCCAGTCGACATCCAGGTCATTTCCATGGAATGGGAGCCGACCCGTGCTTGGATGAACCTCATGGGTATGACCACGCTCCCCGACAACGACATCACCGAGGAGAACATCCTTATGTTCGGTGCACCCCGCACATGTATGGATCCTGACCGTGTCCTGCCTGGCACAGGTAACATCATCCTGCTTGAAGACCTGAAACTGAACGATCCGAAGTCAGACTTTACCATCAAGTTCTTAGCCCCACAGAACAAAGAAAAACCAGAAGACGGTTGCATGATACACTGGGAGAATGATGCCCTTCAGATGCTGTCGGTGAAGGCTGAGATGGAAATTCCCGACATCATCAAGTGCGACGATCAGGGTAAACGCATAGAGGGCGAACTGCCCAAGCTGACGGTGGAAAGCAAGGTGGAAGACTGGGAGAACTGGTATGCTTCAGTCACCATAGATCCCTTTGAGCACGAAGACTTGCCTGGCTGGACTTTCATTGCCAAGGACGTAACGCTCGACCTGTCGGTAAAGCAGAACCATCCAGACATGAAGTTCCCTGCTGGTTACGATAAGAGCCATTTCCCCAAGACCAAGTTCGAACCAGACAATGCCTGGACGGGACTCTTCATCAACGAAATCTCCGTCATGATGCCTGAAGGCCTCCTGAAGAATGGTGACAAACGTTTCTCCATATCTGGCATGAACATGCTCTTCGACAAGAGCGGCGTCACAGCTTCCGTCGGTCTGAAAGACCCTGTTGATACCTCCATAGACGACTGGGCACTGCGCATCAAGAAGGTGGCCATCAACATCCTTCAGAACGACTTCCACGGCTGCGGTATGGACGGTGACATCCATGTGCCGCTGACCGATGACGAAGACTACATCGCCTTCAACTGCGACATGATAGCTGTAAAGCATGACCACAAGACATACACAGCCGACGACCCTGACCCCAAAGCTGACAAGTCTACCACCTTTGACCTCATACTAAAGGTTCAGCCCACCGAGGACGGTAAGAACGCTCTCGATGGCAAGCTTAAATTCGATTTCTGGCTCGCTACACTGAAACTTGACAACAAACAGACCTACTTCCTTCTGGAGGCTATCGACCAAGGCAAGGACGCTGCAGGCACCGACCTGGGCTACGACACCAAAGTCGAGCTGTGCATGGCTGGTGATATCAGTATCGGTGGTGAGACAGTTAGCAGCTGGATACAGGAGCAACTGGATAAGCTGCCGCTGAAACTGGAGATGCCTGACATCCACTTCACGCAGATGCGACTGTCGAACCGCAAGCGGTCTGACGAATGGGTTTACGGTGAAGCAGTGCGGAAGGCGGCACAGGAGGCATACGAAAACGAAGGCAAGTCCAGTACACTGCTCGTCTTGGGTAAGAACAAGACCATCGAGTTAGGATCGCCTGACTCGCCGTGCTACTTCGACTGCGGTAACTGGTCGGTAGCCTCGGCACCCAAGAAGATCGGACCGTTCTCGTTCAGCATCGAGGACTTCGATTATGGAAAGGTGCCAGGGTGTGACTCCGTCTATGTGCAGGCCACGGGTAAGATTGGCTTTATCTCCAACGGCTCCGAACCCATCGTGACTGCTGGTACCTCGTTGCGACTAAATGCCGAGGTGAACATCAAGGAGAAGAAACTGAGCTATGCCGGTATCAAGTTCTTAGGCTGCTCGCTCGACATCAAGACGGCCGGCATGCGTATCATGGGTAAGCTCGACTTAGGAGGCTATGGCGAAGAGGGAAGCGAAGACCACGATGACGGCTACAACGGAAGTCTGGAGTTCACCATGCCTGGTGAGCTGTTTACAGTCGCTGCATCCGGTGGTTACTATGAGCACAAGGCGGCAAAGGAAAGCACAAGCGACAAGAGCTACTCTTGGGGTTACTTCAAGGCTATGATGGACAGCAAGGCCGGCATTCATGCCGACCCACTGGTCATCAACCGCATTGCCGGTGGTTTCTACTTCAACTGCCGACCCACAAAGAGCGATAAGGATCCGAAGGACAAGTTCGGCGGCAACCCGGAACGCCTGTATGGCGCCATCGGTGTAGCCTTGGGTATGACCATGTCGACCACGGCTGGCGAGGAGACCCTGAAGGCCGACGTTGACCTGTTAGTGGTTTACAACAAGGAGACCAAACGATTGTCAACCTTCATGTTCAACGGCAACCTGGAAGCCGTCAGCGGCATCGTCAAAGCCGAGGTAAGCCTCATTTATGAACATACCACCATGAACCAGAGCAAGACCGAAGAAGGTCCGGTGGATGCATCGACAGCCAAGGATAAGGAAGAGAAGACCAAGGATCGTTACCTCTGCCTGAACGTCACCGTTGAGTTCGGACTTGACAGTGACAAGCTGAAGGAAAAGATATTGGGAGCCAACGCCAAGTTGTTGGACATCAAGGACAAGATGGACGAGTTCCAGTCCAACCTCGACAAGGTCGACCTCAATAGTCTCGGCATGAGTGCCCCGCAACAGGGTCTGGGTCAGCTCTCCGGCGACTATGAGAAGAATGCCGACGGTGTGGCCAAGGAAGGCGAAGACAGCTCAGGGGATACAAAGGAGAAGAAAGATGATGCCAAGGATTTCAGTGCAGGAAAGACCAAGATTACCATTGAGTTCATGATCACTTGGGCCAAGGAAGGCGAGGTGTATGATAAGCCCAAATGGCATCTCTACGTAGGCGAGCCCGCTAAGGATAAACGCTGTACCTATACCTATCTGAAGTTCAATAGCTCTGTCGTTACCGTTGACATCGGCGCCGACGGCTACCTCTGTCTCGGTAATGAACTGCCCGACAACGGTGCTCTGCCCGCCATTCCCGATAAGATCACACAATTCCTGAATGGCGAGAAGAAAGAAGGCATCGATACGAATGCCGACTTGCAGAAAGTTGAGCGCTCTCGTGCCCAGGCGACCAAAGCCCTGCTTGACCCGTCAAACATGAAGGGTGGTGTCATGGTTGGTGCCTCTTGCTGGGGCGACATCAGCATTAATCTCGGGCTACTTTATGGTTCCATCGAGAGCCTGGCAGGTTTTGATGCATCCCTCATCAATTATGGCCAGAATGCCGTATGCGTCAACCTCCGTTCCAGCATGGGTTACCATGGTTGGTATGCTCTAGGCCAACTCTATGCCTATTTGGCTGCGAAACTGGGTCTGCATATTAAGATTGGTAAACTCATTGACGAGAAAGTGGAACTTATCAATGCTGGTATCGGTGGGGTGCTTGACATGGGCCTGCCAAATCCATCATGGGTAGAAGGAAAGATTGGCGTGAAATTTAGTAGCAGTCTCTTCAAGCTGGATCGAAAGTTCACATTTGCCGCCGGCGACCACTGCGTTCCTTTCGTTGGCAATGCTCTCGACGGATTCGAGATGTTCCAAGGCGTCAGCCATGGTAGTGACAGCCTATACGAGGCACTCTACAAGCCTGAATTCGCCATCTCAAAGAGCGATGCCAACAAGATAACCTTCAATACCAATATGTCTATCGGCAGTCACTATCGATTGGTAGACCCGTCGTATGCAGCCGAGGCAGGTAATGACTCCACGCTTAACATGCACAACAGTCGCACTTATGTCTTCGACATGAATCAGAATCTGAACACCAGAGACATGAAGATGGGTGTGCGTCTCATCGACTTAGGCACCAAAGCCACCGAATTGGTAGCAGAAGGCAATGACTTAACGCCTTCGGAATTCCTCCGTAGGTTAAGGGGCGATAAAACCACGGGATTGGCCGAAGAGATCAGATATGATGTGCTGAGCATGCTGGGCAAATACAAGTCGTTTATGGAATTCCTGACAAAGCAGTTCAACAAGCGTTCACAGACCTCGGCCGAGACCAGTTGGGTGATGTCATCGAACAACATCCAAACAGCCACTGTGGAACGCATGCTTGACGAATATGACCTGAGTAAACTGAACTCCACCATCGACAAGGCACTTGACAATAAATACTATAGCGATGTGACTGAAGTTGATGTCAGCTTCCGTGAGGAGAAGGGTACCGTATTCCATCTCACCAATATGAATTTGAAGCCTGGCCACAGCTATGCCCTCGTATTGAAGGGCGATGCCTATGAGATACAGAACGGTAAGCGCGTCTGGGTGGACTATTACACAGAAAAAGATCATGTACCCATTCACTGGCGACAGTCCAAACTTTGGTTCTTCCGGGTCAAGAGCGATTCCGAAGAGATTGTCATCGGCGATTCACTGCGCGACCTCAAGCCTTACGTAGCTTTGGCCTATCCGTCGGTAGACGGCACGACTGTAAAGACCGGCAGTGAAGGCTATACCACTGCATACATCAACGACATCCTGCATCCTACTATTGCCTTAAACCGTGACTTGCAGAGCGTATTACCAAAGGAGAAGATGAAATGGGTACTCACTGCCTATCATGAGGCAGACACAGCCAGGTGGCATCAGACACAGACTGCCAATGTTGTCTATAAGACTCCGCTAAACAATTGTTTGAACTTAGAGCCTGAGAAGGCTTTCAATAGAGTGGCCGAGTTCGACAAAGCGCATGACTTCAACGACGAACTCTACCACCTCCAGCTTACCTACACATATAAGTATAAGGAAAAGGATGTGGAGAACGATAGTGTTGTCAGCCTGGTTGATTTATGGCTTATAGCGGCACCTCACGATGTCAGCATAAAAGGCAAAACCTATGATGACAGCTGGAAGGTGACCACTTCGAGGAATGTCACTGGCCGTACTCTACCATATAGCCTGCCATTTGTTGGCTCACGTCCATTGGAACAGCCGTCCATAGACTATGAGTCCATGCTTGCCAATTACAAACCTTCCGAGAGTGGCAAAGAGAATCCTGATGTCAGACTTATTGACAATACGGCCAAGTATAAGAATAAACCGCTGCGACTCATTGACCCTTACCTGTATTTAGGCTATCTGTCGAAGTGGACGTTTATTGGTGACCGCGCTGTCAGCAAATATGCTTTTGATGATGTGGAGATTCCCTTCGGTTCCGAATCGCTCATCTTTGACAGGGACGGAACCGTTGTCAACACTGAGATTATCAAGGGCGAAACCAATAAGACTCTCTATGAGATACGAAACGAGATGTATGGTACTTGGAATGATTGGTACTACAACAATGACCAGTTGCCCATGTACCCATTACCCATTACGGCAGGTACTGTCGGCGGTCCCACCACAAGCAATCAGGACGGGCGGGCCTCAACCGTCACACCGCTAGATCTCAATCACTTCGATGATCAGAGCTATAACCTCTCGGATATGGTTGAGAACTTCACTGCTGCCTATGATGTAGCCAGTATGATGTGCAGAAAGTTGAAGCGGCATGCCACTGAGCTGTTTGACGAGTTTGCATGGAATTGGATTGAAAACAATAATTCCATTAGAAACGACTCGCTCAATGCTGCCATACTCAGGTGGAACACCCTGCACCGCGGACAGTACCTTGAAGCATCAAGTCGGGGAGTTACTGCCAAGGTGCCCTTCTACCAACTGCCACTTATCTTTGGCGACTGTTTCGGTGGAAATGCCAAGTACAAAGGTAAGAGCATTGATAATAGTAAGCGCTCGTTCCAGCACTCTATCGGTAAGAGTGACATCACTGACACAGGTATTCGCTGGCCATCGGAAATGTCAAACATCTTCTTCTTCCGACTCATTGGCAAGGAGGGGTTCGACGAGGTGGAGCCCGAGGCATTCTCACGTTACTCCAGCAAGTGGCTCAACTGCTATGCCAATTCTACTGGCATGCAAATTGACTGGGACCAGTATGATGCTGCTACGGCACTGAAGGCCGTCAGCAAGTTCAAGGCACGCATCTACCGTGTCGACACCTACGACATGAGTACTGGCCAATACATGCTCAGCAACCTGGATGACAACGGCCAGGGTATGGGTGGAGGCCCATGGTACGAGGATATAATCATCGATGCCAGTAACAAAGTGGCCAAGAACATGGGCGACATGTATGACATGGTAACTGCTGGGCGCAGATACTTGGATTCTCACTTCGACAAGCCCACACTGCAGGCTCTGTGGACTGCCAACAACACAACACTGACGATAGTCTACTCAGATTCTGTCTATACCGCCGGCAACAAGTTAGAAGGCTACAATGTAAGTCAGGTTTGGGCGGGAGACGAATTCACCGACATGATGGCTAAACAGAATGGCGGTGAGAAGAAGAACATCACCAAGGTTGTCATCGATTCCTCACTGAAGGATGCAGAACTCAGCTCCACTGCAAACTGGTTCTGGGGATGCAAGAAACTGACCAGTATCACCGGCCTGAACAATCTGAATATGAATAATGTAACCAATATGTTCGGTATGTTCGGCAACTGTAGCAGTCTCACAACGATCGACATGAGCAGCATTGAAGCGCCAAAGGGATCGAACACCGGCTTTATGTTCTCAGGCTGCTCGGCACTGTCGACACTGCATATTGACAAATTCGGTCCACAAGCTATCCAGAGTTGTGGTGGCATGTTTACTGCCGTACCCAATACTCTCACCACCTACTATTCTTACGACCTCGACGAGCGGATCAAGGAGCAGATTCCTGGGAAAAAGGTAGAAGGCAACAACCCCGTGAAGGCGATCTATGCTACCAACGACCTAGGAGAAAAGGTGTTGCTGTTCATCAATACCATGAGCGACTACAGCAGAAACATGACTTACGACATTAAAGGTAAGAATGAGACCTACAGGCTGAAGGTGCTCAAAGTATGGAAGGGCGACGATGTGCTGAACAAGACTGACGGCAAATGGCCCTGGAGAGACTACAACAAGCATATTGTTAAAGTCTACATCGATCCGTCGTTCAAAGATTCGCCCACAAGCACACGCTCTTGGTTCTATGAATTTGAGAACCTGACCAGCATTGAGGGCATGGAGAACCTGAACACCTCGAAGGTGACGAATATGAACTTTATGTTCTGGAAGAACAGCAAGTTGAAGAGCCTGGACGTCACGAAGCTGAACACCAGCAAAGTGACAACCATGAAGGAGATGTTCTATGGCTGTAGTGGTCTGACAGAACTCGATGTCACTCATTTCGACACACGTCAGGTCACAGACATGAGCAGACTCTTCTATGATTGCAGCAGCCTCACGAGTCTGGACATTAGCAAATTCAGCCTTGCAAGTGCCACTACTCTGAAGTCAATGTTCTCTGGTTGTAGCAGACTGACATCCATTACATTGGATGGCGGTTTCTCTGGTACCTTCTCTGGTACCGACGTCAGCTACTTATTCTACAATTGTAGCAACCTGAAGAAAGTGGAATTCGGCTATGGATTCAACACCGACAAAGTTACGAATTTCAGTTGTATGTTCAGTGGCTGTAATAATCTGGAGGACATTATCGTATTCGGCAATGGACAGTTCGAAATAGAAGAAGCCACCGACTTGTCATACATGTTCAACAACTGCTATAAGCTGGCGAAATTACCATTCTCCTGGAGCAGCCAGAAGGTAACTACTACAAGAACGATGTTCCAGAATTGTAAGGCTCTGACAGAGTTGAATCTCTCAGCCCTTAGAACCGCCAATGTCAAGGATATGAGCTATATGTTCTTTGGCTGTGAGTCACTGAAAACGCTACGGTTAGAGAACACGACGACCGAAAAGGTTTCCAGCAACGACAAAATGTTCACAAAAGTGCCTGTCAACTGTACCATTTACATGCTCTATGACACATGGAATGGTAACAGTAACATCAAGAGCGCGTTGCCGAAGAATACCTACCATAATTTGAAGCTGATCTATCCGGCAAAGATACTGCGCGTAAAAAATGGTCTGAATAGCCAACTGGTGTTCCTCAATACCACCACTAACTATGCAACGGGAGGAACCTATGAGGGTAATACCATTCTTAATGTCTATAGCGGATTGGATATCTACACAGAATATCCAGACTGGGCATTTAAAAAGGAAATCCAGGAAAATATCACTTCGGTAACCATCACTTCAGATTTCCAGAATGTGTCGCCTTACACGCTGCAAGGATGGTTCTCGTTGCCCAACCTGAAGAGCATCACTGGACTGCAGTACCTCAACACGTCACAGGCCACCAGTATGCGGCAGATGTTCTATGGGTGCAAGGATCTTACTACACTCGACCTCAGCAACTTCGACACGCAGAACGTCAAGGACATGTATATGATGTTCAGCGGTTGCTCAAGCCTGAAGAGCCTCGACCTGTCTTCCTTCAATACCAAAAAGATGGCGAGTTCGACCAGCATGGAATATATGTTCAGCGGATGTTCTTCGCTGACATCACTGAATGTCAGCAGCTTCAACACGTCGAATGTCAAGAGCATGATGGGCATGTTCGCCGGTTGTGAGAGCCTGACCCAATTGTCGCTTGACAATTTCGACACCAGGAGCGTGCAGGACTTCTTCTTGATGTTTATGGGATGCGAAAGCCTGACCGAGCTCAATCTCAGCAGCTTCAGTACTGAAAGCATTAAAGGTGCAGGATTTGCTGCTATGTTCTCAGACTGTATGTCTCTGAAGAAACTGACTGTGGGAGCAGACTTCCGCACAGGTGATGCTATTTCTAGCACTGATTATCCGACATTTGCCGGTGTTCGTGATATGGAAGTGATAGTCCCTGACAACATGGTGAGCCTCATGCACAACGAGTTTGTGAGCGTCCTCGGATTCATTGATGGTGATACGGGATGGTTCCACGATAATGGAGAGCAGTCGTCGGAGAAAGTGCCACAAGTCATTTGGACAGAGAACAACGCTACTCTCACGTTCTATAATGGCCCGCTGCGCAAGGAAGGCGGAGTGTTCGGTGGAAATAAGATCACAAAAATGTGGAGTGGTAAAGATATCACGGAAACAACCACAACCAAGCGCAACTATACGGGCAAGCAATTCGAAGAGGGCTGGGGAAATACTGAATACCCATGTGCACCTTGGACGGTAACTCTCATTGATTATGACAAGCCCATCAGGCTGGTGATTGACGAGTCGTTTGCAGAGGTTCGTCCGACGAACACAACAAGCTGGTTCGCGTATTGCAACTGTACTTCTGTTAAAGGTCTCGAGTACGTCAACACTTCTGCCGTTACAAATATGAGTAGGATGTTTGCACATTTCCACAAGGAAGACATGGTGCTTGACTTGAAGAGCTTCGAGACGGCCAACGTCACAAATATGGGTGGAATGTTTATTGACCTAAAAGTCAAGAGTCTTGATTTGAGTAGCTTTAATACGGCCAATGTCACCAACATGAATAATATGTTCTCCGGTTTCCATCTGAGTGAATTAGATTTGTCAGGTTTCAACACGGCCAATGTGACAAATGCCGGTTCATTTATCAAACGTGGGAACTATTATATTATTTCAGGACCACCAAGTAAACTAAGGAAACTAATCGTAGGCAGCGGCTTCACTTTGGAGAGGCAGACAGAAAAACTGACTGCATTTGTCGGCATTTCCAACGTTGACATTTTGGTTAAGCCCGCTACTGCACTGGAGACCGTAAGGCAAGCTTTTGTCAACAAATTAGGCTTCGTAGAAGGGACAAACGGGCGTTTCATCACCTCTGTTAGCAACAAGAAACAAGCGATATGGACAAAGGACAATAAGACGCTGACATTCGTCTATGGTAACCAGTATGTCGTAGGCGACAAGTATCAGGGTAAAGATATTACCAATGTCTGGAGAGGCACCGATGTCGTTAATTTCTCCGGCGATAATGCCCCATGGTATGATATCGTGAAAGATAAGGTGACGACCGTGGTAATTGATGAGACCTTTGCTAATGTGAAGCCCACAAGGACAAGTTGGTTCAAGGGATTCCAAAATCTGAAGACCATCAAGGGCATTGAGAACCTCAACACTTCCAATACGAAGAATATGTCATCGATGTTCGAAGATTGTCAGCAGTTGGAAAAAATTAACATTTCACATTTCAGTACAACGAATGTGACCAATATGGGTAGTATGTTCTATAATTGCAAGAAACTGGAGAATATTGACCTCTCTAACTTCGACACACAGAATGTCACTGATATGTCGTATATGTTTGACGGCTGTTCTAATCTGACCGAATTAGACGTCAGTAAATTCGATACCCATAATGTGACAAGCATGGCATTCATGTTCTACCATTGTGAGAAACTAAGTTCGCTCAGCATATCTAATTTCAACACATCGAATGTGACAAACATGAGCAACATGTTCAACGGATTCAAGGGTACTTCCCTCATCTTCTCATTCAACACATCGAATGTGACGAATATGAGCCACATGTTTAGTGACTGTAGTAACCTGACATCAATCAATATCGCCAACTTCGACTTGAATAAAGTATCTAATCTGAGCTGTATGTTCTATGGCTGCTCAAGCATCACAAGAATGGACATTAGCCGTCTTGGTACTTCAACGGAGCTCACGGACATGTCGTATATGTTTAAAGACTGCAAAAAACTGACAGAGGTTGACATTTATGAATTTAACACCCAAAAGGTGAAAAACATGAAAGAATTGTTCTCTGGGTGCAGCAATCTGTCTGATCTGAGAGTTGGCAGCAATTTCAGTGTGTCATCTCTGTCAAGCAAGCAAAGCGGTGTATTCAGTGGTGTAACTGGACTCAATATCCACATGCTTGAAACATTATACAAGAATAGAGATGCTATCTTTGTAGACAAGCTCGGCTTCATAAAAGGTCGGTCAAACTCTGGAAACGGCTATCTCTCGGATCCTTATCATGACGACCCAAATAGATAAGATTTAGAAACAGAAAAAGAACACGATATGAACTATAAGACAATCATCATCGGAATAGCCTTGCTGGCGATTGGCCTTCAAGCAGGAGCACAAGGTACGGTCAAGAAGAATAATCCCCATGCCACCGTGAAACGCGAACGCATGGTGCCACTTGTCACCAGCAAAATTAAATTGCTGACTCGCACTTACGGCGACAGTATTGTGTTACGGTGGGCTCCCGAGGACTATGTCTCGTGGAAGTACTTGGCAACGACTGGCGTGAACGTACTGCGTGTGCCTAAGGGCGATGGTCACCGGGGACTGCAGATTGACACGTTAGCCTATGCCCTGAAACCACTATCATTAGAACAGTTCCAAAACCGCTATCCGGATAATGACTCATTGGCATTAGTGCCAATGGGCGTGCTCTATGGTGAAACGGAGAACCGTAAGTCTGAACACGAGGGGACGATGGGGCGTAGCCTTGAATATAACAGTGAGCAAGACATGGCCTTCGGCTTCGCCATGCTTGTTGCAGAGTGGCGTAAGGATCTGGCTGAGGCTATGGCCGTGAGATTCACCGACCGCACTGCCAAGCCAGGAGCCACTTATGACTACTACATACAACCCACTGTGTGGGAGAATGGCGGACAGCTCATTTTCGAGCCGGGTGTGGCAGAGGATGTGGTGAACAATCCCTACAATCCCAAGAGTTACGTGTTAGAGGTCACCGACTCGTTGTCGACCCCGATGACACTTGTCCTGAACTGGCATGACCATGAACACTCCAGCTTCGAGGTGGAGCGGCGCTTTGTGCGCGACATGAAGGGCGTTACCTATGATGACAGTCCCTGGGAGAGCATCACCCGCAAGCCCTACGTCTCGATGGTGGAACAGCCTGAGGATGAAGACCTCTGCGTCATGGGCGACTCTGTGCCTAGATTAGGTGTGTGGGAATACCGCATCATGGGCTATGACGCCTTCGCCGATCTGAGTGAACCGTCAGCACCCCACCGAGTAGTGGTTCGCGACATCGAACCGCCTACACCACCAATGCTGAAATATATTGTGCTGGAACGGCCAGATGACAAGCCTTCGGCAAAGGTGTATGCACACATTGTATGGGAGAAGCAAGACCTGGAGGAAGATCTGGCAGGCTACCGCATCTTCTACAGCAGCAACCGACAACAAAGTGAGACGTGGCGGCCTCTGAACCAAGACCTGATAAACCCTAAAGATACCCTTTACAGAGTTGATGTCACCCAAATGGGTACCTGCATGGTCTATGTCGCCGCCTACGATGACTGGGGCAACGAGTCGCGCTCGTTCGTGCAGATGTTGAGAGTGGACGATTATGAGGCTCCTCCTGCTCCCACCGGCCTTAAGGCCCATGTAGAAAAGGACGGCCGGGTGACATTGACATGGAACACGCCGGCAGACGATATATCATACTATCAGGTTAGCTTTGCCAACGACACCACCCATCAGTGGAATATCCTCAGTAGTTCCAACCTGACAATACCTACCTATACCGATACACTGGCCATGGATCTGAACCAGAAATATATATATTATAAGGTGCGTGCGATAGATTACTCTACCAATGAAGGTGAGTGGTCGAAGGTAATCCAGGTGAAGCGCCCCACTTTCCTCGTCCCAGCTGTAGCCCATCTTGACTCGGCATGGGTGAACGCCGACGGCATCCATATGATCTGGGTGACAGGAGCTGACGAACAGATGAACCGTCATTACGTCTATCGGTGGCAGGACGGTGACAAGATGCGCACCGTCATTGCCCGCTGCAATGCCGACTCGGTAAAGGCCCAAGGCAACATCATACGCATCGACGATACCCCGCCCTATGATAAGAAACGACGCTATCAGTATGCAGTCGAGTCGTTCAATACCTCGCACATCTCCAGCGGACTGAGTCTGATATACAGTGCCAAGCGGCGTCCGCCACTGATGGTAGAAGGTAAGATAGAACTGGCTGGAGACTACATGACCCGGGAAGCCAAGACGAAGCTTGTGTGGAGTCTCACGGGTATGAAGGAAAAGCTGGAATATTATTACTGCATTTACCGTTTGGGTGAAGGTGAAGAAACCTACCAGAATGTCACTACCACCACTCAGGACGTGACAGAGTACGAAGACCTGCTGCTGAAACCAGGCCAGAAGGCTGAGTTCTATGTAAAGCTGCGCACCAAAGACGGACGTGAGAGCCAGCCCTCGAACGTCATCACGGTCAGCGCGCCCGAAAAGAAGTGAAAATAGTGAAGAATATGAGGAATATATTGAAGTTTTTAAGTCTCTTAATAGTCGCGTTCGCCTTGGTGTCGTGTGGCGATCTCTTCGAATTCGAGGGTGAGACGTCCGATCTGAACAAGATAACGCTCGACCGCCACACGCTCTATATGATGGCTGGCGATACATACCAGTTCTCTGTCAGCTTCGAACCCGACACACTTCGTAACAAGTCTGTCTACTGGATGTCGAACAATGTGAACGTGGCCACTTTTGAGAATGGCGTGCTGGTGGCAACGGGTGAAGGCGAGACTACCGTCACTGGTATCTCTATTGAGCATCAGTGTGTCGACACCTGTCACGTCGTGGTGAGCTACGGGTGGTATATGCCAGAAAACTACTACCCCTTCGATATGGTGGTTAATGCCGACATCATCGTCAATGGTCAACCAT
>Ga0247608_10002099_pt1 | contig 25795 bp, 22 predicted proteins | sample 176DNAGHGlowgp2_FD_193490 | JGI IMG/M metagenome (GOLD analysis project Ga0247608, IMG submission 193490) | Sheep rumen microbial communities from Palmerston North, Manawatu-Wanganui, New Zealand - 1766 DNA GHGlow gp2 | ecosystem: Host-associated > Mammals > Digestive system > Stomach > Rumen ... | reverse complement strand
GGGGAGTTGATGTCTTTCTTTTTTTGTCTGGGATGGGATTAGTCAGATCGCTGACAAATAATAGATTGAAAACTTATTACATTCATAGGTTTAACCGTATTATCCCAAGCTGCATTCTTTGTGGTTCATTTAAATATATAATATTTTTATTATTAGGGGAATCTGTTGCTATTCTACAAAAGGGTCTTAACATTGGAATCTGGTCAATAGTGAGTTTTGATTTGTGGTTTATTCCATCTATCATTATTATATATATTATCGCTCCTGCATTATACTTGTCAATCCGTAAATGGCCATATCAGACAATTCTTATAACAATGTCCGTTTTTATTTTAAATGGTATATTCATAAGACCTGGTGTCGGATTTGATTGGATGTCACCTATTGGCATTTTTTCTTATACGACAGAACGTTTGCCAGTATTTTTAGCGGGAATGTATACAGTCATAAAAGAAGAATGGATAGATGGGAAAATAGGCTGTTCATTTCTCTTTCTTATTGCAGCATTTATTTTTGCCATAATTGAAAAAATAGGCATAACATACCATGGTGTTTCTACATGCAAGTTCTTTTTACTAATGATGGGGATGCCTGCATTGATCTATTTATGTGTATCCCTATTATCATTTCTCCCTGATAAACTAATAAAAGCAATTGATTTCTTCGGTAAATATTCCTTAGAACTATATTTAGTTCATGAATTCATTTTTTGGACTATGATAATAAAATGTGATTCTGGAAATCCATATTTTATGTTAGTTATTGGTTTTGTCTTGTCATGTCTCACTGCCTATTTATGCAAATATCTAACTATAAAAATCAAAACCATACATATTACCCATGAACACAAATAATAGTAGCGATAGGCTTTCAAGGGCAATAACTTGGTTGCGTTTCCCCCTTATTTTCTTCATAATTATGTTGCATTGCTATTCTGTGCAGAGATTGGAAGGCAACCATGATTTTTATTTCAAAGTAATATATCCTTTCTCTTTATGGTTGGGTGAGACCGGAGTGCCTGGATTTTTTTTCATCTCAGGCTATCTGTTCTATCTAAGTAAGAAATCATATTTACAAAAGATTCAGAGTAGAATAAATACCCTACTAGTACCATATCTATTATGGAATCTTTTATTATTAGCCTTATATCTTATTGCATATGCTTTTGGTTATCCACAAGACATAAATGGAAAAAGCATAGTAAACTATGGAATCATCGACTATTTACGCGTCTTTTGGGACAGAGGCTCATACGACAATGGAAACTTTACGCCTCTTTTGTGCCCATTATGGTATATCCGAAACCTAATAATATTGTCTGTTCTATCACCATTGTTCTTCTATTTGATAAGATATGCAAGAGAAGTATTCTTATTAATCACGACAATATGGTGGATGATGACTTATGACAATGCATTTATCCCTCAAACCATTTTATTTTTTAGTCTTGGGGCATATTTCTCTATTTTTCAAATAAATCCTTTGCAGGTAGTTGACAAAAGGAAAGGATTCTTTTTGTTTTGCTTTATCATCCTTGCTATTAGTGATATAATTTGCCATATAACATCAGTAACACAACTTAACCTACAAATTCATCGTCTCTCATTGATTTTCAACATATCCGCATTAATATTACTTGCAGATCGTTGTGTTAAGTATAAATATACGAATCAAATGCTAACAAATGCTGCATTTATAGTTTTTTGTATACATTACCCGATTGTAGTTATTCTTCGTAAGTCTTGTATTATCTATTTCTCTGAAGCTCCAGATTCCATCCACATACTACTCTATTTCGCATGCATCATCCTATCTACGCTAATAAGCATTCTTTTCTATATTTTACTTGATAAATATTTTCCAAGAACAAAATCAATTATCTCTGGTAATAGATCATGAAAAAAGTTCTTATAGATTTCAAACGTACAGAATACGACCCTGTCATAGACTATATAAAAGGGCTATGTATTCTATTTGTAATATGGACTCATTGCATGACCCGCGAAGAATTAAGTCTAATACTTTTCCCTTTTTGGGGAGATACCGCAGTACCGATATTTCTCATTATACAGGCCTTTCATTGTTACAAAAAAAATTCTGATGCCAGAATACCAGATATCAAAAAGTTGTGGTTTAGGATATTAAAGCCATATCTCATTTTATTAGGATGCACATTCATATTAGACTATTTCATATATTTTCAAGACACAAACGGGACATTCGACCTTCACTTGTATTGGCAATTACGTGGACCGGGATCATACTATATCTTTATTTATATCCAATTTGCATTCATACTGCCATTATTAAGGCCTATTTTTAATAAGATTTCACAGAAATGGTATTTTTTACTATTTCTCCTTGCTTCACAAATTTCAGAATTTGTTTTCAGCATTGCAAACTGTCCTGACAATATATATCGCTTAACCTTTTTCAGATACATCTTCCTTATATACTTGGGATATCTTATAGCTCAAGAAGGAATAGAAATAAACAAGAAAATTATTCCAGTCATAATTTTAAGCGTTATATTTATATACATTTTTTGTTACACATCATACGACCTGCGCCCCATATTCTGCACAAACCATAATTTCTGGCCTTTATGCCACTGGGTCTGCTATTTTTACATTGCCTACTGTGTTATTGGCTTCATGAAAAATTCATATGGACGCATGGCTGATAATAATCTTAGAATTGTAAATCTTATCAAAAAAATAGGCAAATATTCTTATGAGATCTATTTATTTCAAATATTCTATTTCTCAACCATAAGCATACATATTGGAAATTATGTTTCATCTGTTGGTAATTATTTTATAGAAAGAACAATATATGTTATAATTTCAACCACATTATGTACACTACCCGTTTTATACATTTTAAAAAAGAGATACTTATGAAGTATATTCTGACTATCCTATTAATCTTGGTCTTTATTGTAATATTCCTATTTTACAATTATTACTCACCACCAAGATTGTGTAATCCATATTCAACAAAGAACCATGAAGATACATTCCGAATTGCCTTTATTGGTGATAGTTGGGCTTTTTTTCACAGGAATCACGAATGCGAAATAGCCCAATTACTAAAAAATCACACTCATCGCCCAATCAAGGTTCACACATTCGGTATCTGTGGATTGACAAGCAAAGAAATCTATACGTCTATACTTAATCATAATGACTTTAGAGATTTCTTTCAAAAAAGACATTATGAAGTCTGTTATGTGTCTGCAGGAATCAATGACACTTACAAAAAGATGAGTACCAGATATTACAAACAAAGTATGGAAGGAATAATTCAATTTCTTCTTAGTAATAATATTCATCCTATTATCCAAGAAATACCAGACTACAATATCTACGAAGCTTATAAGCGACAGTCAACATATAGAAAAATAATGCGTCAATTCTCTATGCTTGTTAATGGTACTTCCATCGACTGCAAACAACAGTTCCGCAATGCATTAGACGAATTAATACATGAAAAAAGATACGAAAAAGAAATAAGTGTCATCAGATACAACACCTGGAACAACGACTATACAAATGACCTTGATCGACTATATTGGCCAGAAGGTATGCATTTAAATGAAATAGGTTATAGTGTCTTAGACAGCATGATAGCAAAAACCATCATTGAAGATGTTTTGCATAATAAATAGCACCAAAAGATGTCAGATGCATACCATCATATGTTATAAAATGATGGTCAGGAGTAAATACAGGGACTGTACTATCGCTTTCTAAAATAACGCTTAAGAGATCAACATACTTGTCTTGCCACTCTTCTTTGCATAATAGATTCATTTTATAGAAATCTTCGTGTATAGATATCCGCTGTTGGAAATAGTCTGGATCATGACGTTTCTTGTAAAAAATGCCATTGTTTGTACCATGATTTTTCGTACCTATCCCCCATATATCAGCATGAGGCCTAAGATTTCTCCAAACAGTTTGAGGTACATCATGCTTCCATCCAAAGAAATAAATACGGTCACATTGACGTATCCGAGTCAATGGACAACTTGTAATATATGGATGATAGGAAATCTGTATTCTGTCAGGCAATGGAGATTCTAAGAGAATATTTGCGAAGTCACGGGCGAAACTGTTACCAACGATCAAGATTTTCTTCTTTGTAGAATCTGAAGAGAATTCTTTGTCGTAACCATAAATTCGATCTGTATACCGTTCAAAGACTTTAGGATCAGCCCTACCTTTACGGATATCCAGTTCTGGTACATCCCTTACTGCCCCACCAATACTATAAATCCAAAGGGCGAAGGAATTGATTGCGACGAAAGATATTAATACGCAAAATCGAGAAATCTTATTATCCCGGATTCTCTTTTCTATAAAATAATATGTCAGGAATGAAAGTAAGAGGGTAACAGTAACGACAACAGCCAAAACCCTCAATGATATTTCATCAGCATAAAAATAGCGATAAAAAGCGAAGAATGGCTGATGCCAAAGGAATATGCTAAGACTCATACGTCCCAATGGGGCAAGTATCCTAGAGTTTTTGGAGAAAGATGATATGCAAGAAACCTGTTTATTGCTTATAAGGAATAATATTGTGACAAGAACTGTCAGAATAAGAATCAGTTCTCGTGGCAGGAAACTTTCACGAATGGTGTTTGTACCTCCGACAAGATTGTATGGCATTGCTCTCTCTCCTATTGTAAAGGCTCCGAAGAAGATCATCAATAATACTCCGAGAAAAGAAATATAACTCAATGCAGATGATGACTTAAATGACTTTGTAGCGATTAATCCACCAATAGAGAGTTCAAAAAAACGGTATTGTAAGAGGTAATACTTATCACCTATTGTATCTACAGGAGCAATATATAATATTAGCGACAGTATGGTCAAAGTGAGTAATGCAGCTTTCATCCACTTCCTGAAAGCCTGCATAAACAAAGGGAATACTATATAGAATTGGAAAAGAACACCCAAGAACCAGGTGTGCATCATAACTTTGTGATAGATGGCTGCCCAGTAATTTTGTGTTGTCATCGCCTGGAGGATATTATTCATAAAGGAAGTACTTGCCACGACTTCCTCACTTAAGAAGCGGAAGTCGAATGGCAACATATCCATATAGCCTATTGCAAGGGCAAAAGCGCTAACAAGCAATACCAATGGCAGAAGTCTTAACAGTTTTTTCTCTAAGAAGCTGAAATATCGGAACTTTCCTGATGCTATCTCGCTCATCACTTTCGGAACAACGAGATATCCATTAATCACGAAAAACACATCAACGCCAAGATATCCGCTCTTACACCATCCAGCATGATAAAGCACAACAGCTATTATAGCCAAACCCTTCAGCAGGTCCAAGTCATAGCGATATGTATTCTCTAGAATCATACTGCAAAAATATAACTTTTTCTTCAATTATCCACATGTATGCTCATTTTTTTGTAATTTTGCAGCCAAGATGCAGAATGAAGGCATTTCAAATAAAGGAAGAATCGAGTATATCGATGCGATGCGGGGATTCACAATGATTCTCGTGGTGTATTCGCATATCTGCCATTTTTGTTTAGGCGACTCGTTGTTGGGATTCAATGCTACCCTACACCTATTTCGACTACCTTGCTTCTTTCTTATCAGTGGATGGCTCTTTGAACCAGTCTCTCACAGACCATTTCGCCAGATAGCTCACAAGAAATTTATGGTGCAGATTGTGCCAACATTTATATTCTTGCTTTTGCTGGCTCCGCCTCCAGAGTTCTTCCATCAGCTTGGAGCATTAAAAGGAGGATATTGGTTCACTTTTGCACTATTTGAGTTCTTCATGATATATATGCTATCCGTCAGAATCTGTTGGCGATGGACGTGGCTTATAGCGCTGGCAGTATCAGTTGGCTCATTCTGTTTTGCAAGCTATCAGAATCATCTGCGCCTAATTTCTCCAAATTATAGTTTTCTTTCACCTCTACTTGATATAGCAGGATTCCTGAGTGTCGGAGTTTGGCGATATTATCTGTTTTTCTATATCGGCACGTTCGTTCGTCGACATTTCGATACATTTATAAAAGTAACAAATCGACCATTAGTTGTAATTCTGTTAATAGCAGCGTTTTTTGCTATAGCATCGACATCCCACCCTGCCAGCGCTATCCTTGAATACTTCAGGTTCAGCCTTGGTGGCATCTTTGGCATGCTGATGGTGTTTGTGCTTTTCCGACACGCTGCATCATGGCTCAAAAGGCTGCATCTGTCAAAGCCTTTGCAGTATGTCGGTACCCGTACACTCGATATCTACCTGCTTCATTTCTTCTTCCTGCCAAGATTTCTGATGGAATATAGCCCTCAATTGCATGCTTATGACAATAGCCTGTTAGAATTCGCAGTCATCATGCCGATAGCGCTTATTGTACTGCTAATCAGTCTGTTATTTAGTTATATTCTCCGTCTTAGTCCTTTTCTGGCCAAGTATCTGTTTGGGGTAGAAAAGAAGAAGGCTTTATAGGTAGATAATCGCAAAGAACGACAGTATCCATCCGATGATACATAATTGTACGAAGTGATCCTTCACCAGCGATTTCGTCGGACTTCCACTAAGTCCGTATACTATCATGTTCTGCAGATAGCGAAGCAATCCGGCGAGTACCCAGCCAGATGTCAGATAGACATATCTGGTGCCAAGACGAGAAATCACCTCCTCCGACATAGTATACATGATATAACTCACCAGCGTTACTGATGCAACAATAGCAGTAGCCTCATTGATAAACGTCTTGTTGTATCCAGTTATGCTCACACGAGGTTTGATACCTGTCTGCTCGTAGATTCGATAGTCGTCATTACGTTTCGAAAGTGCCAGGAAAAGAGTCACGAGGAATGTCATCATCACCAGCCAATGCGATACCCAGATATCCACCACCATACCTCCAGCCAGAACTCGCATCACAAATCCGATGGCAATAATTGAAACATCGAGAATAGCAATCTGTTTCAGCTTCAAGCAATAAGCAATGTTCATCAACCAGTATCCACCTATTATTATATATAAATAAGGTGTATTGACGCTTCCCGTCAGATTCAGAAGTGCGAAAGCTGCAATAAGACAAACAATCATCATCACGTAACCGCCTTTCACAGAGACATTTCCCGACGCTATCGGGCGATGGCATTTCTTCGGATGCAGTCTGTCGGCCTCAACATCTCTCAGATCATTGAAACAGTAGATAGAGCTGGATATCATACAGAATGATGCAAACAACACAAGCGTTGGCAACATATACTCCATCTCCAACAGATGATTGCTGAAAAATATCGGTGCAAAGACAAAGGCATTCTTTAGCCATTGCAGCGGGCGAAGTAACTTTATATAATGTATCATTGCGATGCAAAGATAATAAATATAATCGGAACAGACAAATTTTGCTATTCTATTTTGATATTTTGCGTGGAATTTGGTAATAAAATCAAGAAAAATAATAAAAAAAGTAATGCAAAAATCGCAAAACTAATGACATATGACATAGTTATAATCATAACAACCTAAATATCAGTTATTTAATCAAAGTTTTTGCAAGCGGTTACCGACATAAATCCGACATACATCCGACATACATCCGACATAAAAAGGGCAAAAATGCCAATTCAGTAAGACACAGTACGCTTTATTGGCATCTACTGTTCATAAGTAAGGCGACAAAATCGATAATGCCAGGTTACAATGTGCAGCATTAATGATAGCAACTGAATTCTCTAGAGAATTCAAGAGATGAGTGGCTCTTTACAATTGCTAACACCGGGGATCGTCATCAAATTCTCTAGAGAATTTAAATGACAGCTTACTTCTTGGAATGTGTTAGAGTCAATAATGCAATCTGTTACATCCCTTATAAATACCAAAGACATTGATGGTATCACTAAAGCACATTAAAGCGTCATACAGGTCTTAAATGCGCTATTATATGTCATTTTATGTCGGATGTATGTCGGATTTATGTCGTTTTTATGTCACTAAGTCAATATAAAAAGCAATGCTATATTATTAATTATCAGGTGTTTATCAAACATAGTATGTCAGATGTCACTAGAAATTGAGATTTTCGAAAAAAAATTTTTATTATTGAGCTCAAACTGATGCATATATATATCATCATTTCAAAAAAACAACCTATATTCTTGGATAATTCGCTGAAAAATGCTACTTTTGCAGAAAAATCATCAAAGACAATAATATGCAGAGAATCAACTGGATAGATTGGGTTAAGGCTTTTTGCATGACGGTAGTGGTATTCTGTCATTTGCCACAACAGGAAGACACTTTCTATCTGCAGTATCTTGCTTCAGTTATTCTGTCGTCATTCTTTTTTGTATCCGGATACCTGAAAAAGCCCATTGCCTCACAAAAGGAATCTTTGAAAAAATACGGCTATTCACTCCTTATACCTTATTTAATATATAATGCGGTTTATTACCCATATTGGTTTGCGAAGTATTATATAGAGAACGGAGGAATCTCACTCTTCGATTGTCTCAAACCCATAACAGGTACTCTCCTACTCCAGCTAAACTCAGATTTCTCATGTGAACTCAATGGCGTTACATGGTTCCTGCCTGCACTATTTTTAATGCATTGGATTACAGATATTTGTAATCGCAAGAGACATGGCAAAGCCATAATGCTAATCATCACTATTATCACAATAATACTTTATGGAGAAAACAAATACTACCATTATGCTCCATATATCACATTCCATGGTCTTGTACGTTGCATTTGTTTCTTCTTTATGGGTAATCTATTTCAGCAAGCTGGTTATCTCAAAAGCCCCAACCTCAAAAAGGATTTTACAATAGGACTTTCTACCCTGCTCTTAAGCATCGCAATATTCTATTGGCATATTCATGAAGATCATTTCGCTCTTCATATAGCCCTCTATTATATAGTCAATTTCTTATCTGTCTTCGGAATCATCCACCCCTGCAGAAGCCTCAATAGCATAAGACTCAACACCATCACCATAATATCCATAGGTACGATGCTCATTTTCGGAACTCACAGAATATTAATTGGTGTTATCGATTTCGGATTTGAGAAGCTCCTTCATATTCCTGACATCGCATACAATTGGTATGAGGCGTCACTCATTACAATTGCTATTGATATTATTCTCATTCCATTTATAATCATTAGCAAAAACAGGTTTCCTATTTTCCTCGGGAAGAAGTCAACTGCTCAAAAAGTTGAATCCATTGGGGCATAATGCGAGAAGCCTGGTATCGCTGCGAAGAAATGACAGCAGCTTTTCCCATCTGCACCCGAAGGTCATAATCTGATATCAATTGGGCCACCCGCTGCGCAAATAATTCTATATTTCTATCCGATGTCAAGTAGCCATCAACACCATCTGTGATGATATCCGCTGGTCCGTATGGACAATCAAAAGCCACTACAGGCAATCCACAACTCATAGCCTCCGGAAGCACTAATCCGAATGGTTCATAAAGAGAAGTCAATAATAATATGGAGTGCTCACGATATACTTCCATGATATTTGCTGTTGGCTCATATACATGGATATTTGCATCCATCAGGTGAATTCTTGAGAGATAATGCTCCTTCAACTCTCCCTCACCATAAATATCGAGTCGCCAATCCTGATACTGCTGATGAATAATCGCCCAGATTCTCAACAAACTATCTATATCTTTCTGTTTAGAGAATCGTCCCACATAGATAACCGACTTCTGCTCACACGAAGAATAAGAACCGCTATCATTTAGATTCACGACATTTGGTATAACATGTACGTTATCATTATAAGCCTTCCAATCATTTGCATCTCCCTCTGTCAAAGCCACAACAGCATCAGCCTTTATTATACTCCTTTTCAAAGACCTGACATATAATCTACGAAGCAATCCCACTTCATCCATCTTTTCTGAATGACATAGCGTATGTGACTCAACGACTAAAGGTGTATCTCCTTTCAACTTCGCTAGGACACTAACATAATCCAACTTAACACATACTAAAACATCAGGTTTAATCTCCACCAGGGTTTGTCTTAACCTTTCTTTAAGTGTATTTCTTAACATCCGTCTTTTACGCACTTTTTGGATTCCGTGATATTTATACTGCTGGTGCATCCTGATATCCAGATCTATATGCCTGATGTTTGTATGCAAATCATATGTCAGCGGATGCTCTCCCTGATTTGTGGTTAGCAGTGTAACCTCCCAACCATACTGTCCTGCCAGAGAATTCATCTTGTCTGCCAGCACTCTCTCCATTCCGCCCCATACAGCGAAAGCGTCAGTGATGTAGATAATAGTCATTATAAAGCAATTATTTGCAAAAGTACAAAAAAAAAATGAGATTCTTGGATATTAAAATAATTATTTGTACTTTTGCAAAAACAAAGCTTTATAATTTAAAAAAAATGGATAAGATAACAATACCAAATAGAATCAACTGGGTTGACTGGGCAAAGGTAATTGCCATTTCATTTGTTGTGTTTGGGCACATCCCTATGACTCCGGATAATTTTCCACAGAGGTACATTACAAGTTTCCACATGCCCTTATTTTTCCTTATTTCTGGTTATCTTACAAAAAAAGAATGTTTCAACATTTCTACATTAAAAAAATATTGGCACACATTAATTATTCCCTATATCTTCTATAATATTGTCTTTTACCCATATTGGATTGTACGACATATCATAGATGTACCCGATGCTGTTTTGTCAGATTATATTAGACCAATAATAGGAGCCGTCTTATTCCAATTGCGCACACCGATTTCTGACCCCTTAAATGAAGTAACCTGGTTCGTTGCCGTACTATTAGTAATGAAAATAGTCTTATCAATAGCCAACCTTCATAAAAGAAGAAATCAAATAATGTTTATATTATCAATAATATGTGCATTATTTTACATCTACAACGAACAATATCTAATAAGTGAAAATTTACCCATCATTGGATTTAACAGATGTATGCCTTTCTTTTTTCTTGGACATTTTTGTAAACAGAACGAAATAATTCCAACAAAGCCAATAAAGTCAGATTGGCTAATATGTATTATTGGCATTGGCATAAGCCTGATAGCCCACAATTATATTACCCGGACTCCATCAAATTTAATGAGTAATGCTCTAATCTATATTAATGCATTGGTTGCCGTAATAGGCACGATTGGATTCTGTAGGATTCTTGACAACTATCGTTCCACCATCATAGACAATATATCTCTAGGAACAATTGTAATTATGGGATTGCACTGGATGCTTATAGGAACAACCAATTTTGTGCTTCAGAAGATATTACAATATGATGGCGGTATCGCATATCCATTATACATTACTATATTCTTAACCCTGGCTTTTGAAGCCATTATATATCCTATAATATTATTATTCAAAAACAGATACCCATTCCTACTTGGTAAAAGGACTGTAAGAAAATAAAGACTCACTTTTTAACAAGGTTATCATCGGAATCCTCATAATGATCTTTTTTGTAGAAGATACGGGTTATTCCCTTCCCTTGGATTTTGACATGGTCAACAAAGCTATTCCACATTGATTTGTTACCAATAGTACCATATCCAGTAATAGCCCGACATCGTTTGTCATATACAAACTTTATCTTACCATATTTTTTCAAAGATAAAGCCATAGACCCGTCCTCACCTCGAATGATATCAACACGATACTCTTCTTTTTTCCCAAGTTCTGCATTATACGCAAATACCAAGCCACGAACGCTAAGCTCCGGTCGTTTAAAATGCTGTATCCACAAGAACAGATCACGAGACATCTCAAACAATTTCAATCCCAGCTTAGAATGATTTGCATCAGGGAAATAGCTCCATGTTGCAGATACTGCGACAACGCCTGGTTTCAATAATTGTTCCAACATCAATTCATAATATTGAGGGGGATAAAGTGTATCACTATCCACATCAAAGTAATACTTACCCTTTGAGTGCTGGAGTCCACAGCGTCGTGCATAGCCACAGGAATGCTGATACTCGGTATAATATGGTATACCAGACTTTTCGTATATCTCAGCCGTCCTATCCTTGGAATCATTATCGACACCTATAATTTCCACAGGATATTTACACTTAATATCACTTATCGCCCACAGACATGCTTGCAGATGAGTCTCTTCATTATAACCAATAACAACAATTGATGCTAAAGGTCTGTCACTCTGTAAAGCAGCGAGACGTTCTTTTGTTCCATCAATAATTTCTTGAGGAACTTCGCTAAACGGTTTTCCGTATATTGAAAGATATTTTTCAAACCAATATGCCATAAAATTGTATTTAAGATTTTTTTTCAATCAAATTATTAAAAAGATTAATCCATTGGGGCATAATTTCATCTTGACTATATCTTTTTGAAGATTGTATACCTTTTCTTCCCATTTTCTTACGTAATTCAAAAGATTCCATCAATTCGCATACACGCTTAACAAATAATGAGATATCACGATCCGGAATCAAAAAACCATCCTCTCCATCATGTATAATGTTTGAAGGTCCATAAGGACAATCAAAACTTACAACAGGAAGTCCACAACTCATAGCTTCAACTAGCACCAGGCCAAAAGGTTCATATAGTGAAGTTAATATAAAAATAGAACTTTCACAAAATTCTTTAAGAATATCATCTGTTGGTTCATGAACCCTAAGATTTATCTGTTGTTGCGTGGCTTTTAAAACGACCCGCTCTCTTAATTCACCTTCTCCATAAAGATCCAAATACCAATCAGGATGCAGGCGATGTATCATCTCCCATATCTTAAGCAAATCGAATATGCCTTTCTGCTCCATCAACCTTCCAGCAAAAATTACTCTCTTATTTACCAATTGACTGTAGACACCACCTTCCTGTAAATGAACGACATTAGGAATAACTGTCGTCTTTAAATACTTTGACCAGTCATCTGCATCATTTTGAGATAATGCAACAAGCAAATCAAATCGCCTCGAGTATCTAGTCCCAATACACTGCTCAAGAGATGTTCTTATTCTTTTTAAGAAGCCTCTGTTATTTACAGGATCATTAGCGAGAATAAAGCGTTTATCAATATGTGATTCCAATATTCTAACAAAATTTCCTGGACATTCGGCAATTATCGAAATGGCATCTACATAATATGTTGGCGCTATCACTATATCTGGAGAGATCTCTCCAATAAAAACTTTAAACTTTTTCCTAAGCAACTTACGCAGGACCAATTCCTTATACCACCTAGTAAAACGATTATAATTGTATAGAGGAAAGAAACGAACATCCAGATCGACATGCCTTATTTTTGATGAAAGAGGAAAAGATAGTCTATGACTTCCCTGTTCATATGTCAACAAATAGACTTCATAACCTGCATTATCTGCAAGATAATTCATCTTATCTGTAATAACTCTTTCTGTTCCTGCTAAATGAGCCAAAATTGGATATACATATACTATTTTCATTTTCATTTCCCTATTTTAAAACAGAACTGTATGCGTTTACCCATAATTTCATAACATTTTCTTTCCTAAAGAATTCGCTCTCTTTGCGAGATAAGCGTCCCATTTCTAATCTTTCATCTTCATGACATATCATCCACTCTATTTTCGAGGACAAATCCTCAACAGACAATGATGCTAATAGACCTGTTTTGCCATCTTTCACAATTTCAGATGGTCCAAAAGGGCAATCTGTACTTACCACAGCCAAGCCACATGCCATTGCCTCCAATACGACAAGTGGCAAGCCCTCATAATCAGAGCAAAGTATAAAGAATTGACTCCGAAGATATTCTTGCATGATTTCATTTGATGGATTATGAATAATAATCTGGTCACAAAGATTCATTTCCTTTATTTTAAGATCAAGTTGGTCTTTCAATCCACCACTACCGAAAATATCAATATGCCAATCAGGATATTTCCCTGCAATTAACGAGAAAGCATTTATCAGTCGGTCATATCTCTTTTGTTCATGTAAACGACCAACACATATGATTCTGCCAAATTCTTTCTTTATATTTCCTATAGATTCAGGATAAAAAGTTACAGGATTAGGCACTGTTTTGACATTTTTCACAAACGCTCTCCAACACGAAGCATCTCCTTCTGTTAGAGCAATTAACAAACTACATTTTTTTATATCCCTTAGCAAGCTAGCTATTTGAATTCTTTTAAAGAACAAATCAGAATTCATGTCATGTGTAAACGCAGTATGAGATTCAACCACAATACAAGTCTTCTTGTTTACACTCATCAACTCATGCATGAATTCTTGCGAATAAGTTGTAACAACTACGATATCTGGTTTTTGAGAATCAACTAATTCATTCCACTTCTTGCGAAAGCGACATTTCATTCTAACAAACTCTATAATATGCTTATAACGTGGTAAATTATAGAGAGTAAATCGACGACAATTCAAGTCAACACGCTTTACAGATGAATTTAAAACAAACGCATTAGGATGTTGACCTTGTTCATATGTAACAAAAGTCACATCGTGGCCATTTTCCGAAAGATAATTAGCTTTATCCGTCAGTGTTCTTTCTACTCCGCCACAATTTACGAGTTTATTCAAAACGAAAAAACATTTCATTATATCCTTTTCCAATTAATACTTATTATACAAGCCTCTTTATCTTTCCTATCAGATACACAATAATAGTCATTAAAGAAGATGGAAATAAACCTATGCTATAAAGACAAAGATTCTTAACCATATGCTTTTCAAAGCTCATTATCCCCAAGAAGCTTTCATTACTCTTCATTATTTGCTTTAATTCTGACGAAGAAACATCTGGAATTATTTTTCCTCTATTCTTTATGATATTGCAAACAACATAAAAACTCGTCATCATTACACAATAGTGGCACTGAGGATAATAAGGTTTTAATTTCAACCTCATTGATTGTTGCTTCATAATATTGACTGCAAAAACAATCCTTAATATTTCATCCTTTTTTATTTGTTCACGTTGTTGATAATTGCTTAGGGATTCATATCTACATAAATAATGATAGGTTATTTGTGGAATTAAAACAGCCCTGCTACAATAAGTTACCAAATCAAACATAAACACCATATCTTCCCAATAGTTTATATCTACAAATCGTAATCCTGACCTGCGCAAGACATTAATATCCACACAAAAATTCCATATATTTGTTTGTAGAGCTCCATACTGTCGGAAAGCATAGCTTGCTAACTTATCTTCTCCCAACAAATCACATTGCGGATATTTGATAATATCCACAACTCGGTTATTGTTATATGTTTCAATTTTATCAGAAGAACCAATAATTATATCTGCATCAACTCGTTGCTGATGTTCCATAAGCAGAGAAATAGTATCTGGTTCAATACAATCATCGCTATCCATGAAAAAAAGGAAACGGCCTTGTGCCTCATCTATGATTCTGTTTCGAGCTTTACTAACACCAAGATTTTGTTGCTGACACAAAATATGAATATCACTTCCACGACGATGGTTTGCTTGATATTCTTGGACAATCTTCATTGATGAATCAGTACTGCAATCATCCACCACTAAGAACTCTATACTCTTAAATGTTTGAGCCAATGCAGATTCTAACGCTGAACGGATAAAACTCTCAACATTATATACCGGAATACCAATTGTTACCTCGTATTGCATTACAAAACCTTCTAATAAAATATCTATTCTTTAGTTCACAAATTACAGTTCAATTATTTTGCAAATATACTAAATAAATCATGAAAATCCAAATTAATCAACCACAAATTGATCTTATAGGCTTTTTATTTTTCCTATAAACCAAATAAATGGCCGCAAAAGTGGATTTGGCAATAAACTTAGAAACCAAAAGAACAAATTAGACAGCTTCTTGTCTCTAAACTTAAGGATATCTCTTAGAGTAAGTGGATGATGAATAATACTACGTAACATAGAAGAAGATATCTTGGTAGTTATTTTCTTAGAATTCCTAATAATGAAGTAAATAACGTAAAAACTATTTGACTCCAAATAAGAACAAAGGTATGGCAAATATATTCTATCTTTCATGTTTTCACATTTATCTTTCAAATTATTTATCACAGAGATATTCATCAAAATTTCCTGAGCATCAATTGCATCGCGTTCTTGATAATGAGAAAGAGAACCAAAACGACGTATATAGTGATATGTTATTTGAGGAAGCAGCACTGCACTTTCGACCTTAGTAACCAGCTCCACAGTATAAGCCATATCCTCCCAATATGTTACGTCCAGAAACTTAACATGAGATTGACGCAAAAAAGTCAAATCTACCAGATGGTTGCACACAGACACATGGAAGATATGATTATTACGAAAAGCATATATCGCTAATTCATCTTTTCCAGTCAATACTAGTGAATCTTTTTGATATTTTACTGTTGGCATTCCACCAATAGTATCAATAATCTCATATGACCCATAAGCAATCTGAGTATGATTATGAATAATTGCCTCGTATAATATTTGAATTGTATTTGATTCTATTGTATCATCAGAATCCATAAAATACAGATATCTGCCTTTAGCCTCTTCGATAATACGGTTACGACTATAACTTACCCCCATATTCTTGCTGTTGACAAGAATACGTATTTTATCTCCTCGAGGATGATTTCTCTGCAAAGATGCAACAACATCCATTGAACCATCATTTCCGGCATCATCAACAATCAAGAATTCAACGTCTTGAAAAGTCTGATTCAGCGCAGACAAAAGTGATGCTTCAATATATTCAACAGACCTGTATACAGGAACACCAATAGTAACTTCACACATCGGAATCATAAGCTATCAAATAACTTCTTCCACTTTTCTGCAATCACATCTATATTGAAACGCTGCACATTCTTTCTTGCATTACATCCCATAGAAATCATCTTATCTGGATTCTGCATCAACATTATTAATGTACTTGCCATTTTTTCAACATTACCATTTTCAACCAGGAGTCCGTCTTCCCCATCAGTTATGATAGACCGTGGTCCCCATAAACAATCAAATGCGACAACAGGCAGGCCACATGCCATGGCCTCAATGATACCCATTCCGAAACCTTCAAACCGAGATGTGCAAACAAAAAGAGAACTCTGCAGATATTCTTTCTCGACATCAGAAATACTATCATTGAGTATACAACGATTCTGATCCAATCCTAAAGAAGAAGATAATCGTTCATAGAAAGGCCTATTACCTTCTCCAAAAATAACCAATTCCCATTCTGGATTTGCTTTCTCAACAATAGACCACGATTGTAATAACAAATCGTAACCTTTCTCATCGAAATATCTCCCTACCGCAATAACTCGTTTCTTTCGAACTGGTGATATAACTTTTGGATAGAAAGGAAGGGGGTTTGGAATGACGTCAACTCTTGGTATTTCCTGCCAAGCCTGGCGGTCATATTCTGTTAACACAACAAACCTATCTAATTGTTTTACTTTCTTGACCAATCCAGACATCCAATATCTTGAAAATAAGACTTTGACAGGATTACTCCTATTCGGTGTGAAATTCCGATAATGTGCCCTATTTATGTGTATTTCACCAATTTTTTTACTTCCATCATTAATATCTGTAAGGAAATTAATTTCCCGACGCAATAAACTAATTGTAAAATCAGGCTTTATTCTATATAGTTCCTTTGATAATTGTTTCTTAAATTTTCTTTCTTTGATAATGTAAAGGCAAAGTCGGGATAGAATAGACCGATGCCACATCTCCTCAAAATTGATGTTGAGATTAATCACTTTAACATTTTCTGAAAGAGAAAAGAAATTGGCTCTCTGTTTTCCGTCTGTTGTAATAATGGTTATATCATATCCATAAATATCCGCAAAATAGTTTGCTTTAAGGGTCAAAACGCGTTCGACCCCTCCAGCCATATATAACGACGGAGTGCAATAGACTATCTTATATTGGTTATTTGACATTCACTTTTCTTTTATTCTGATACAAAGAATCAAACAGAGATTTCCAAGTATTTGATATAGAGTCAATCGAGTAGTTTTCTGCTTTTACTAAGGCACCTCTTGACAAACGCTTAATCTCATCTTGATTGTTCATCAATTCCGATAACTTATTTGCCATCTGAATAACATCACCGTTAGACACCAACAAACCATCTATCCCATCAGAGATTATATCTTTTGGGCCACACGGGCAATCAAAAGAAACACATGGTAAGCCACACGACATTGCCTCAACGAGAACCATTCCAAAACCCTCAAAACGAGAACTAAATGCAAAAACAGAACTCTTCAAATACTCATTTTCAATTTCATTAGTTGGTCCAAAAAGATGGCAATGCTCTTTATTTATATTCAGATCATTAACTATTTGCAGATAAGGTTGTCTATCACCTTGTCCAAAAATTACCAATTCCCAATCTTGGTTTTGCTTTTCAATTTTTGCCCATACTTGTAATAACAAGTCAAATCCTTTCTGATAAACATATCGTCCTACTGCTATCACTCGTTTTGAAGTAAGAGAACTTGTACGGTTTATTTTAAACGGCAAAGGGTCTGGAATCACATCAACATTATCCAATTCTTTCCATGATTCTCTATCTTCCTTTGTCAACACAACAAAACCATCTAATTTCTTAATATCTGAAACTAAGTTATGCATCCAGAATTTAGCAAAAAGCTTCTTAATAGGGTTTGAGTCTCCAGGTTCAAAATTACGATAATTAGCACGATTAACATGCATCTCCCCTATTTTTATACTTCTATCTTTAATTTTGTTGATAAAGTTAATTTCACGGCGAAGAAGACTGACTGTAAAGTCCGGTTCTAATCGCACAATCTCCTTTGACAGTTTCTTCCTATAGATCCTCTGTTTCTTAAGATATAAAAAAACTTTCTTAAAAAAAGAGCAATTCCATAATTCCTCAAAATTAATATTCAGATTAATTACTTTAATCTTATCAGATAAAGGATAAAATAAAGGTTTATCCTTACCTTCTGTGAGTATGATGGTTATATCGTAACCGAAATGTTCTGCAAAATAATTCGCTTTTAAAGTGAGGACTCGTTCTACTCCTCCAGCCATATAAAGAGCAGGAGTACAATAAACGATTTTATATGCTTTTGCCGATTCCAAAATTTTTTTTTATTTTTATTGTGCAAATTTACAAAATAAATTTGGATTTATCAAGTTTTATGCGTAATTTTGCAATTATGAAGAAAAAAATATGTTTTCTTGTCGACTCAATCTTTTCCATTGGAGGAGTGCAAAGGGTTACAGCTGTCATTGCAAAAGAATTGGCAAAGACATATGATGTCACCATTGTTACGCTTGATAAACAAAAACAAGAAGACAAGTCTTTATATGGATTAAATGAGTCAGAGATAGAATACCGTTTCTTCTCATATCCGGATGTAGGTAAATGGAAAAAAATATGCTGTAAAGCTATAAGTGGTATATATTTAAAAACCAAGATTAAATCAAAATGGGCTTCTAACATATATGCACACAGTTCATTTCCTGCAGAGCAGAGGGAAGCTCTTGCTAAAGAATTAAAACAAGGATACTATGATATCATAATTGGTGTTCATGCACCTTTAGCTGCAAGATTAGCAAACCTGCGATCTGATTTTCCAAATACCAAACTTATTGGTTGGCTCCACAATTCGTATGATGCGCTTTTTGGAGAGAAATCAATGTATATAGGCCCAGAAAGGAAAAGGCATTATATTTATCAATTCAGGAAAATGGATGAGGTCATTGTTCTTTGTAAGAATGATGCAAGTCTGTTTAATCAATATGACCAACAGTTCAAGCCGATAGTTATATATAATCCTCTTACACTTAAACCAGGACTTCCATCTAATGGAAATTCAAAAAGATTCTTAGCCGTAGGACGTTTTACACCACTTCACAAAGGTATTGACTTGTTAATTGAGGCATTCCAAATCTTTGCTCAAACGAATCAAGAATGGAATCTTGATATTGTAGGAGAAGGACCAGAAGGAGAGACATATCGCTCGCTTATAGCTAAGTATGGTTTGGAGAACAGAATAATCATTCATCCATTTACTAATGATATTCAGTCTTATTATTCTAAAGCACAGATATACGTATTAAGTTCAAGATGGGAAGGCATGCCATTGGTCTTAGTAGAAGCGATGTCACATGGACTGCCTATAGTCACGTCTGATCTTCCTGTATGCAAAGAAATTCTCAAAGACTTTGGTATCTATTTCAAGAATGGGAATATTCAAGAATTAGCGAAAAGCTTAGAAGAGGTAACAAGAATCAATTGGTCTGAGAAATCACAAGAAGCCATTGAAATTTCTCAAAAATACGACGTTAAAGAGATTATCAAACAGTGGCAAGGATTTATTGAGCAATAGCAATTCTCTCAACTCTCCTCAACCACTCGTTGCATCTGGATCCTCCAAGAAAGATGTTCTACCGTTTTTCTGATATCACAGGGATTGAGTTTATTTGTGTCAATGAAATCAATAATCTGTTGTATGTTTATTGGCGACTCATCAGGTAATGCTTTTATTATATAAGATTGCTGATCAAAATCACTATCCTGTTCACTATATATAAAAGGTATACCGCGTGTAGCATACTCACGGTTCTTTAACGTCTTTATAATAGAAATACCACTCCGATGCCGGGCCAGACTTCCAATTGCGAAACAACACTGATTGAAAACATCATCAAGATCTTTCCCAAACAACTGATCATGAAAAATCACCTTATCTCTAATTCCGTATTTATCCATTAATTCAGAAAAACCTGGAGCATGTATGGAGTCATACATCTCACTCTTCCAAACACCACCGACAATATGGAAATATACCTGACGGGGATTAGGGGTATTCTTGTAATACTCTCCTAATCCGGCAATCAATCTGTCAAAACCATGCCAATAATGCACTTCTGCTACACCTATCAGGTGTATCGATCCGTCTGAAGGTTTATGATATTGATGCAAAGGGATACTATCCATATCTACGCCATTACTTATACGAATAGTTCGCTGACCGAAGATTATTTCTGCATCGGAGAATGTAACAATGGCGCTCATTTGACGAGACAGTTGATTTCGAAACAGTTGATCAATCTTCAATCCCATCCTTGTCATAAACGGGAAACCGACAAATTCCTGGTCGTATGGGTATGTTGGAATCTCTGTAACTGATTTTATTCCTAACTTCTTGAGCTTCTTAAAGAAACTAATCAAAAATGGAGACGCATTCTGGAAGCAACGGGCATAGACGAACTCTATACCATTGTTTTTACAGTATTCATATACACAATCTAAATCTATTCTCTGACGGAGGCCTGCAATCATTCCTGTTCCGTAATCCTTGATGATATCATCATCAACAAAACGGCAACGGTGGCCATTAGCATCAAAATCGTAGTAACAAAGATGCACTTCGTAACCATTCTCACGAAGTCCCTTTACCTGATAATGGATCTTCTTACTTATACCGCTAACCTCCGAAAAACCATGATAAACAAGGAACAGAATCTTCATAAATAATTTATTTTGTGCAAATTTAGGCAAAAATTTGGAATAATCCAAAATATTTCGTACTTTTGTCATCGAAAATTAGTTTGCAACGATGAATAGTGAGGAAATCAGAGGTAGATTCAAGGAAAGTCCGAAGCTGAAGAGGTTTGTGGACTGGCTGATTATGAATCAGGTTCAGACACGTCCGAGATGGTATATCCGGATGCTGGCACCTCTGTATCAACACAGAGGGAAATGCTCTGTGATTCATCGTTCGGTAAGAATGGACACTCCGCCATACAGAAGATTTTCGCTTGGCGACTATAGCGTAGTGGAGTCATATAGTTGTATAAATAATGCTGTGGGCGATGTGATTATCGGCAACAATACCAGAATAGGTCTGCATAACACCATCATAGGCCCTGTGAAGATTGGCAATAACGTGAATCTCGCACAAGGCATCACCGTCACGGCCCTGAATCATAACTTTACAGATTCCACTAAGAGAATAGACGAACAAGGAGTATCTACAAATCCCGTGACTGTAGGAGATGATATATGGATTGGAGCCAATGCTGTTATACTTCCTGGAGTGAACATAGGTAATCACTCGGTAGTGGCAGCAGGAGCAGTAGTAACCAAGGACGTGCCGGCACACTCTCTCGTGGCTGGTGTGCCCGCAAAAGTCATCAAAGAAATATGAGAATAGGTATCGAGGCTCAGAGAATTTTCAGAAAGAACAAGCACGGCATGGACTATGTGGTGCTACAGGAGATAAAAGAACTACAGCAGATGAACACCAAGCATGAGTATTTCGTGTTTGTGGCACCTGGTGAAGACCATTGTCTGAAGGACACTCACAATGTCCATGTGATAGAGATCGGTGGTGGGTTTTATCCTCTCTGGGAACAGTATTCTCTGCCAAAAGCTGCAGATGAACTTAACATAGAACTGCTACATTGTACCAGTAACACTGCCCCTATTTTTTGTAGTATACCTATTATTCTGACTCTCCACGACATCATCTTCCTCGAGCCAAGAGACAGAATGAATGAGTCGATGTACCAAAATATGGGATGGCTGTATCGTAAGATGGTTGTTCCACGCATCTTGAAAAAATGCCGACGTATCATTACCGTTTCAAACTTCGAGAAGAATAACATCATAAATACCTTGGGTATACCTGAAAAGAAGATGGCGATGATATATAACGGATATACCGACTGGTTCAAGCCCACTCAGGATATCGAGTTTATATATCGCAAATACATCGATGCACCAAGTTATTTCTTCTTCCTCGGAAATACAGATCCTAAGAAGAATACAGAGCGGACACTCATAGCCTACTCCCGATATCTGGACAGATCACAGTTCAAGCGCAAACTGCTGATGGCAGACCTCGACGAACAGTATCTCAACTATATCATTGAGCGCAATAAGATAGAGAACATTCGCAACATGATAGTCATGCCAGGATATATCGAGAATCAGGATCTACCTTATATATATAATAATGCGTTCGCGTTCCTCTACCCCTCACTAAGGGAGAGTTTCGGAATTCCTCTGCTTGAGGCAATGGCCTGTGGTACTCCTGTAATCACCTCCAACACATCGTCGATGCCTGAGATTGGTGGTCCGAATGCGATACTGATAAATCCGGAAAATCCTGACGAGATTACAGATATGATGATTAAACTGGAGACAGATAATGATTTCTACTCACGACAAGAAGAAATCGGACTGCACCAGGCAGCAATGTTCTCATGGAGACAGACGGCAGAGAATCTGCTTAATCTATACGAAGAAGTATACAAGGAACTATGATTTCAATCAAAATCGAATAGTGATAAAGAGAGGTCTACTGAAGGCTTCTCTTCTTTTTCATCCTGTATGTTGGAAGACTCCTTAAACTTCAGGACCAGCTGACGGGCATCAGCGTTATTCTGTGTGTTAAGACGATAATACCCCCGACGACCTGTGCTCTCAACCAAAGACTGGGCTGACTTGGAATTCTTAAGAAGATACTGTTGCACGTATGAACGGATCTCCTCAAAATCAGGAGTGTAGAAAAGTGTGGAGTTCAGATTATACAGATTCTTTGACAACAGTTGGACACTGATGCCTTTCTCCCCTACCTCAGTAAGGATTTGTAATATCTGACTATCGTAGGTCATATTAGAAAAAAAAGGTCGGTAAAACCAGTGCTTACCGACCTTCTTCTATACTTTAGTTAATTGTCTTATGCCAATGTAACCTTCTCTCCATCGTTAGCGAGCTTGCCCTCCTTGAAGAGCCAACCCAGACCGAGAAGAGTCTCCTCCTCAGAAATCTTTGCAGCCTTTGCAATCTCCTTAACGGTGAGTGCCTTCTCTGCTGCTGCGAGTGCCTGATATACATCACCAGCCTTGAATCCTGCGTTCTCAGCATTTACTGTGAATACTGACTTTGCAGCTGCCTTAGGAGCTGCGGCCTTCTTAACGGTTGTGGTCTTCTTAGCTGCGGCTGCCTTTGTTTCAGTAGCCTTCTTAGCTGTTGCTTTCTTTTCTGCCATAATTCTTAAAAATTAATACTCTGTTTGAAGATTTTTTAATTCTATCAAATTTTTCGAATGCAAAAGTACTACTTATTATTCATACAAATTACTGATAATTAGGCATTTTTAGCAGAACGACAATTATTCTTGACGTAAGTCAATCTTAAGTTGCAGTTCCTCAAGCTGTTTCGGGTCTAATTCACCTGGGGCGTCCAACATGACATCACGACCACTATTGTTCTTCGGGAATGCGATACAGTCACGGATACTGTCAAGACCTGCCATCAGAGAAACGAAACGGTCGAGACCGAAAGCGAGACCTGCGTGAGGAGGTGCTCCATACTTGAAGGCATTGATGAGGAAGCCGAACTGTGCCATTGCTCTCTCTGGAGTGAAACCAAGGATCTGGAACATCTTCTCCTGAAGTTTTCCATCGTGGATACGGAGAGAACCGCCACCTACCTCGACACCATTACATACGAAATCATAAGCAACGGCACGAACCTTAGCAGGATCAGTATCGAGAAGAGGGATATCATCAGGATTTGGCATAGTGAAAGGATGGTGGGTAGCCATCAGGCGCTGCTCCTCATCGCTCCACTCAAAGAGTGGGAAGTCAACAATCCACAGACATACAAATGTATCCTTATCACGAAGTCCGAGACGATCACCCATCTCAAGACGGAGAGTACAAAGCTGAACGCGAGTCTTATTGGCATTGTCACCAGAAAGAATCAGAACGAGGTCGCCATCCTTGGCACCACATGCCTCCTTAACCTTTGCCCATACCTCTGGCTCATAGAACTTATCGATAGAAGACTTAACTGTACCATCCTCATTGAACTTAACATAAACAAGACCCTTGGCACCTACCTGAGGACGCTTAACGAACTCAGTGAGTTCATCGAGCTGTTTACGAGAGTAGTTTGCGCAACCAGGAACACAGATACCACCGATATAGTTGGCATCATTGAATACAGGGAAAGTTCCAGTACCCTTCAACTGATCCATGAGTTCCACGAACTCCATACCGAAACGAAGATCTGGCTTATCGCTACCGAAGCGACGCATTGCCTCATGCCAGGTCATACGCTGAAGTGGAGGAAGCTCTACGCCACGAACCTCCTTAAACAGATGACGCGCCATATCCTCGAAGAGCTGGAGCACATCCTCCTGTTCTACGAACGACATCTCACAGTCAATCTGTGTGAACTCAGGCTGACGGTCTGCACGAAGGTCCTCATCACGGAAACACTTGGCAATCTGGAAGTAACGGTCGAAACCAGAAACCATCAACAACTGCTTCAATGTCTGAGGAGACTGAGGCAGAGCATAGAACTGACCAGGATTCATACGAGAAGGAACCACAAAGTCACGTGCTCCCTCTGGAGTAGAACCAATAAGGATTGGTGTTTCAACCTCGATAAAGTCCTTACTATCCAGGAAGTTACGAATCAAGATAGTCATGCGGTGGCGCAATTCGAGATTCTTACGGACAGCAGCACGACGAAGGTCGAGATAACGATACTTCATACGGATATCGTCACCACCATCGGTATTATCCTCGATAGTGAAAGGTGGAGTCTGGCTCTCGCTGAGGACATTCAGTTCCTTAACAAGGATTTCGATATCACCAGTTGGCATCTTTGGATTCTTGCTCTGGCGCTCACTAACCTCACCCTTTACCTGAATACAGAACTCACGGCCCAGTTTGTTGGCACGATCACAAAGTTCTGCATCGTCTGCCTCATTAAA
>Ga0247608_10002098_pt1 | contig 25796 bp, 45 predicted proteins | sample 176DNAGHGlowgp2_FD_193490 | JGI IMG/M metagenome (GOLD analysis project Ga0247608, IMG submission 193490) | Sheep rumen microbial communities from Palmerston North, Manawatu-Wanganui, New Zealand - 1766 DNA GHGlow gp2 | ecosystem: Host-associated > Mammals > Digestive system > Stomach > Rumen ... | reverse complement strand
CTGTTGGGATAGTTGGTTTATCTTGTAAATCATTATAAGACAAATCAGTAGCATCAACGCTAATTTCGTTATTCGCATCTATATCAATGCCAGTGCCTGCGGTATAGGTAGCACCGCCACCGCCTCCGCCAGATGGAACAGTCTCCCAAGACTTGGTTGATGTGCCATTTGAAACAGTATCTACAAGCATATAAGTGCCGTCAGTAGATGGGAAGGTTGGTAAAGACTGTTGATATAAAGCAAATAAATCTTCCATTATTGTATTGGTTCCTGACATAAGACCTGTTTTTATCAAACCACCCGGTCTGCCGCCCCAAAAATAACCCGTTATCTATCCATTGGCTATCGAAAAGTTTAAATTGGTAGCCCAGGTATTGCCCGAATCTATTACAAGACCAAATAATTTATAAGAAGACATATATGTATTTCGAGGACCGGGCTATATTATTTTAAAAGGAAACAAAGCGTAGGAATATGAAGAAAAATAATCTTCATCATATGGTATAATTTGATTTTCAAGAGAACTCTCATTGGTAGCATATATCACATATTTATCTTCAAGTCCATTTTCTATATCATCGATAAAATTAGTAAATAACTATCTTTTTTCAACCGGTATTGTAAAAATAGAAGTGCTAGTGCTAGCGGATATAAATTGTGGATTAGAATTTATTCGAACTATAACTATATATCTTTGCTATGCTCCACTACTTCCGCCGGCATTTTCCGCCACATATTCTTTGATATTTTTGCTTAATTCGAGCAGTCCTTCTTTATTAACTAATTTACCACTATTAATTAATTCATAATCAGTTGCGGGATTAATTTCGCCTGCCATTATAACCCCTCCTTATTAGGAAGCAGAAGCAGCACTCCAAATAGTATCGATATCATTATTACTCAAAGTCTCAATAGTGATTTGAGTATCTCCAATGATTTCCCAAGCATTATTAATATAAGCATACTCGGTATAAACATTATTGGTGCCTGCGGTGCCTTTTGCTACCAAGTAAATAGTAGAAGTAGAAATGTTTGTGGTAGGTAAAGTCTGGACGATTTCAAAACCAAAAGTAGTAATGTTGCCAATAGCAGAAGTAATATCACTCATAGTAGCAACCTTATTAGAAGAAGCATTATAAGCGGTATTAAATACTAATTCATCCTGCTTGCCGCTAATGTCTGGGATATCTGCCATAGTCGCAACCTTGTTGCTAGTAGCATTATAAGCGGTATTGAAAGCAAGAGCGTCCTGCTTACCGCTGATGTCAGGAATGTCTGCCATAGTTGCGGCTTTATTAGAAGTAGCATTATATTCAGTATTAAAAGCCAAGGTATCCTGCTTTCCTGCTACGGCTGACTTTACTAATCCACTGTAATAAACTAATTTATCACCGGTTAAAACTTTATTATCATAACTTGCCATAATCGCATTTCTCCTTTATTATATACTATTCCAAATGTCAAGAATATCACTATTAGATAGATATTCATAATTGCCGGCAGGTCCTTGCGGTCCTGCTGGACCAGGAGGTCCCTCTGGACCCTGCGGACCAGGTGCTCCGCGGTATGTTGGATTTGAGAGTTCTGCCTCGATATAAGGTTCAGTCTCAATCATACTTACAATTATCTCATTCAAAATGTGATACCTCCTTCAAACTTGAACTTGGCTGGTCCAAGGATAGTATCTACTCGTCCATCTGCCCCGTCAAACTGAATGTCATACCAATAATTACCTGGCTCAATATCGGTATCTGCGGAGGACAACTGGATAATCGCTCTTCCATTCTAAAATGAAGTAATGGTCTTTTGAATGACGGGATTTTCTTTTTCTTTCTCTGTATTAACAGTAAAGATAATCTTATCTCCATCATCCAAAACATAATTACTTAATCCAATAGCAAAGGAGCCCGTATCTTTGACAATCATACGCATCTTTTTTGTATCTTTATCAAAGTAAAGCATTCCGGCACCTCCTTATTCATTTACTTGCTGTAAAGTTGCGAACCACTCATTTCCTCTCTTGATTTGGTTCAATACTCTATAATGTTTATTATTCCAACTATATCTAGCATTAGCACTAGTATCAAGAGAGATATTAGATACAACATTAATGTTATCTAATACACTTTTGCCATACGCAGTAATTTGTTCCATAGAACTGTCTATGGATACACTTGCGGGAATAGTTTCTTTCTACTCAATCGTTGGCGGCACATACCCGCCGCCCTCATCCTGCGTAGTGTGATAAATTAAACGAGTTAAAGTCTCTCTCTTAATCATATACACTTTACCTTTCTATGCTTGTTTAACATACGAACTACCTTTTGGCTATAAAAACTATCATAAGTCATACTCACACCAGAACTCTTTTGCTCTGTTGTCCCCTCACTACCAATGCGGTTGTATCTTTCTATAACCATTTGGATTACAATATAATCGAGGTCATCATTATATTCATCTAAATTACAGTAGATGTATGCTTCTTCTTTACACAGATTAATGAGGACAACAAGTAATTCATCGATGTTATCATCATCTTCTGTGTGTAATAACAATTTTAACTTATCAAGCACAAAAATGAACCTCCTTCGTCAAAAAAATTAGAGGCTCATAGGATTTACTCCTATGAGCCTCCTATCAATTAAGCAACAGTAATCTTTACTAACTTGGTAGCGTCAGTCAAAGCAACCAAAGCAACCTTGCGAGCATAGACCTTATTTTCACGAACATTAGCGTCGCGTTCTTGTTCGATTTCAGTGCTCTTCTTTACGAAAAGAGTAATGGCTTCTTTGGTAGCAAGATAACCAGTATCAGCAGGAACAGCCTTGGATACGATTACAGGAACACCACAAACAGAACCAATATAACCAGTGCGGACAAAGCCTTCAACATACTTCAAGTCGTCCTTCAAAGCCTTGCGGAAATCAGCCTGGTCGGCAGGAGAGATAAGCAAGAACAAGCCAGTCTCATCTTCAAGGTTCATCTTGGCAATAGCATCAACAACAGCATCAAAACTCCAAGCGGAAGCAGGAGCAAGAAGAGTTGCTTTATTATATTCAGCAATAGCCTTGGTGGTGAAGTCATTTACCATCTGCTTGGCAAGTCCATCGAGACCCACATCGACTACCATAGGGTCAGTCATTTCCTGTTCATCATAATACTTGAAACGACCCTGGGTGGTGCCAACCTCATACTCTTCTGGAACGAAACCAACTTCGATGTCTTCACTATTACCTACACCCATAGCAAGGTCTTCAACATTACCGGTAGCGGTATAACGATTAATAACCTTCTTCATACCAGCATTTTCGGTAAGAGAATTATCAACAGTCATATAATTAGACAAGTCGATAGCAGTAGTCAAAATATCATTAATTTTATTTTCAAGAACAAAATTTTCATAAATGGTATGTGGCATAATTTCTACACTCCTTATTGTGTTAATTCTTTATATAATGTGGGATTAGTTCTATATATTTCAGCCTGTTGTGCGAGGTTCAACTTGCGGAACTGCTCTTTTGTCATCCCGCCCTGTTGTGCGGACCCTGCTTTTGGAGTAGGCTGGGCTATCCTCTTGGCAACCGCGTCTGCGACTGCCGCCTTAAATGCCTTATCAAAAGCATCAATGTTAGCCATCATAGTTTCCGCATCTTCCGCGACAATATAATCAACAAACTCAACTGGAAGCCCTCTGTTAGCCATCACTTTCGATGCCTCTAACTTATTTTGAGCGATAGCAAACTCTCGCTCCTTCTGTTCGAGTTCTTCCACTTTCTTATTAAACTCATATTCACGGCGTTGATTTTCATCCATCTCACGCAACTTATCGGCTTCTGCCTGTTGCTTATCGAGTTCAGCCTTCTGCTTCTTCAATGCTTGTGAAACTCTCCGGTCGCCCTCTTGTTGTAGCAACTTTCTAACTTCTTCTTCGGTGTAAGTTTTTGGTTCGTTATTCCCCTCATCAATAGGAGTTGAATTATTTTCCAAACCCTTATTTTCTAATTCACTCATAATAATACCTCTCTTGAAAGAGCCCTCAACGGAGTTCTCTCTCATATAATATAATTTTTATTCTAGACGGTTATGACTGTTCCGCCCAATCTAATAATTAGTTTATTTGAAAAACTTATAAAATTATTATATAATATATATGTAAGATAAAGAAAGGGGAAAAAACTAATGGCAAAATACGCAATGTTCTGTATCTGTAATGGGGAATGTCTGTTTTTCTTCACTTATAATTCATTCGACGAAGCAAGAGACGCAATGAAGAAAGAGTATCAGCAAGCCCTTATCGATGAAGGTTATGACCCCGAAATGGATGAGACTTGTGAAGCAGACGACTTCTGCTGGATACATACTATGGACCACATTGGCTGGTATATTAAGCCTTTGTTTTAATGCTCTATCCAACCTATTATATAATATATAAGAAAGGAAACAAACTAATGGCAAAGAAATACGCGATGTTTTGTATCTGTAATGAAGAGTGTCAGTCTTTCAACACTTATAATTCATTCTACGAAGCAGAAGAAGCAATGAGAAAAGCCTACCAACAAGCCCTTGGCGACGAACATTATAATGATTATGACGCCGAATGGGATGATGAAGCAGACAAATACTGGATACACAGTGCCGACCACATCCATTGGTATATTAAGCCCCTGTTTTGAGATTGAGACCCAGTAAATCTGGGTCTTTTTTTTATTCCTCTAAACTTTCTTCCTCTTCCCAAACAACAAAAGAACAAGCACAGTTAGGATGGTATGGCGGCAATTCGATATTTATATGTGCGTCCTCTAATCTCACAGGGTCGCCATCCACATAATCCAAACAAATCCCACCACATTCAGCGTCTCCTACGATTTCCACATATTCAACGCCTGCCTCTAAATAAGTATCTATCAGTGCTTGGTTATAAAAAGCCATCGTCTCGGTCTTTATTAACCGAGCAGTATCATAGGCAGTAGCATTCGTGAGTTCTCGCCAAGCCCACTTCATCCACTCCATACCCTTGCCATTTGTTAGCCCTTCCCGCAGTATAAAATCTAATTTCTTCTAAAAGTTTGCGGTGTGCTCGTATAAACGCTGGCTATAAGTTTTTCCATCGCTACACCAAGGGATAGGAAGCACTTTACTTGTAATATAAGTATCTGTAATTCTTACCTCTGCTTTTGCTTGAAGATGCGGTGGCTATGTATTATCTTTCCACATAGGGGTTCTTTGAAGAATAATATAAACATCTTTACTCCCTTGCTGATAAGTATTTATAAGACTTTCAGTAATAACATTATATGCTATCCACTGTCTTTCAGTCATTCTCCATACTTCACGCATCTACATTTCTTTTATCGCATATTCAACAGCAGGAAACTTACTCAAATCTATCTTGCGGATATCCCCTATATAAGGGTCCCGCAAATACTTCTCAATAATGGTTTGGAGTTCTGGTTCTAACTCCTCCCACATTTCATTCATTATCTCATCAAGTAATTGATACAACTCTGCGGTTTTTTCATAGGCATCAGCCAATACCTATAACACTTGACGCTGAACGCGTTCAGTCTTCGTTAGTTTGCTCTTTCTCTTCATAGTTCTTCATAGCACCAGTAGAGTAATTTAAACTCGCAGATTGTAGGAATGGGTTATTCATTTTGCTCTTCTCTTGCTCGCTAGCGAGTTGCTCCTGTTCCGCCTTCACATCTTCAACGAAAGGCACTTGTGCCAAGAGGGTCTTGTTAGATACAATACCGTCAAGACTAGAAACCATTTGTGCCAACTCACTCAAATTAGTAGGAATGTTGCGTCTAAATACAATATCAATAGCACGCCAATCAAATGACGCACCCATCAAGCCCTGTATCTGTGCGATAAGTTCAAAACGCTGTTGTAAGCCCTTCTTAAACTTACGCTCCTTAATAGATACCAAGTTTTCAGTCCCCAAAGTCTTAAACTGTATCGCTACGCCGCTACTATTACCAGCAAAGTTTTCATCACTCATATCGGGGCAGTGAGCGAACTTATGAATATCTTTATCCAGGCGGACTTTCATATTTTCAGTAGTTGTATCATTAGCATTTTTAATAAGCCATTCCGCCGAAGTGCCTTCGTCCATCAAGAGCACTCTATTCTCTTTCATCTTTGCGATGTCTTCTGGGTCTGCGGTAAAGCCATAAAGTGCCAAATAAGCATCTACGAAGTAATCAAAATCATTTACCGTATCGCTTTCCATTACATCATAAGCGTCGATAAGACTAATTACAGTTTCAAAGTCGCCTAACTGCTCTTCATTATTCTTATAAATAGCAATAGGAACCATACCAAAATAATGTGGTGTAGTTTCAACCAACTGGAAACTTCCTGCTTGCGTGCTTTTATAAGTGAATACTTCTTTATCGGTATAGAGTTCTGCGATAGTAGTTTCTTTATTATCCTACAAGATATCATTAACAGTATAATATCGAATAAATGCGGTTAAGTTGTGTTCGATAGTCTCATCATAAATAGGAATACATTCTTTTGGGTCAAGAGCACAAAAACGCAACATAGGACGCCCCATACCTTCATCCTCTTGCTCCATATAAAGTAATTCATATGCTATACCATAGATGCTTGCGTTCTTTGCTAATTCAGTATTTTCATCAGCCTCATCATTATATTCAAGTATCATCTATAATTCTTTAAGCATATCAGTCTCTTCTGCGTTATAAGTGATGGGCTCGCCCACAAAATAACCCACTAATGAACTAGTAATAAGATTAGCATAAGGATTTACGATTTTATTATTTGGCTTTGTTGGGTCTGCCATTGTTCTATCATTTATGCTGTGCTGCCCGACATAATACTTATATAATTTCACCAGACGAGCCAAATCACGCGTCTTATGCTAATCTACAATTTTTTTTACTAAATCTGGGGTATAAACCGTATCTTTTGATAAAGTAATCAAGGATATACCTCCCTTAAAACAATAATTTTTTATCGAGAGTATTCAACTATACTCGTGCGTCCAAGCACTATAATGAATATCGTAAAGCGTCTAAATAGTGGTTCCATTTGTCAATAGGCTCATTAATATACTCATTAGTCTGCTTGTCTTTCGTCCAAGAATAATTCTCTAATTCTTCTTTTATATTTACACAAGAGGGGTGAATGATTAACTCATATTGCTACAACTTTTGAATACCTTGTAATACCGAACCTTTGCCCTTGACGCTCGGCTTGGCATTACGCAAACCCATTTGCCGCAACTCGTCTATACTCTTTTGCTCCGCACTATCACATATAATAGTAGATTTTGCGAAACCTAATCCACTTATCGCTTGTGCGATTTGATTATTAAGAAATCCCGTGCCACCCCACTCTTGAAATACATAGATGCGGTTTTCTGCGGGAACCAAGAGAGAAGCAACAAATGCGGTTGGGTCATTCGTGTATCCAAAGTCGCATCCGCATAATAACTAACCTTTTATACTCTTGGCATCAAAATCCATTACTTGCCAATTATTATACACTAATTTTTCAAGAGAGCCAAATTCACCAAGAGCATAAATAGTATAATAAACAGGATTAGTTTCTTTCATACGCAAGAGTGTATCAATATACGCTTGCGGCAAGAACCTATTATGTAAATAATTCGTCTTAATTATATTAACATTACGCCGCAGTTCCATCATTTCTGGATTATCTGCGAAAAACCATAAATAGCACCAATTTGCTTTTGATACTGGGTTGAATGACAGTATTATCTACTGCCCGGACGCATATGGGTCTCTTACACGCAAATCAACCTGGCTAAAATCATCCGCACAGAACTCTGTCGCTTCTTCCAACCAGGCATCAGTGAGACCTACTATTGACTTTATTTTCTCGGTGTCATCTAAACCGGAACATAAAAACTAACTTCCATTTGGTAAAGTAATGCTGTAATCCGTTCTATTTACAACACATTTATTAAGTATATTAAAGTTCGTTAAGGTATCCAAGAGCAACTAGAATGTAGATGCCTTGGTGGTGCGATTTACCTTGCGGAGAACCAGTATCTTGCGGACATCCTTCAATGCTTTAATAACTAACTTCTACGCAACAAATACACTTTTTCCTGAACCTGCTCCGCCATAATATACTTCATAGCGTTTAGAGTAGTCCAAGAGATAAGGATAATAAACAGAATTAAATACATTCTTATGGATATTAAGTTTCATTTTTATCCCCAACAATAGAGACTTCAATCACATCTTTGGTTTCTACCTTTTGGTTCTGTAAGCCCAGATTTTTACTCAATAGGCTTAAAGCATTTAGTTTAGCAGAAGTAGTATAAACTTCATCGCCCTTCTGTGCGAATGCTATGCTCGCTAATTCACTATTAACTCTGTATGCGTCGATACCCATAGCGTCATAGATTTCCTTTTTACGCATTTCTAGGTATTCTCTTACTTCTGGTTTCTGTAATAGTTTATATGGAGAAGCATTAAGTGTAGATTTATTAGTGATACCAAAAATATCTCTATAAGCATCCTATGCTTTATATCCATTAGATAGATATAATTCTACAAATGCTTTCCATTTAGTTTCTGGTGTTTTAGGATTATAGCCCATTATTTACACCTCACTCTCTTGGGAATTGTTTTTTATATTCATTCCATTTATTTAATCCCTCTTGTAATCTTTCATTTTTTATAAAAGTATAGTAAAATGTTCCATTCTTGTGTCTCTTCTTTTCAAGATAATCTATACCCTACATTTTCAAGAAGAGACACAGATTTTTTGAATAACAGTAGAACATAGTGTTTCCCCTCATTTATCTTGTTTCCAAGGTTATTTATTCCCTATTTTATATATTTTATATATTATGCGGACGAAATCTGTCCGCTAAACCGGACTAAATCTGTCCGCTACATTCCGGACTGTTTTCGTCCGCTTCCTGCTAGCAAATAGCGGACGAAATCTGTCCGCTACGATTATTTCTTTAATAAATCTTGTTTAGTAAGATTTCGGGCAATCGCATCACGGATTTTATCAAAATCGACAATTATAGTTTCATAATTACCTTGACTATTTTTAGTTTCTACCTGTTGGATAAAACCTAAACTTTCTAATGTCCTGCGGGCAGTTCTAATATGTGTATCTCGAAGACCAGTAGCATCACTGATATTACTAATCTGCCAGCCTTCAAAGTTCTTATCTTTTGGCTTATTACCAATTAAATACATTAATACTTTATTTTCAGTATATGTAAGTTCTTTATTAGCGTATTCCCATATATCCATAGGGATACTCATAAAGGCTTGTCCGCTTACAAGTTTCTCGCCTTTATGTTCTAATCTAGGCATTTCTCTTGGCATCTGTCTTATCTCCCATCTGTCTTATCTATTACTGACGCCAATTCTAGCGACTATCTCTTAACTGTTGAGATAATCTTTCAAAATCAGCCATAAAATTACCGCTTACTTCAAAAGTCCATACATCTAATTCTGGTTTCTTGTAGTTAGGTTCAACCTTAACTATTTTATGACCGCAACGACGCAAAGCCAAAGCAAGCGATTTTACGAAAATCTTCTTATACTTCATAATGACTTATCTCCTTTTGAATAAAAAAAGAAGTGCTAAATTAGCACTTCTTTGAATAATCTTTTATACGATATTCATACGCTGTTAATACTTGTCGAATATCACTCATCGCTGTATATCCAGCAAATCTTTCTTTACTCTCTTGTAAAATCTCTGGATATTCAGTATCTTGACAATTATCACAGAGTTCTTTTATTTTCTGTAAAGTAATTTCTCTATTCATAAGATTTAATTCCTCCATTTTTTTATTTAAACTAACATATATTTTTTCTTTTGTCAAATCAAAAAGGCAACGACCCAAAGTTCGTTGCCCCTTCGACTAATTTATGTATATGTCTCGTAGCAAGTATGCTACTCATAATCGTGGATGGGGCGGGTGTAGAGTGCCCGCCCGACTTACATTAATTGGAGGAATTTTATTATAGTATGTCTCATACTATCTTGTTATTGTAAAGCCTGTTTTCCATCTCTACAAGTAGATTATACTAAAAAATTTTTAGGTTGTCAAATTTGGGTCAGTCTATGTATAATCAACTTTGCGGAAAGGCATATGCTAGCCCCGCAAATAACTAATAATTGTCTTCCAGCGATGAGGCACTTTTCCAATAGCCTATCGTGCGGTTGGATAGTATTCTATTCTGTTATCCTCTTGTTTATATATTACCCATAGCGGTTTATCTAAACCATATTTTCTTTTTGGATAAGATGACCTATTATTCTAATTAATTTTAGCCGTAGCCCATCGCAAATTACTTACAGCATTATTTAATGGATTACGGTCAATATGGTCTATCTAATCCATTCCTTCTGGTTGCGGCAACCAAGTTTTTGCTATTACTCGATGCCAATACTCTTTACAATAGCGTAATTTACCGTTATCATCTCTCCAATAGTAGGAAAAGTAGTAATAATAACGGACGCTTAAATTTGGTTTTCGCAACTTATTAGTGCCTTTAACACGAATATGACCTAGATTAGATGCTTCATATTCTTTTGTTGGGGTGTGCTTCAAACAGGTAATTGGTTTCCATTCTTCTCGCATTTTAATCGCTCCTATTCAAATATCTCCGCAGACCGTTTAAGATATTCTGCTATCTTCTACATTTCTTCTTGCGATAACTATTCAACTATTCCAGACGCATATTTGCGTAATCTACTATAAGAAATGCCGGTCGCAGATGCGAGTGAAGCCTTATTTAATTCTTGTATAATATCTCTCATAACTTCACTCCTTACACTCTATATGAAAAATCGAGAACTTCCTTGGAACAATTTTGTCCCAAAAATTTTAAGATAATTTATCTAACCTTTCCCGCATTTCTTCCAATTCACTCTTGGTTAGTTTATCATTATCAGCCAACTCTCTTGTAATATCGGGAGTGCGTTCTCCTATCTCTAAAATCGTATTTTCTGGTTCATATGGAAATCTATGTATAGCAACGATTTTTTCTTTAATTTTTAACTATTTAATTTCGTCTAACACTTGAATAGTATTACCTAATTGGATATTTTCATCAGGTTCCATTAAAATTACATTATAATGTGTGCTTGGTTTTGATATTCTATTAAGATATGATTTGGCTTTGCTATATAATTTATCTAGTCGTGTTTGAGAAGTTTTCCAAAACTTACTGATATGTTTTGTGCTATATTTATAATTTTCAAGAAACTTCTATCCCGTAGGATTAACGAGTTCAATAGTAAGTCCATTTTTCCCAATAGGATATAAAATAGTAGCAAACTCTAATGTATTTTCTACTCCTACTGTTCCAGCAAGTTCGCGGGCAACATATAATTTAGGTATGGTTTTACCATAAGTATTTTTTATTTCGATAACTTTATTTTTAGTATCAAACCAAAGACACGCAATTTCATCGCTATATAAACTAGGACCTTTTTGTATCATATCCCATAAACACACATTTGCCTCTTGAAGAGTTTCTTTTTCCAATGGATTATACCAAGTAATAGCGGGGTCATCCGTCCAGTGTTTAATCGTCCAAGAGGGAACAAATGAAACGCAATACTCATAAAACTCTTTACTGGTTTTATTAAACGCATCAAAAACAGGAACCGCACAGCCTTCTAATTCTTCTATATTTGCTTTACAATCAACCGCAATCATATTATCTTCTGTATATTCAATCATTTTAATTATAAACTCATAATTAGAAGACTAGATATAGCGTTCAAGCCGCAAAGCAGATACATAAGGCTCCCCGCAAGGAACCTCAAAGTTCATAGATGCCAATCCTGTTTCTAAAACTTCGTGGAGTTGAAGATTTTGTAGATTTTTATCGAGGAGCATAACAAAATTATGCTCCTCATCAAACAACTTAAACATATCGCAAATCAAATCTGGCTTCTATGTTAAACAAAGAAGCAGAAGTTAAAGTAATATCATTTGTGCCAGGAAGCAAACGCGGCAACTCCACACCCGCATATTTTCCCCATTTTAATTCATTATTTATTTTAAATTCTCCGTTTTCGCCATCAATAACTATTACATCATAGGCGTCAATATGCCCTGTAATTTCAATAGGATGAATGGTTAAACCAGTAATAGTTATGCCATTTAATGCTGCTTTTGGAATTAAAGTTAAGCAGCAAGGAGTGGGTGCGGTTCCAGCATTAATAATGCTGAAACCGGTGCCCTCCTCATTCACGATAATAGGATAATACTTTTCCATAATTGCGTCTCCTTATTCAACTAATGATAAATTGCTATCTTCGTAATAAACCCAGCCTAATGAGGTGCGAAGCCAGTTTGTATCTCTCTTGGTTTTTTCTGTAATATATACTCGGTCTCCTGCTAAATAACGACCTAATTTGTAAGTATCATTTTCGTCTTTGATAGGATATTCATAATAATTAATGCTATCATTTGCGACAACATAAAGTTGATTTACTGGTATTCTGTCAATATAAGTGTCATCGCGGCAAATCCAACAGTCTAAATTATCCAAAAGATAATAGTATTTATCGTCATTACTAAAATATGCTTCTGCGATAACTCTTACAACTTCTTTTTTATGAGTGCTATTCGAAAATGAGTATAAATCACGCGTCATTTTAGGAGAGATATCATTATTAGTAGATGGAATAATAGCAGTAATAAATGGAGTAAATCCATTATTTAAGGTTCGTAATACAATATCAGTGCGTGAAGGAGTAAATGCTTTTATACCAGTAGCATCAGTAGGATTTGAAGCATTTACATCTAATTTTACTTTATACCATTTTTTATCGATGGAACACCATTGGTCGGTTGTGTATGTCGCTGCGTTATCTCTACTTACATAAGCATATCTTTCTGCGGGAACAACCATTCCAGAAGGTATTGCTACTTGTGCTCTTGCTATTTCGTTTGGATAATTATAAGTCCAAACTTTCGCAGATGTTTTATAGAATGTATAAGGTGGAGTAGTTGGAATAGTATGGTCGATTGGATTGGGTTTATCATCATAATAATTATAATCGTGCTCCATTGGATTTTCATTAATAGTATTACGATAACTTCTCTTATATACTTTTCCATATTGTCTATCTGGGTCTGCCGCACGCGTATAGCCTCTACCGTCCTAGGCATATGGATTAATAATATCAAAAAATCCATCTTTTAATACTTGGAAGAAAGGTGCTGTTGAAAGGTTCATATTTTGCCATAAACAACCCGCATAATTAGGCACATAATATGCTAATAGATTATTATTGCGGTCATAAAATTTAATTCCGTGATATATACCTCTTGTAAGGCACAATCTTGTATAGCCATCAGCATTTTCACCAGATGGAGAGTAGTCAGGAATTTTTAAATCATAAAAATCGCGTTCTGTGCTATTAATTACTCGTGGTGCGTAGGCTTTATCTGTATCCATAAGATATTTTGGTAATCTAGAATTATCATAAGGTATTTTTGCTACTGTGCGAGGATAAGGTGAGAAAGGAGACCTATAAAATCTATAAAAGGCTTTATCTTCTCGTTTAAAAATGCCCCATAATCCGTTTTCTTTTCGAGTATTATATATATTTTGAACTTGCTGGATAGCGGCTAGGTTGTTAATCGACATTAGATATTCTATATCATCATCTAAATAATGAGAAGCAACACGAGCGACATTATACAGCGATGAATTGTTTCTATGAGCAGAATAATAGAATTTTGCATCGTTCCACTGCCGCCAAAAATAAAAACCAGCCCCATCAATTGGAATATAATTACTGTTAGAATTATGAGTATAAGCAGTAAGTCCATTAGAACTAAAATAATTCTAATACGAATTCGCTTTATCAGTTATAAAAGGCTCTTCTAATTCAAATACTACGCCCTCAATTTTATCATAACCAGTTGGAGGATAAAAGATAGAACCTTCATCTACGGATTTAATTGGATAAGCATAGTATTTATACTCTCTTGGAGGCTGGAAAGGATAAAGCACTTTTTGTGTTCCTGTTCTTACTAATTCTTCAAAAGTAAAATAAATATGCTCGTCGTCCCAAGGATGCGGGTTCCATAAGAAAATTCCATCATTATACTTATGATTAGAATTAAATAGATTTTTACCTACACCAAAAAAGTCCCAATCTAAACTAACTGGTGCGGCACGATAAAGTTCTGGAAGAATTTCTTCTCCTTGGTCGTTAGTCTGCCAACTTGTCTCTATAAAATGGTCCCAATCAGGGTTCCAATCTCCAATAGAGCAAGACAACATAGCAGAGCCTAATTTATAATGTTCATCTATGGCAGGAGAATAATAATGGATATTATAATGATATATAGTTTCAGGATAAACAATATCTAATTCGTGTAAATCACTGATATCATTATAAGTAATAGTGCCATTATAATTAACAGTCGCAGGTTCGTGATATCTTAATTTCTTTTTTTGTATATCAACTACATCTTGAAGAACATAAACATCATTCCAATCAACTTCATCCAAATGAATAACATCTAGTCCAATAGCGTTATATAATTTACCACTTTGATTAAGACTTAATTCTTCAACCTTAACCCAACAATCATAGTTCGAAGCATAAGCCCACAATCTATCAACAGTGAGTTTAGTAATGGTAAGATTAGCACCAAATGGAATTGTTGTATCTAATTCAGTATTTGGGTCATAATCAGGATTTTGTCCTGGACCTTGGATGCGGTCAATAGCAGAAAGTAAAATCCAACCGTGATAATACTCTTTTAATCTGCCCCATCCATTACGCTCTTCCATAATCGTAATTACTTCATCCTTATGAACGAAATAAGCCAATGCCCTATATCTGCGGGCAGGTCCATAATGGATACCCACATATGGATTATTTATACGGGCTTGATAAGGTAAGAAGTAATCAGTTGGCTCATCTTCATAATACGCTTGATGATAGTGATTTTGATATTTAGTTGTGCCTGTTGGATTTAATACTTTTGCGGTTAAATTACAGTCGAGATAATTTGGGTCTATATTCAAAGTAATAGTATTATCTTCACTTGCTCCACCACGATAATACTCCGCATAGAATAAATCAGGACGCTCTAATTTAGTATATTTATCATATACAACCACAGGAGCAGGAGCATCAAGGAACGCCGCCATATCATTATTTGCTAATAAAGTATCATTAAAGATTAATCTACCATTTGTAAAATCGTCGGTTTTATAATAATCTATTTCAATCGGCAAATCTGTAATACTATTGGCTTGTTCTATATCGTGTAAATTAAAGAACAAATCTTTTGAACCTATTCTCATATTATCATTATAATAAACGACGCTCTTTGAGAAAGAACGATAACGATAATAGATATTAATAAGACCTTGTTCGTAAATATCTTTTAACTAAAATTGGTCGTAAGGATTATCTGGGTCATCTGTATCAATTAAACCATTTAAATAATAATCATTTGGTTTAAAATCATCACAATGAAGTTGTTCTGCGAATGTAGAAGCATTTGGGTCATACCATACAGGAACAGCAACACTTTGCTGTGCGATAAGATTATTTTGTTCGTCATAATAATTCGCACCAACATTACCAAAATAGCAAGGGTCGTCCATAACCATTAATGGAATAACATCTTTGGCAGGGATAGTTATTTTTTCTTCTACCATAGAAGTTTCTAATACATCGCCCTACTGAATAATACCATTTGGCATTATAGCACCATCTTTTAAATGAGTTTCAGCAATGGTTCCAATATATGTTCCACCCTCATTACAGTTAGTGAAGAAGATTTCTGTAACCAAATCAAATAAACCATTTTCTGGCATAATTTGTCCGGCAATTTCTTCTCCTTTTGCGACAGGCACTAAATCACGGACTAATTTATCTTGGTCCCATATTTTAATACCCCAAACCATACACATTGTAGGCTCTGGTTCAGCAGGGGCTCTCCAACTAGCAAAACCAACATACATTGATGTTGAATGGCTATATTTAACACTTTGAGTATTTTTTCCTGACATAGGAATAACTTTGCCATCTGGTGTTGTATAGTATTGAGTATCTTCTGTTGTGCCTAAATTTTCTAACATAATTTCGGTTTCTATCGTTCGCTAAACATCATAAGCATAATAAGGATTTAAAAAGTTTTGACGCAGTGCGGATGGAACTCCATACATAGTAGATAGTGCCCCAGAAACATTTGGATAAGCCAGATGACAGAATGGATTTTGATTAATTATTCCGCTATCTGGATTACGAGTAGCAAATAGAGTTAAAGAACCTCTTGGATGGCATCTTACTTCAAAACTATCTTTATCATCGTTGTTAGAAAAATCATAATAGCCATATCCATTACCGCTACCAAAATCATACGCCGTGCTATATTTTCTATAAGCACTTAAAGTATGAGTAATAGGAACAGCAACATCGAATTGATTAAAGCCATTATCAAGAGCGTGCTATGATAATTTCATTTTAGACCCGTGGTCTATATCATTAAAGAAACTACTCTGGCTCATTCTTTCTCCAATAGAAGCATTATATTGAACCTCATAATTACTATTTTCTTTAACGATATTATAATTTTCGTCCATTGAAGTAGATGCTCCATTACGGTAGGTCGCACAACTACTATTCCATTTAGTTATTCCGCGATTAACATCAACAACTACTCCTACCAAAGAGCCATCTTTTGTATCACGATAAGTAGTGCTGTATTTTTCTCCTTCCCAAGTCGCTGGTGTATATTCATTATATACAACAGGCATTCTAACAATAGGAACACGACCGCGGAATGCGAATGTGCCAGTGCCATATTTACCTATGGTTTTTTCATCATCGCCTAATATGAAATTATTAAGTCGATAAGATGTATCACCTAAATCCCCAAGAATTTCAACTGGGAAAGCCGCAGCATAACCGAATATACCCATATAGTCCAAAGTCTAATCAGTATAATAGTTTTGACGGTCATATAAAGGAGTTACTGATTTAGAAACATATTTCATCTCAACGGTCAAACGACTTAATTCTTTTGGAGTATATCCTAAATCTATATATGGAATACGCCCACCCGTTTTAATAAATAGAAAATGGTCATATTGATTTCCTGCCGAGTGAGTATAGTTCCTATTATTAGGACCAAATCTAGCATCCCAAAATAAGACCTTATTTAATCTATTTAAAGGAATAGCGTCTGGTCCGCCAGGTTCAATAATAGTATCATAAACAATATCAATACCTGCTTCAACTAATTCTTCAAAAGTATAAAGTCTATTAGTATTTTGTAATACGCCATAATCGCACTTAACAGGTTTAAATAAATTGACATATCTATTAGGCAACTAATCAACTAAATAAAATGGTCCATCAAAATCATCTATTTTAACCGACCAAGTTGTAGTCGCAACCTAATTTAAAATATCTACATCATCTGTGTAATAACGAATTTCAATTTGTTCTGTTGTTGGCAAATAACAAATAATATATTCGTTTTTTAGTTTAGAAGGACTATAAAGATGTTCGTCCATTTTATACCACTGATAACTTTCACCAGAGCGATAATACTTTTCTGGTTTAAAAGCATCCCAGTCAATATAATAATCAATAAATTCACCTTCACGGAAATCGCTCGCACCCAAGGTAAGAGTTATATTACCAAGCGTTTCATAAGTATGAAAACCAAATACTTTCTTAATATATTTGATATTAGTAGTATAAGTTGGTTCTTCTCCTTCAATAGGAGTATAAACAATATCATAAGGTGCGTGTGCGATTACTCTTCCCAAGGTAACTTTTGGCTCTGGAAATACATAATTAGTTTCATAGCCTTCTGGTTTATACTTATTCAATCTAATCAATTCACCAAACATAGGGACTTGATAGAAGTCTTTTTCAGTAAAAACCAAACTCTCTGTTGCTAACAAGTTTGCCGGGTCATTAGTATCTTTATAATAACGAACTTGTATTACATTTTCTTGCTCTTCATATACAACATTAAATACAAAGTTCTTTAAGTTTTCAAAATTAATTTCACCTAAATCAGTTAAATTAACGATTTGTCCTGGATTATAATAAAGTGGCTGATGTTCGGTTATTTCTAATTTCGCATCTAAATCCCATTCTTCTTCAAATTCATCACCACGATAGAAAATCTAACGAGTTTCAAAGATATAATCGCCTTTATAATAATTTACATAGAATGAGCCAATTTGCTGAACTGGGTCTGTAATAGGATAACTATCATCATCACGGATATTAAAACTATTTTGACCGGTAGCATCTTCAAAGAAAGACTGACTTACTTTATCATACAAGCAATTACTAGGAGCAACTTGCGAACCGATTTTATCATAATACTGAACCGGGATAAGGTCTCTTACCACTTCTCCATCATATTCAATAATACAATTATAAATCTCAATTCCTGCTAAACCGCCAGTATAAACGCCAGCATTATTATTCGCAAATAAATAAAGTGGGAATGGCATCCGTGCGTGGTCTGTTGCTACTCTATTAGAGTAGTTGAAAACAGCAACAGAATAACCGTCCGCACTAGGATTACTATAAATACCAGAATTAGGACCCCATCCAATCGCATTACTTTCTGTTAATACAAGAGGAGCACTATGCTGACCCGCCCTAGCCTCATAAGTATTTACGCCACTTAAATTAGTGCCATACATTGTTTGGTTGTTAAATCTCATAAAGTATTCACCAAAAGAAGAAGAACTACCAAACAAATAAGCATAACCGGCATTTACTTGGCTCATTGGTGTATATTCATCAACTAATCCGCACTTTATCTTAACAGTTAATTTACTCATATCTTCACAAGTAAAGCCTGTGTTAATATAAGCGTGCGGGAAATGCCAATTTGGATGCTGTCCTTCATATCCGCCTAAATCATTATGCTGTAAGAATAACACTCTGTGAGGATATTCAATATCACCTGGTTCATCAGGCTCACTTACAGTATCATAAACAACATCAATACTAGTAAGTTCGCGTAATGCGGTGAAATTAACTGGACCGCGATACTGGACGATACCGTCTGCCGCGAATACATTCTTATACTGATTAATTTTTAGTCCTAAATCAATAAGAGTAGTGTCCGCGGAAAAATCAATAACACGATAATTAATAGTATCACTGCCAACCCAGTTTCTAACATCGACATCATCTGTATAATAATTTATAACAGTGTAATAAGTAGAAGCATAATATAATACGCTATAACTGGTTGCCAAAGTTTCAAAAGTAATTACCTGGCTATCACTTACTCCATCCAAAATACCAGTTTCATAGTATTCTGGCTTATGTGCGTTTAGGTCAATGATATCTTTAAGCCGTGCTCCGCCAATCAATTCATTCTCGCTAACAGTAATAATCGCTGTGCTAATAGTTGAAAAAGCACTTGCTAACTGTTGCTTATAACGAATAATAATATCTTTCGTGCGAGTAGTCTAGATTTCAGTATAAATAATATAAATAGGCTGTGCGTAAGTTAAAGCATCTAATGATACTTCGCCTTTATAACTCGCCTCTGGGTCAAATTGATATCCAGTAGGTTTATGTCCTGTAATATCAACAATATCTCCTAACAAAGGCTGATTATAGAACTGCGTGATATTTATATTAATAGTTTCTTCGGTGTATAAATTACTGTCATCTTTCTTATAGCGAACAGTAAGAGGATATTCAATAGGCACATAATAAACCTATAAAGCACCCGCTTCAATTACACTATCAAAAGTATGATATAAACCAGCATTATACAAAACACCGTTTTGATAATTACCAGTAAGATATTTATCAAGGTCTATCCCGATATTTTCTAAACTGAAATCTTCTTCATAACTTGAATTATATTTCAAAAGGATAGGAGATGTAGCAAGACGATACCAATTAGGATAAGTGCCCGCATAGTATTCTATATACACTACATATTCTATTCTACGATAATCAATGTAATAAGATGTTTCAAGTTCATCGTAATTAACGAAGTCAGTGCGGTTATGACTATCTATGTAGCCAGGGTGATAATACTCTGGGGTTGGACGCCAAGCGTCAAAATTAAAAATGTCTTCAAATGTTGTTCCTTCAACGATACGAGTTTCAGGGACAGATACCAAAACACTTTCAATAATGTCATATTCTCCATTATCGTTTTCATTACGATAAGTTAAAGTGATATTTTTAATTCGGTCATCATCGATATGAGTATATTGGACGAAAATAGGACTTGCCGCAAGCAAGTTTTCAACAATCAAACCTTGATTATATAAAATCTTCGCACTATATCCTTCTGGACGATAATTATTTACTTTAATTAATTCACCAACAGAACGCATCGCTTGGATTTGCGGATAAGTGAAAGGAATAGTTTCTTGAAGGCTCTGTTGATAGCCACTGCCACTATCAATAATATAACGAACTTCAACGCTATACTGAATGGGCTCATAATTAATGATAAGAACGCCAAGAGACTGTAAGTTATCATAGGTTAATTCCATCAAGCCTAAATTAGAAGCAACACCAGATTTATAATGTTCGTCCTTAAACTTATCAACATCAATACCAATAGATGATAAAGTTGGAGTTTCTTGCTCGCTAAATGAAACAGAACGGATAAGAACTGTATCCTGTCCTACGAAAATGTTGCCGTTTTGATAATATACTACATTTAAGCGGAAAGTGCTAGTCGCACCAATATCAGTTGTATATACTTCTCTATCTAATGAACGAGCATATCCGCTAGCCAAATCATATGTAATTAAAAAATTGCCATTCTTTAAGCGAGAAGGCTTATTAGTCCCATTAAATACAACATCAAATTGAAAATCTAAATCATCAAATTTAATAGTTGCTTTCTTTAACATTTGGGTTAATTGGCTCATTTTTAGGAATGCCTCTTGTTCGTCTGGTTCGAGAACCAAAAATGTCAAAGTCATTTTCTTAAAAGTGTCCTATGAACGAACATAATATGGCTCTAAACTTCCATCCGCCCATTCATTAACCGCTTTCACTGTATTGGAGGTAAGTATTCTGTCATATAACTTTATATTTAATGAAGTTATATCAATTCCATTAATAAGCATTTATTAACCTCCTTATCTATAATTAAATACCGCATATATGTCTTGTAAAGAGTTATAATGCTACATTACACCCTTATAATATAATTTACTTTGCTTGTTTTCGATATCAAAAATCTATCTCTATAATTGAAGAGATTTTTCTAACGCTTCATATTCCTTGCGTCTGGCTTTTTCAATAGCAGTCTATTTAGCGAGTATCCGCTCTCCTATTCTTTTGGTTTGCGGCTCTGCTTGTAAATAACGCAAATCTTGTTCTAACTTTTCAACTCGTTTGCGTGCCGCAGGCTCTACATTATTAATCTATTTTTTTAATGACTGTCTATATCTTCTGCTTTGAGAATTATAACTTTTTGCGTCTTTTAAGTTATCGCTAATAGATTTACGCATATTGTTGCGTAAGTTCTTTAAATTTTCTGCGTCCTATTTTTTGAAACGCTCACGATAACCCCAATCTATTTCTTCATTCGCACCTTTATTTTCTCGATAGTATTTTTTTAAAAAACTATTATCTTTTTTATCTTGCCATTGAGATGTTATAATGCTAAATCTTCTTTCTACGGCGTCAAGAATATCACTCATTTAACAGCACCTCACATACTGACTAACGCTCTACCATATTTCCAACAGCGAACTCATCAGGTTCTGTTAAAGATATTGGAGAAGTATTGTCCTATAAACTCTCTAATACTGCTATTTTTATTATATTTGCTAATGTCTCTTGGCGTTTTTGATACCCTTTATATGCTAATTCTATTTCACCAGGAGACATCTATAAAGCAATGTTAGGGTCTATACCAATCTCACCAACGGCTTGACTATATAGACCCTGAAAATCAATAGAGAAAAAGGAGACCTATTCAACTAATGAAGGAATGAAACGCTTAAACAGTCCTTTTGAGTATAACTCTTTCGCCGCGGTAGGACTTAAATGATTTTCATCAAAAGTAATCAAACCTGCGGCGAAAAAATCACTCTCATCATACTATGATAAAGACTGTAAATATATTATCCCACGCAGTCCAATTTTGAACCAGTAATCTTTACCGTCAATAGTAATCAATTGTTTATTCATTAATAACACTCAATTCTCCATTACCTAATAACTTTGCTTTGTATTTATAGGTATCATTATATGCCGCGACCAAAGGGAACTCTGTAAATAATGCTTGTCCCTTATATTTTTTGTTATCTAATTCTACTTCTACTGCGACATCTTGATTATTCCTAAACGCTTGCTATAAAGTATTATATGCCGCACTATCTTTTACATATAATCCATCGCAACTAATAGACCAAGATTTTACGCCGCCCAAATACTCTTTCCAAACCGCATCTATTTTGTTCGTGATATCAATAGATGCTGCTGACTGTATCAAGGTTGCGTTAAGTTGTCCCGCCAGTTTCTCTCCCGCAATAATTATAGATACTTTTATACCCTTTTGGGTGTTATTCACCATCTTCATCGGCAAGTCCCCCTGTTATGATAAAAGTAAAGTTAGCAACACCGTGTTTGCGGAGAGGTCCTGTCTCATTATCGTCAAGAATTTGAAGCCTATTAAGATAACAATAAGTGATATTATTATTTTCAATAAACTGTGGCAAAGATTTAATAATCTCATCGACGATTTCAATAATTTCTTGCTCGCCACTATATCTAGTAAAGATATCAAGAGTGTAAGTAATGTTTGACATTACCAAATCCCTTGCGTGCCGTGCGGTCAAATTATGAAGACGCAACTTCAAAAAAGGAAAATCATTTTCATCGTGATAAGCACCAGTATCATATACAGTTTTACCTGTTATCTCTTGTATATGAGAACGAAAGGCTTCTTTAATATCTTTCAACATTTTATTTTACCTCATCTACAAGTTTATAATTTTTCAAATCATCTTGCGAACTAATAGAAATATATTTCGCATATAGATGTTCTTCTATTTCAGTAATAGTGCCATCTGGTTCTTTAATTTTTGTAATAGGCGGATTAGCCCAATCATAAACCTTGCCTTTGGGAGCAGTGTATAAAGTATTCATTTAATAGCCTCCTTAAATAATTTCTAAATCATATGATGCTACAAAAGAGATAAGTTCATCATCTAATAGTTCAAGTTCGCCTTCGCCCCAACTATCATAATCGCCAGAAAAAATCTCTTCAAAAATAGAAAAAATGGCTTCAATTAATGCTATGACAACCGCACAAATTAAATCGGCTATTAAACTTGACTATTCGGTTTGTTCGATATGATGATTTCTATTTTCTTCAACTTCATCTATTCTCTCTAAAATCTCATTTCTTTCAGCCTCTAACTATTCCATCTCATCTTCGTCTTCACAATCCGCAGCCTACGCTTCAACATCAGCCAACTATTCATATAAGTCTTGTAGTTCCTAATCGGCTTCTTCTGCCATCCCATCATTTTCTTCAAAGTCTGCTACTGGTTCGATTAATTCTGCTTCTGCTTCTTCTTCTTGGCTTTCAGCAACAATATCGCAACAAGCATTTGCTAAATCGTCTAAATACATTTCAATAGCAGGTTCAAAATAAGGTTGTGCTTCCATCTTATATGTCCCGTATTCCACATACTAGGCATACTCACAACTAACTGGGATGGAGCAATAGGTCTATGACACTATCGCTCCATCACCTATTGTGCTTCGTAGATAACCAGTGCGGACAGGACAGTTTGCTTGTGCGTCGTTAATTACCGCATCAACAAAATCTTGGAGAGGCTTACTATAATCAAGGTCATCAGGCAAGCCCCAATCGGCGACATCTACTTCACACAAAAGACCCATAATAATTACTCCTTTACGGGTTCATCTATTTCAACATAATTTTCGATATTATCAGTGATACTTATAAAAAGTGTTTTAGCATAAAGATGGTCTTGTATAACATTACCTTCTTCGTCTTCGTGTGTGTGTTCGGCAAGTTCTTTCCAATCAAACACTTTTCCTTCATCTGCGTCATATCGAGTTAATGTATATTTATTACTAACCATTTTTGTTCTCCTTTTAAGCAATACTTACAGTCCAACCTTTTGCTGTTGCGACTGCTATTTCGGCAGCGGTAAGGTCATCAATTCCGCCTTCATCAGTGGAATTACCTGACCCGGCTTTAAACGCAATAGTATTACCATTATTCTCAACAGCAGAAGTATCAGGTAATGTATTAATAGTTTCAACCGCACTTGTATGATTATATCTACTATATGCTAATGATTTGCTCCACCAATTAGGATTATTTTTCATTTGATTATAAGTAGTAGCATCTACCACAGGCTCATTTTCACCAGTTCCTTCTTTAAGTGCGGCTAATTCATAACCTGTATTACCACTATAATAACCTACTCCATTACTACGCAAATCTAAATACTATTTTTTCCAATAGGCAGTATAAGGTTGATTATTTGTGTCTAACTAAAAAGTAAAACGCGATAATCTATGTGCGGCATTTACACAATTACTAAACTAATCACTAGTAAAAATAGTAGTAGCATTAGTAGAATGATGAGAAATAGGCACATTTAAAATCGCAGGAACGCAAAATGCCTAATATGCTAATGACGAATATGGATACTGATATATGCTTGATGTTCCTGCGTCTTCATAAGACAAAAAACTAAAATCTATCGATTTATTTAAGCGAATACAATTACTATATATTGATGTTAAAGAAAATGTCCCTGAACTATTAATAATAGATGTATTAGAAAAATCAAATAGTTCTTGTAAATAATAACACTCATTAGCCAAGCCATTAAAATCAGTATTAATTGTGCCTGTTATATGAGGTGGTTTTATACAATTTTCGCAACCTTTTATTAACGATGCTACTGAACTACCCCTTGTAGAAGAGCAATTAATAGTTATATTAGACAAATCTGTTATTTGAGTTGAATTCACAAACATATAACTTGCCAAAGTAATACTATTAAACTACATTTTATCGCCATACTGATTTAATACCCAAGACCACTTATTTGAACTAAATAAGTTCTACACATTTCCGGTGAAAGTCAAATCTGCTGTTGTAGGAGTATAGCCTCCTCCTACTTCTAAATTACCAATTTCAGTAGCGAAATACTCTGGACTAATACCAGGACTACCAACAGTAGAACTAATAAAAGTATCTCCAAACACATCTACATCGCTTTTGACTGTTGCTGTTCCATACTTTTTAATTCTTATGGCATCCGCGGTATCTACTAAAATACTTCTTGGCACAATTACATTATCATTATAATCGCCTTTATCTTGATGATATTCCGCACTTGAAGCCCAAGTTGTTAATTCATTTCCACTGCTACCAGCCATTACATTACCTCCTCGCTAGCATTAGCAAGAGCCAATGATATTACGCCATTTGCGTCAATGCTGATACCAGTGCCCGCAGAATAACTAGGAACTTGGCTTAAAGCATTATCGACATAATTCTGCGTCGCATACCCAGTTAGACTTTGATGCGAAGTTAGATATCCAGCATCGTTCGTAAAAGCACTTATATTAGTTGGCACTGTTGGGATAGTTGGTTTATCTTGTAAATCATTATAAGACAAATCAGTAGCATCAACGCTAATTTCGTTATTCGCATCTATATCAATGCCAGTGCCTGCGGTATAGGTAGCACCGCCTCCGCCAGATGGAACAGTCTCCCAAGACTTGGTTGATGTGCCATTTGAGACAGT
>Ga0247608_10002097_pt1 | contig 25806 bp, 20 predicted proteins | sample 176DNAGHGlowgp2_FD_193490 | JGI IMG/M metagenome (GOLD analysis project Ga0247608, IMG submission 193490) | Sheep rumen microbial communities from Palmerston North, Manawatu-Wanganui, New Zealand - 1766 DNA GHGlow gp2 | ecosystem: Host-associated > Mammals > Digestive system > Stomach > Rumen ... | reverse complement strand
ATGTAAATTCAAGTATTATATTTGCTAGATTAGGTCAATTTTTACTTAATTACCAATTTGATATTTCAGCTCAAGCTATTAAACATGACAATGGAACTGGTAATTTAAGTAATTCTTCTATTTTTAGCATAACACCTGAAGGAAAATTAAAAGTTACACTTAAAAATGACAAAACTCATGAAGTTTTCTTTGAGCAAGAATATGATGATTATAACTCATTTATATTAGATAATGATTTAGTAAGAGTTAATCTTAAAAAGGAAACAGATGAAGCAGGTAATTCCACTAATTTTACAACAAATACATCTAATCAAAGAGAGAATAAAGTTGTTAAAGTTAGATTTACTCAACAAAGTGCTACAGTGTCATCACAACAACAACCTGTTGCAACATCACCTATCATTAGCAGTAATACTGTTGAAGAAGATTTTGAACAAGCTCGTACTATATTTACACAAGATAGTCCAAACAAAATGTTTGATGCTATCAGAGCTATAATGCCTGCTGATGCAATAAGCGAACTAGAATCTGTTGCTAATGAAATTGGCTTAGAAGTTCCTTTCTTCCCAGAGCGTATTATCTATAGAGAAGATTATAACTTTGGAGCTGAAGGAGGTTTTATTGCTACAACAAATGTTAATACTAGGAATAGCGATATAATTCATGTATATGAAAACAATGATAAAGATAGTAGAAAAACTGCTAGACTTGCACCTAGAACTGTAGTTGTTGGCAACAAGTTTCTTAATATGCTTACTTCTAAAAATAAAGAAAGAAGAAATAGAGCATTAAGAAAAATGATGCATGAACAACTTCATCTGTTATTACATGATTCAAGTCGTTTAAGTGACCAAGAACGAGCTAACGCTTTTGATGTTTTATATGAGATTTTTTCTATATACAATGCCAAACTTGTAGAAGATATAAATAATTCAACTGGAGAGCGTAAAACGCAACTTCAAGCATTACATAAAGTATTAAGTAGATATACTACAGATAAAACTATAAAAGGTATGCATAAACTTGCAGAAGAATTTATGGTTGAGGGTATGACTAATACTGCTGTATATGATTATTTGAATTCTATAGAATATGTTCCTGGTACTAGCGAAGTATTAGATAGATATAGTACAGATAACACTAAACAATCTTTGTTTAGTAAATTTATGGACTTTATTGCAAGGCTTTTTGGTTTTACTAGACGAAACGATAAATCTCTTAATGAAAAATTATATCAAGTACTTCAAAGTATTGGTAGAGAAAATACAGATGATGCGACATTAGATAGTGAAACTGGTTCTTCAAATACACCACCCGTAGAAGGGAATGATGATGAAACTGGTACTGATAATACAGGTGATGACAATACTGAAGGAAGTTCTGATGAAAATGAATGGAACATTTCTGACGACGATTTTGATGATGGTTCAAGAGATTCAGCAGTTGAAGAACCTTATATAAAACCACATATAAATATAAATGGACTTGATTTCATTCGTAGAAATCTTCCAACAGAATTACATAAAAATTTTGATAATCTTGTTAAAAGAGGATATATAGAACTTAAATGTTCGTAAAATACTTATAATATTATGGCAAAAGGAACTAAATGTGTAGGTAGCGTTATACAGCTTCCTGTGTTTAATGAACTTACAAAAAGAGTTGGTAATGATGAGGCATTTCGTCTTATATGTTCTGTCTTTGATGGAGAACATTTTGATGAACAGTTTGTTGAGTTTTATAAATCTCAGCATAGAGCAGTTCCTAAAGAAACAGGTAAAAAAGCTTTAGCTGAGTCTATTATAGACTTTAAAAATAAGAATAGAAAAACTGTAAAAGCTACAACTAGATGGGGTACAAGAAGTACTACAGCTGTAAGTGCTTTTGGTTATGAAAATCTTAGAGCTAGGCAAAAAGGTATAGCTAATATGGCTCAATCTATTCTTAATATTTACAAGGAAGTAAATGAAAATAAAACTAAACTTATAGGTGATCCTTTAGATTATTATTGGCATGCTATGAAAGTCAGGCATGCTGATGCTTGTTTAGCTTATTGTGCTGAATTAACTAATAAACCTATAAAAACAATAAAAGAAGAATTTAACACTCTCAAATCTATACCTGAGCGTAATGATTATTTAACAAAAGTACTTGATACAGCAGAAGCACCAATCTATGCTAAAAACTCTTTAGCTTTATGGCGAGAACTTAATGGTTCTAAAGAAGGACAAGAAGCAATTAGAAGAGAAATACTAAGTAAAGCTATTGTTACTCCTGTTTTAAAATCTGGAATGAATGCAGAAGAAAAAACAGAAGAACTTCAAAAGGAATTAGGTTCTGAAGTTAATGGTACAGGAACAGAGGATGGAACCTTAGTAGGAGAAGTTGAATTAGATGATTATATCGGTAAAGTTACAAATGAAGCTGGTAAAGTTTCAGATTACATGAAACATTGTACTGAAAGAATAGCCATATATTTTAATACTTTACCTAAATTTAATAGTACCGAAAAAGTTGGGGATGATTATTCTTTAAAAACTGATGCAGAATATAGTTTTCCTGAGCATATGTCTGCTAAGGAATGCGTAGACTTGTTATATTCTAGTAATGATAATTTCTATGATATAGAAAGTATGATTAACTTTATTAAACAAGTTTCTACTACAGTTCCAGGTTTTGAAAGTTTTGCAAAATTTGCTGAAGATTTAACTAATAATTTAGATTTTGCAGCAGAAGTATTTAGAACTTTTATGAAGTGTACAATGGAACGTATTCAAATTGTACATGATAATGGTGCATCTAGAGTTAAAGTATCTACTCAAAAAGCTAACAAGCAAGCAGCTATGTTGTTTAACATGCTTAATGATGCGAAGAGTAGAATTGAAGAGGATAATGATGATTATTATGCAAAGAAACTTAAAGCCTTAGATGATTATCTTAAAACTGCATCGCAGTACGCTAGAATGTTGAATGATGCACGTATATCAGATGCAGAAAGAGTAAAACACACAGCAGCATTAGAAGACTTACTTGATACTTGTAAACAAGAACTTACTGACATTCTTAAAATTCAGTTTACTTCTCTTCAGTCTGAAGCTATAAATGCTTATATTCATCTTGCTAACAATGCTGTTGGAAACTATAGTAAGCAGATAAGTAATATAAATGAATTAAAAACTGCTTTAAATAAACTTATCGATGCTAACAAAACTAGCAGGAAGAGATATAATGAGCGTCAAGCTAACATTATTGCGGCTAAACGACATAACGATAAGATAAAAGAAGATAGAAGAAATGGAACTTGGAAGGGTGAAACTCAACCTGTTGATATGAAAGCACTATACAAAAGTGATTTTATTACACCGAGTCATAATAGCGCTATAACTGCTATAAGAGATTTGCTTGTTCCTTATAGTGTTGTACCTACTGAGAAAAATGTTCCAAACGTAAAAGGCAATAGGTTTTCTGTTGTAATTAACAACAGTTTTATAACAGATCTTAAAGGTATTCTTAAATCTTCCACAAATGTTGTTGTTACAGTTAACGGGCAACAACAAAATGCTATACATAACAATAGGCTTGAAGATTGGGGAGCTTCTTTATATAGGGACCCTCGCAATAGACATAGTTCTATTTTATTTCAGCAACGAAACAAGCAAGGTGATGTTATAAGTGAAGGTATTTTTGGTATAGATGATAACGGAGATATTTATATAACTGAAGATGGCCCAAAATTACTAGAGATATATATGTTAGACGGTAGTAGTGATATGGATACTGGTGCTAATATGACATATGATGAAATGACTTTTGGTGATTTTTGCCCAACATCATTTATTCAGTTTTTCGGAACAGAAGAAAATAGTAAAGTACAAGCTAGAATAGCTAGTTACTTTCCTAGAATTCCTTCTGATGCTACAACTATGTATTCTATTAGAGCTCCTAGATATGATACAAGTGATTTGTTTGTAGATGCTGATCCTAATTATAGAATTAATGTAGCTAATGAAATTCTTAGTAATATTCCAGTAATACCTAATTCTCAGTTTGTAGAAGCTTATCCTATAAGTAACGAAACCGTAATGTTTGTAGGATTTGATGCTATTCAAAGAATAATTAGAACAAAATCTACAACGGTTGATGCTAATAACGGTGCATTACTTCAAAATAAAGAATCAGGTAGAGGTCAAATTACATTTGCTTCTGGAAACTTCATGTTTATCATTGCAGGTGATGTTGTTACTGAAGAGGGTTCGGATAAAGTGACACTGAACAATGCTGAACTTAGAATGGTTGTTGCACCAGTAGCAGAGCCTACAAATGTTGGAGACTTTCAAAAAGACGATAATAATAGTGTTTATAAACAATTATATAACAACCTTGTAGGTACTATTAGAAATGCTCTTGACAAAGATTTTAGTTTCAAAGGCAAAAATTATGCTGCTGCTGAAATAAAAATGAATAGAAATGCAAGAGTATTCAATATTTTAAGAAATCAATTTAAACAAGAAATGGTAGGTGCTGCTATAGCTCTTGACCATTATTTTGATATAGAATATGATCAAAACGGCAAAGGTGGTTGGATAAAACCGTCTAATAGTTCTGGAGAAAAAGAGATTAAAGTACGAGAAGATAGAGACAATTTCATAGGTTATGCTAACTATCATTTAGATAAAGCTGGCAAGGTTTTAGGCGAAGCAGATGGAAAGTATACTCTTGGTGGTAAAGTTTTTCATAGTGATAAATTTACTATAACAATTCCAGAAACAGACGAAGATGGTAATACCGTATTTGTTCCACATAATTTTTTAGATGAGGTTATTACTACAGAACCAAATGAAGTAGATGATAATTTTCAGCCAATAGATGATGGCAAGATTCATATCCTTTACGGGGGAGCTGGTTCGGATTCTCATCTTCATATTGTAAAATCTGATGATAAAGTTGTGGATGTTGAGTTTACTAATTCTCAACAAGAACTTATCGATCAGCAAATAGAAAAATATCTTAGAGCATATTTGGACAAAGCTGAAACTATAATAAATCAAAATAGAAAATTTATTAAAGGTGTTACTGTAAATGAATCAACCATAAGAGAGTTTGCTATCAATAATGCCATATTTCTTATGAGTTGCGACGATTTATTTGATGGTGACACAGGCTTTTATAAAAATGCTCAAACAGTATTAAAGCGTGCTAAACAATATGAAGGCTCTGGTATGCTTTATAGCTGTATCAATGGCGATTCTGCTGATGGAAATGCTAGTATGTCCTTTCTTAATGAGGGCACTTATAAAGTTCCTATCACTGACGAAAAAGGTAATATTGAAAGAGATGACGATGGCAGAGTACGTTTTGAAGAAAGAAAAGTAAGTGATTTCTTTAGTAGATTTCCTCAACTTACAGGTCTTACTGCTAGAACCACCTTTAGAGGTGTTACCGTAGCTAATTCTAAAATGACAAGATATGAAGTTCTTGATCCAATAGTTGAAGAACTTGCTAAAACTCTTCCTGGAAAGACTAAACAAGATAAATTAGAAAGAGCTAAAGAAATTATTTACGGGCAAATAGAATACAATAAAAACGGAACTCCAAAAATAGATAAGAAAACAAATCAACCTGAACGACGAGGTGGTTTTAGTGAAACAAAAGTTAATGATGCACAATCGTATATAACTTTTGAGGAGTGGATTCGTCGTATTGCTGGTAGAGGTCAACTTCAACAATATATGCCTCTTATTGAAAAAATAATGGATGAAAGTACTCCACTTACTGCTGCAGATTTGGAAGAATTTGTTCAAGTTCAGAAAAACTTTTATTATGATACATATTATGATGAAAGATATGGTATTTTTGTCCCTCGTCAAATTAAAAACGCAGAATTTGTACTTGTTCCTAGATTTATTAAAGGTACAGAACTTGAAGCTGTATACAATTTAATGAAAGAAACTGGTATTGACCAGCTTAATACTGTAGAAACATCTAAATCTGCCAATGAAGAAATTATAACTCTTTGGGATAATAATGGAGATTTAACTGGAGTTGAAGAGTTTAAAAATAAAGTTGGAAGATGTGCACAAGATTATGAATATCGTCATCTATATACACAGCAAGAAACTCCTCAGCATATGGATGCAACCAACAAAATTGGTATTCAAATTGCTAAGAAAATTATAGATAATATATCTCCTGATAGCCCACTGTATGCAAAGAAGGAAGAATATATGAATCTTCTTGTTGCTAATATAAAAGAGAGTTATGACAGGCTTCTTAAAGAGTTTGGTATTACAATAAATGCTGATGGAAGTATTAAATACAACAATGCAACTAATAGTGTTGACTTAAAGAAATTGTATGATAAACTTGGTCAAGAAATGCGTCGTCTTGGTGTAGACCAAAACATGATGGATTATATAACTCTTGACGAAGATGGCGCTCCTATAATGCCTCCTCTTATTAATACAGTTTTGGTAAAATTTGAATCTATATTTCAAAGTGTATTTAATAATAGTATTACTAGACAAAGACTTCCTGGATTTCATGCTGCTCAGGTAACTAATATTGGTTGGAAACCTTTAAGTGATTCTGTTGAAAAAGTTAGTTATAGCAAAGACCTTAAATATAGACCTGTAGTTGATGGTAAACTTACAGACTATATTGAAGTTATGGTTCCTGCTTCTATGTTTGGAATTGACAGAAATTCTGAACATTATAAGGATATGACTGATCAACAAATACTTGAAGAGCTTGAAGCTAAAGGTATTGATACTATAATAGGCTATCGTATTCCTACTGAGGGTAAACAATCAGTATGTAATATGAAAATTGTAGGATTTGTAGATGATGGTTGTGGTTCTACAATTATTGTTCCTAATGAATGGGTATCACAAACAGGTTCTGACTTCGATATCGACTCTGTTTATGGTATTAAATATGAAACATATACAAATGCTAAAGGTGAAATATTTAAAGTAGAATACATAGAAAAAGATGCTGATATTTTTGACTATTATAGATATTTAAAAGACAACAAAGTCAATGTAGATTCAGATGACTTGCAAGTAAAGGATAAAATAGAAGATAGAATAGGCCCTGTACGAGATATTTATAATGGTATACATGATAAAGCTTCTGAAATATTTAAAAAACTTCCAGAAATTATTCAAAATGTAGTTAAAAAGAATGATGGCAAAATTGCTAAAAAATATGAATATGCTAATAGTACAGACATTTATCTGGAAAAGCTTAAAAGTAATATAAGAGGTCTTAAAAAAGTTGTAAGAAAGAATCCTAATAACAAGGATATAAACCTTGTAAAAGATTATATAAAACAATTAGAACTTATTCAAAGTTTCTTAAAAACTACAGATTATAAAGCTTTTAAAGGAACTGTTATTGAAGAAGAATTAACTAAGCGTATAGATAAACTTTCAGAACAAGGTAAAGCTAGTGGTCTTCTTACCTTTGAGGAATTTAAAGAAGGAATTGAAGGTGATAGAACGATAGAACTTAATAGTAGACAAGCACGAAATAATAGAATTCTTGATAATATGAAGGCTATGCTTGGTGCTACAGAAAGTTTGGAAGAAAATGTATCTAGAAGTAATTTTGATGACATTATTTATTGGCGAGATAAACTTATAAATAAAAATAATAAAATAGAAAGAGATAATCGCAGCCCTTATGATGTCTTTGATCAGATGCGTTTTCAAGAAGATGCTATTAGTGGAACTCATCTTAAAGGTATAAGTGTATCTATGGATACCTGGTGTTCAGTATGTAATACTGTAAGACCTAATTTAACTAAACCTATTAATATTGTATACGATGCTAAGGATTTTCCTGATAAAAGTCATATAATTGATGAATACAATGGCAAAGATGTATCTGGTAACGGAATTTTGGTTTCTCATGACAAATATGGTTGGTCTGAGAAAACTAATAGAAATGTTGTAGGACGTCTTCTTACTGTATATAGTTCTCAAACTACTGCACATATTCTTGATGCTGTAAAAGAGGGTGCTGTACCTGGTGTAAATGTTTATACATTCCCTGCTTATAAAACTCTTCTTAATATTGGCAGCGATTATAAAACAGCTATAGCATTTATAATGCAACCTGGAGTTAGGCGTATTATTGATGCCTATAATTCTAATAATTCAGTATTCAATAATACTATTGATAATCCTGTTCATCAAGCAATTGTTTCTATAGCTAAAGATTTAGGAATAGAAGTAAAAGTTGGTACTCCTATTACTAAAGTTTTAAGTGATATAAGTACAAAGTATAAGAAAGAGTTTAATAAAATATTCAATGTTGCTGGTACACTTACTACAGATACAGGAGAAGATTTAAATATTACATTACAAGGTGCAGGAAGAATTCCTCTTATCGTATCTAAATTAGAAGCACATCTTCAAGATAATGCTTTTAGAAGTGAAAAAAGTAAATTATTATTTGATTTAGGTGTTGTACTAGCGTTTCATCATTTAAATACTGTGGCTAGTGAAATTCAAAGTATTTCTAGATTGTGTAATCCAGATAAGTTTGGTGCTAAACAAACAATATATGCGACTAGAAAAGTATTTGAAGATATTCATAGGCAAATGTTTAAGTATAAAAGAGATGGTAGCAGAGTATATTTAAAAAGTGGCGAACCTGCTAGAGCCACATCTATCTTAAATGTGGGTAAAGGTAAAAATGCTAAACATATTTTAGCGGCTATTTATCCTGGTGTCGATGACCCTGAAAATACTTTAGGTGATCCAATTAAAGGTACACTTAAAGCTGATCCTAACGATTCTGCTTATAAATCTCTTGCTGCTTATCTTAAGTATTCGTCTGCATTATCTGTAATTTTATCTAGAGAAGTATTTCCTACACAAAACCCATTTTTTGTTTATGCTGTAAGAAATTTTGCAAGTGCTATAAACTTTCCTGATGGTCTTCCTGAGGATGTATATAATAATGTTCAAAAATATATGATTGGACACGCATATGCTTCCTGTCCAATGGTTTGTTATCCTGTTGAGTATGATGCTTCGGATGAACTAAGACATATAAAACCTAGGGTTGAAGATGCAGAAAATCCTAGAGCAAATGAGAATGCCATAGCAGATGAAAAAACTAGAATATATGGTTTTTTCAGAGGTAGTAATACAAATTATGAAGTTTATGAAGACGATGTAGATGAGAATGGTAAGAAAATTGTTGACGAGAACGAAAATGTTAAACGTCGATTAGTTTCTTATCCGTTTAAAGTTAAAGACTTTAATAATCCCACTGAAGAAGAAATTAAACAATATCTTACATTAAGTCCTGCACAAAAGGTTAGTTGGCTCAAAAGTGTTATGGATGATCCTGAACTGTTTTCATTATATGAAGTTCAACTTCACAATGGTTCTGAAAGAGCGTATAAAGCTGGAACTCAAACTATAGAATACAATGATAACATTGTAGAGCCTGACGTTGTTTATAATCTTTTTAATGAGGCTTTTGCTAATGATAATCCTTTGATTCAACTTGCTGCCCTTGATTTAATTAAATACGCAATAACTGTTGAGGGATTAAATATGCGTATGGGTGCTGTATCTAAAACAATACCTAATGCTCCTCTTCTTAACGAAGAAGGCAATGATGGTATCGGTCTTATCAAACATGTACAAGATTATTTATATGATTTAGGTAATTTTGGAAATGAGTTATCGCATACACAAGCTCTTCAACAAATATATGAAGACTATTTAAGAACTAACCCTGCAATTAAAGGTATTCCTAAATTATATTTAAATAAAGCCAATAAGGCTAAATTTAAAATTAACACAGGGCAAAGAGGTGCATATGGAACTATTTATATAAAAGATGAGTTTGACACAGCAGAAGATGGAACAATACTTCCCACTAAAGAGGCATTTGAAGAAAGAATGTCTAAAGCTCATATTCTAAAGAAAATAGATTCTCCTGATAGTGATAGTTCTTATAGAATGAATAAATATATAAGGATTATCATGGGTGATAATAACACTCTTTATAAAATAACAAGAGTTAAAGATGGATATATTCTTTATCCTTTGAATCCTCTTGATGAAAATGAACATGGTAGATGGAGTGCTAGAGAAAGTAATAATACTGAGCACCCCTCTAAAGAAATATATGAAGCACTAATCGCTGCATATAATGCAGCTAAAATAGACGCTGTGTATGATAACGAATTTATATCTGAAGTTGTAAGTGAACAAAAGGCTAAAGGCGAATGGAAACAATATTGGTTCAATAAAACTAGTAAATTTAAAGGTCCTAGAGTTGCTGATGACTTTAATCTTCAGCAAGAAGCTGAAGCTGATGCATATGGAATGTCTGATGTACTTTACAAGATAAAGGATTATTTATCTTCTGCAAATCCTTCTGCATTTTATATTTATAGTCCTTCTCTGGGCAATAAAATTTCAACTCCTGGACCAAAATATGGAAGTGTTCAAGTAATAAAACTTGATGATAAAACAATGCAAGCTGTTCTTATACACAAACTAAGTGATCGTAAGAGAAAAGACTTAGATAAACTTCTTAAAAAAGATGAAGATGGAAATTATATTGTCTCTGATTCTGAATTTACAGCTGCTATAGAACAATTCCCTGAATCACTTAAAGCTGCTCTACGGAACGCTAGAGATGCTAAACTTAAACATGTAAAGGAACTATTCCAAGTTACTCCATTTACTGATAGTGAAGGTGTTATGCATTCTGCTGAAGAAGAAACACTTGCTAGAAACGCATTTAGAGCTGTTAGTTTCATAAAGCAAGATGTTTCTAGAGGTGTAGACTTTGCTATAGAAAGATATGCAGCAATTCAAGCTAGAGGCATAGAAAACAAAACAGAATCTCTTAAAAATAATTCTGTGGATGTTCATAGAGAAATGGCAGCTTATGCTGTTAAAAAAGCTCAAGAACTCAAAACTCGTTTTGAGAATTTTGATGGGAATGTTTCAATACTTGATGACAGTGTTCAAGAATTACTTAAAAATAATGAAGTTAAAGTTAATGAATATCTTGAATTGCTTAATGAAATAAAAGCATTTCTTGAAGATTTTGAATTTTATACTTCTTTTGATGTTACTAGTGTAGATCCTGAGCTTAAATTCTTTATTGAAAAAATAAAAGAAGCTGTTGAACCTATAACGAGGCTTGATATTAATACTGCTGCCCATAAATTTGCAGAGAATTATCTTACTTCTTTAAGTACTAATAAACTTTTAGTAGATAACATTATTAAAATTTATGATGGATATTGGAAAAGTTCTGGTGCTATGTGGAGATTCCATGATATAATGGAAAATGGTAATCCTCTTATGCAAACTATAGGAAAAGATATAATGGGTAATCTTGAAGCTAAACGTATAGCTACTGAAAAAGATGTTAGAAAATTTAGAAAAGAATTTAATGAAATTAAACGTTTGGCTAGAGAAGCAGGTATGTCTATTGACTTTGATAAGTTTATAGATAAAAATGGTAGATTAATTCAAAGATATAAACCTGAATTTGTAGACAATCTTACCGAATTAAGTAAAAAAGTTAAAGATGTTGCTGCTGAAAGTGGTGTTGGTAGTATTGAGCATCTTAAAGCGAAACTTGCTTATGATACTTTTAAAGCTACTTATTTAAATCAAGAAGCAGACCCTGCATATTATATTAGAAGAGTTATACTTGAAAAAGCAATGCTTGAACAACATCCTCAAGCATATAGTGCTTACATGAAGGCTTATTTAAGACGAAATGAACTTCTTAATACTTATGGTGATTTAGGATTATCAGATGAACAAGAAAAAGAATTATTAGTTCAAGAAAGAATTATATCTGGTCTTATAGGAAGTCAATTTGTTATTGGTCACGAAAATCCTGATGTAGAACAAGAGATCGAAAGATTATCTAAAGAGTATATTCGTACGGCATTAAGTGGAATGAGTGGCGAAGACATTTCAGATAGTATAGATGCTCTTGCTACATTTGCTAACGAAATTAAGGATTTGAATGATGAATACTTTGAGTACGAACCTGTATTTGGTTTTGAAGAACAACTAGAAAATAATCTTAAAACCATTGCTGATTACGAAGAAAGAGTAGATGGTATACCTAGACATCCTGCTTCCGAACTTAATCAAATTCCTAGATATGTAGAAGCTAAAAAATGGATAAGAGAAAATGCTAAATTTGAGTTAAATGCTAAATTTGATTTAAATCATCAGCCTTTAAATGTTGGTGCTAAAATAACTCAAGCCTTATCTATTTTAGGAAGAAATAGCAATGGTAGGTCTGCTCAAGTAAGAAAATATATTAGTGACTTAGAGAGGCAAAAAGGAATTCAAATAGTAGATGAACAAGGTGTCATAAATGCTACGTTACTTACAGATGAAGAGCTGAATATAATAAGGCTTATGATGGATAAAGTTAACCCTGAAGTAACTTTTAATCCTCACAATTCTAATGCTCCTCGTCCTACTGGAATTAGTATCAGTGGTGCCAGTGATAGAATTCTTATTTCTAGTGCTCCAAAGTCTAATGTAGTTTACAATTCTACTTTTTATAATGCAATATCTCGTCGAGGTAGAAGAAGAGCATATACTCCATTAGAGGCAGCTCAAATTGCCGCAAATGGTAATCCAGACCAAGAATATTTTGATACTGTACATCAAATAAATAAAATTCTTACAAGTATAGGTAGTGCTAATTTACCTTTATATAGAGATGGGATAGTTCATATTGAAGAAATACCTATGACAGTTGAAGGTATTGCTACATTAAATTTACTTAAATCTCTATATGATAAACTAGATACTATTGAAAGAGCAACAACATTGAGCGATGAGGAAGATGCTGCTAGACGTCAATTTATACGTGATAATGTGGATTTTGATACAACAGGTAGTAATCCTATCATCAGAGCTCAAATGCTTGCTATTAGAGGTCAAAAGGAATCTGTGCCTGAAGATATCTTTAACGATTACGTTAAAGCTTGGGCTGGTGTAACATTTGATCTTGATGAAGACGAAAATCCTAGAGTAAATGAAGACGGTAGTCCTAAGTTTAACAGCAAACTTTATGCTACAATGAAGCCTAAAGCTGAAGTAGCAGATAGATATACTGATCATAGATACACTGATGCTCTTGCTGTTGTAAATAGATATTACAAAAAGCGTCCTAGTAAATATTATCAAGACGCTTCTCACGAAGCTATGCAAAGGGATAGAACTGAGCCTGGTTACTATAAAACTTGGTATGAGAAAAATCACGTATATAATGCAGAATCTGGAAAAGTAGAACCACTAGATGTTTGGATGGAAACTTATATAGATACTGATACTATTCGTGAAGATGACCAGTTACTTAATAGTGGTATTGAAGGTTACGAAACTAAAATGAAATGGGTTCCTAGACCTCGACAAGCTAAGAGAAAAGTTAAAGATGGTACAGGCAACAGTAGGATTGACAAACGTAATCCTAATTATGATCCAGATAGTAGTTTGTTTGAGAATTATGCTGGTGTTAATCATGTAACAGACCAAGAAGATACAGAATGGGCTAGTGATGTAGAGCTTAACCAGTATGAAATTCGCATGAGAGACTTTATGCAACAAACTCTTATAGATAGTGTCACATTAGATAGAGAAAAATATAGATTTAAAAAAGGTTACTTACCGTATGAAGCCGATTATGATGGTGAAGTTCTTAAACGGGTAGCTAAAGAAGCTGGAAAGCTTTTTGGATTGGTAGTCGATAAAAGAAGAGAACAACGTTCTACTAACGAAGAAGTAGGTTTTGAAAATGATCGTATTCCTAGTCTTCCTATGAGTCAAATGTTGTTTTCTAAAGAAGCTGGTAGTAAAGAATTTACTGATCCAGAACCTGTACGAGAGAAATATTCTACAGAAGATGAGTTTAATGAAGCTCATGCTAGATGGGAAGAAGATAAACGTCAAATAGAAGAGCATAATCAAAAGATTCATCAAGATATTCTTAATAGAGATTGGGAAAACGTTATATCTAATTTCTTAACAAGACAAGGTGAACGTAGGGCTGTACAGGCTGAAAAACATAAGATGTATTATCTTCTTAGTATGCTTGAACGTCAAGAAGCTTATATGAGAGAACATGACTTGTATGGTGATTTAAAACAAGATGATTCTGGTTATATAACTTCTGTAGATAAAGACCTTATTGAACAAACTAAAACTTTTATTCGTAGAATGTTATATGATGAATACAAAGATAGTGATAGTGGTCTTATCAGAGCTGCTAATAGACTTCAGGCATTTACTTCAGCTGATTATATGATGCTTAACATAAAAGGTGGTATATCTAACGTTACTCTTGGTCTTACTGGTATGCTTTCTGAAGCTGCTGCTGGAGAATATCTTAGTGGAGCAGACTTACGATTTGGTATGGCTCAATGGAATAGAGGTGTTATAAGTTTTGTACGTAGTATGTATGATGAAACATCTTATACTAAACAAGATGCTATAGTTAAACTTTTCAAAGTAGTTGACTATGATGAAATATCTGGTGTTTCAACGGAAACTACTCTTGAAAAATATGCTGAACGTCTAAGAAATATAATGTTTAGTCCTCAAACAATGGGTGAACATTTTATGCAAAATTCTGTTCTATTTGGTATGCTCAGAAGTCATAAGATTGTAGAACTTGATGATGAGGTCAAAGGTCTCAAATATGGCTTTATGAATAAAAACGAATATATCGCTTATCAAGAAGCTAAAGTTTTAAATGAACTTCTTACTGAAGAACAACTTGATAAACTTGCTAAGTTCAAAGAAGATATAAGAAAAGATGCTCAAACTGTTGCAGACTACGCTTGGTGGAAAAAAGATATACTTGCTGAATTTATTGCTCTTAATCTTGATAAAGATGAAAGAGATGCATACATAAAAGCTGTTGAAGCTAAGCGAGAAGAATTTGCCCAAGAGTTTGAAGATAAGCAAGATATGTGGTCTCAAATTGAACTTGGAGAAGATGGATATGCTTCGTTTGTAGAAGGCTCTAAACTTGCTGAACTCGATACTATGCCTTGTTTAGATGGTAGTACTACTTGTGCTGATTTGCTTATTGGACAATTTTCAGAAAGAGTTCGAAAAGTAAATAACAAAATACATGGTGTATACAATAAACGAGGTAGAGCATATATTGAAAACAAATGGTGGGGTAGTCTATTTATGCAATATCATAAACATCTTCCTTTTGGTTTGCTTAAACGTTGGAGAAGTAGAGGTTATTATAATGAAACCCGTGGTGCAACTGAAAAAGGTATGATTAGCTCTATTCAAACACTATTCTCTCTTAACTTTAGAATGCTTAAAAAAGATCTTGGTTTAAGTGAAGACCAACTTAATGCTCTTGAATCTGTTAGAATGATTCTTGGTAACGCATATGAATATTTCACTTTACTTAAACAAACTTGGCATCTTATTCCTGAATATGATAGAGCAAATGTTAGAAGGAATATAGGAGATTTCACAGGTGTTCTTGCTGGTATAGCAGGTGTATTAGGAGTAGTAGCTTGGCAAGGAGATGATGACGATGATGGTATTATATCAAATCTTATGCTTTATGAATTTGATAGACTTGCTAGTGAATCTTTCCTTTATAATCCTATTGGTCTTTGGAGTGAAAGTAAAACTCTTATGAGTACTCCTATTGCTGGTGAAAGTATCATTGACGATGCGTTATCAGCTATAAAAAATATAGCATTAGCAATAGTAGGAGGAGAAGATTATGATGGATTGTACCATTCTGGACAATTCGCAGGTCGTCATAAACTTACTGTTTATCTTGAACGTAGAACTCCTATTTGGAATGGTATACGAAGTATTAGAGATATTCCTGATAATAATCATTACTTTAAACGAGGACAAACAGTTATAGGTTTGTTTAAAGTTAAAAAATGGATAGGTGATGAATAAATTGATAAAGGTGGGGCTATAAGTTCCACCTTTATTCTTAGTAGGCCGTTTAAAAAATTGCTCTAGCACACCTTCGCAGGCATACTAGAGCAGAGTCTAATTAACAATCTAAAATCCAATTAAATAATTCTAACTTTTAATTTTACGTTTAAGACCTCAATATTTATTAGTCGAGCGACTATATTGCTATCTAATTTGAAACCAACAGCAGAAACGCTGGATAGCAAATTTGCAGTCTTAAATCAGCCTACGGAAAACAATTTGTTTCACAACAAACAGTAAAATACCATCAACATAAACCTTAAAAGTACATCCAAGATAACCATAAACATTAGCAAATATATTCAAAATAAAATCATCTCTACTACTTTCACAAGCCTCAAGATGAAAGATTTTCACAATATGAATTGATTAAACAATTTCTTATTTATTAAGCAAATGAACATCTATATATCGTTCAATTACTATTGCTGGTCTTGTACCACTAAATTGAAATTTAAGTTCATTAGCATCATCAAACATCATTGTAGTAGGAAAATCTTTAACATTATGAACTTTTAGCCAAGATTTTCTACAATCGTTTACATCTGCTTTATTAAATGTAATATCAAGACCAGAGTTTTTAATGGCTTCTTTTATAAGATTCTCTTGAATCTTACAACCTTCACAGCCTTCAGTCGTTATCAGGAGTATCTCCATCTTCAGGTTCCTCATTCATAGTATCAATAGCTACAAGATATTCAGTTCCTGCAACTTTGATACCAGCGTTAAACAACCTTGCACGAAGAGCTTCTTCATAGACTTTCATAGCTTTAAGTTGAATACACTCATTAGCAAACTCTGAGGGATGTACAGTCTTATAAGCATCACCATAAACCCAAGCGTTGAGCTTGTTAATACGAGCAACAAGTTCTTTGTGCTCTTGAATCATTCTTTCAATATAACCTTCCATTTTTGTTTTGTTAACCATTAAGTTTGTTTCTGTATTATTTTTGTTGTTTTCTTTCATATAGTTTGTAGAAGTTAAATCAACACCTGTTTCATATCTATCAACGTTAAGATTAATATTTTCTACAACTACAAACTCTTTAGCAAATGCTTCTACTCTATGACGCATTCTATGTAACTTATTAGTAGCTTGTACCATAATCATGAAATCATGTACACAATTATACTCACACTTTACTATAGTCCACAAAGTACCGTCATTTCGTAAAAGAAGTTTATTTTCTTTTTCAGCAACAAGTGCTGTTTCTTTTGTAAGAGCTATTGTTTTAATTTTCATTATAACATTTTATTTACCAGTTGAACCATGTCCACCTTCTCCTCTTTCAGTTTCAGATAATTCTTCAACTTCTACAAGATTGATAGTAGGATAAGGCATAATAATAAGTTGAGCTACGCGTTCACCAACTTTATAAGGTGGAAATGCTCCATCATAATCCCTATCTTTATAAGTAATCATAATTTCGCCTCTGTAACCTGAGTCAATTACACCTACATGATTGGTCATATAAGCATCAGTTTTACGATTACTGCTACGAGGAAATAACAAGCCTACATAGCCTTTAGGAATTTCAATAGCAAGTCCTGTACCATATATGAAATTCTCATAATCATCACGTTCACAACTAATCGCAGTTAAATCTAATCCTGCATCACCAGGTTTAGCATACTTTGGAATAACTGCTTTAGGGTCAAGTTTTTTAATCTTTACATCCATAATACGTTAATTATTAAAATTTCTACAAAGATAAACCATTAACTCAATACTAGCAACTATTTTAACTTATTTTAACCATAACTATCAAACTATTAAATAACATCGACTGTAATAGCAGTAGTAAGAGTTACTGGAATACCATCATCCCTTCTACGGGCGAGCTATTGCAGCAATTTGACTAATAGCTCGCCCGTAGAAGGGATGAGTTGATTAAACAGCCTCTGCTAGAGCCATTGCACTAACAAATGCATCATTAATAGAAGTTTGACCATTACCATAAAGCAGACTATTAAGTCGCTTTTCACCAGTAACATTATCAACATTAGAATAATACCCAGTTACTGCATTGTATGCACCCCAAGCATTACCCATAATTTCACGTTGACCAATACCGTTTTTATAATAGTCAAACATACTTGCAATCTTATTAGCTTTTCGAGTGCTAATATTAGTTTGTTCCATAAAGAAACGGTCTCGTGCAAGAAGTCTATCAAAGCCTCTTAGCTTATCATAATCAAGAATATTATAAAGCTCATCTTCAGTAAGATTGAGTTTCATAAGATATTCAATTACTGCATCATCACTCATTTTGATAGTATAAAGACTATCATATAATTGTTGAGCTTCAGTTGCATATTGACAAGCAATACGAAGTACTTCAGTACCGCGTTGAAGTCTTTCTTTAGCAGACTTTGTATGTTTAATTCTAATATGCGCTTTAGCAGATTGTTTTGCACCAGCAAGCATATTAAAACAAAACATACGTACTGGAGTAAACATAATATCAACACTCATACTTCCATCATGACTATTAGTAAATACAAGATAATTATTAATTAAATCTCCATTTACATCAGTTTCAATAGGAAGTTTAGCACTAACAAAGATTCTATGACCATAGCCAAAACAACCAGCAGTTTGCCAAATTGCTTTATCTTGACCAATAGCATCATCAAAGAAGTTAAAAGCTTCAATGTTTTGTACAACAGTGTATTGACTTTTAACCAGACCAAGAGGAATGTTCCTATCTACACGATATGTAGCATAGGCATTAGGACAATCACGATAAATGTTACCATTATAAGCAAAATCACCCATATGTTCATTAATAGTATTATCACCATTAACATTAATAGGCATACGAGCTACAAGTTCACATTTATCCACATAAAAGTCAAGACCCGCACGTTCCATTACTTCTTTAGAAGTATGACAATCTTCAACTGGAATACCAAGTTCTCCACCCCAGGGTAGAGGTTTTCTACTATAATTAGCCATAAATTAAAAAGTTATTTCAATGTTTTTATTATCATATTCTACTTTAAAAATATCAGTAGCATACCCATCACTAGAATCTCGTAACAGAACCTTACGGCCACCTTGAATACCATGTTCTTTAGCTTCTTGCAAAGCTGCAATTAATTCGTCTAACGTCATTTTATTGTTAAAGATTTATTAGTTACAAGTCTTGCAATATTAGGAGCACAAGAACCATTTTCTTTCAAACAAAGTTTTAAGTCAGATTTACTCATTTTAGGTTTAGCCTCGAAGTTAAGAGTATGCTTAGCGATTTCTTTAACAACATCATATGCACAACCATCAAGTATGTCTGCAAGTCTAAGTTGACAACTAACATCTACTGTTACATGATTTAAATCACCATCGGTAACATTATAACCACTATCAATCATAACTTCACCGAGCATATGTGGCATAGTAGCAATCTTATCTGTAAGAATATCTTTATCAATTCTATCGATAACATCAAGTTGATTGTTATAGATTTCATTATTGACACAAGTATTCAATGCTTTGACAATATGAGTTATCACATTATCGTCAAGTTCAACTGCTTCACTCTTACGGATAGAAACTTTACCTGTAGGATATTCGATAAACTTTGCACCAGCTTTAGTAGTATCACCAAACTCATCAATAGCTTTAATAACTACATTACTAAGCCTATCAATGATTTTCTGCTTACTGTCTTTAAGAGCTTTAAGACGAGCCTCTTCTGCTTTAATAGCAGCAAGATCATCTTTGTAATATTGAATTACTCCAACATAACTCTTAACTTTGTCCTTGAGAGCGTCTTGCGTAATAGCAAGTTCTTGTTCTTGTTCTGGAGTAATTTCTCCACCATTAGCTTCAATCTCATCAAATAATGAGAGAAGGTCTTGACTAATTTGATAAATATTCATAGTTTATTCTCTATAAAAATTAAAAGTTACAATTTTAGGTTCAGTTATATTAGTAAATAGTTCATCAGACTCTACTACAGAATATTCAGTACAATACCAGCCACCAAACTCATCGTATTCGTCATCACCGTTATAATGTTTAGCCATAAGTTCGTATGCTTCATGCTTATCATTAGCAATAACTACAGCCATACCTCCGCCATAACAGTCACCTTCAGTTCCTCCATCAAACTTAATAATAAATACTTTCATTTTATTTGTTTTATTCTAGTTATACGTTCATGACTAACCATCCAACTACATTGGTCTGGTTGATAACCATATTCATAAAGAATATCTTCAATGTCCTCTTCTTCTCTGCCTGTAATATCTATATAAAATATTTCAGAAAGAGAATATTCAAGAACATAAACAAAAGTCTTTTCTAGATTGCTCATTTGTTATGAAGATAAAGTGTTACTTTATAATACATATTTAACAGGTTCTGTTATTTTATTAATTTTAACATCTTCAGGAAGAGGTTTACTAAGAGATATTTGAAATAGACCAGGAAGAGTAAGTAAACAAATACTTTCTTCATCTTCTACACAAACATATTTAGAAAACTTACCATTGCTATTAATTTTAGCTTCTACTACTTGAGTTGTTATTTCCATTTAATCCCGTATTAAATTATTAATCCTTTTAAGATAATGTAATAAGGTCATTCCATCACAACGTTCTAACACATCAGTATCAGGTGTTATAATTTTAATTTTTCTGAGTAAAGTTTTACTGTAACTACATTTATAATTGGTATAACAAATAATAGCTACACAAATAATAACACCAATAGTTATAATAAGAACAATTTCCATAATTTAAATATATTTACGATTAATAAATTCTTCTTTAAGTGGTTTAGCCAAAATCTCTGCATCAGGATGAGGAGGACCACTAACTCCATCAGCTCTTAAAGCAAAGAACTCTTTCCAATCATCAACAAATGCTGTATGAATACTTTGAGTTTTAGTAGCAAGTGGAAGAACTTCTCTAGCTTGTTGCGGTGTAGCACCCCAACTTATCATTCTAAGATATGATTTTTCAGCCTCTTCACAAGTAAGTTCAAATTCACTATCCATAAAAGATTCTCTATCATTTTTGCCATTACCTCCTGTATACCATGTAGGTTTAATAAAAGCAATTCCTCCAAATCTATCTTTACCATAATTACAATATCTAGTAGATTCTTCAGAAATAGAATGAACTCTATGTCTGTTAAATTCTCTAGCTATACCAAGACTTGTGATAAAGGATACAGTTACTCTACGAATATGCCACTTAGGATTAAAAGGAACTGCATATTTAAGAGCCCACATTATATCATGTTCTACAAGAACTCTAAAATTAGTAGAAATATGCCAAATATGAGTAAATTCAGTATCTTCTTTTTTAACTTTACTAAATTTGCTATACTTCAATAGTATATTAGAAAGTTCATAAAGTTCGTCATCAACTGTATCTCCATCAATTTCATCAGGAAATTCTATACTGAAATACACAGCACCATGTTCAAGAACAGAATAATGATTAGCAAGTCGTTCATCAGGATTTCTGAATATAACTCGTCTAACATATTCTTCAGGACTTTCATTAGGATTTGGATTATCAACTTGATAACAAACTCTAACACAACGAGCAATATGAGCCCACATTGCTTCAACAAGAGTATCTGGATTAGTTACATCTTGTTCCCAAATTTCTACACTAGGATTTATTAACTTCATATAAGTTCTTTTAATACTTTTAACAAAGCTGCATTAATTGCATCTTCTTTAGTTTTATAGTTTTTCTGACAACCATATTCTATACCTTTTTCATCCTTTATATCAACTCCATAACCTCCTTGTAAGCGTTTACAACCACTATATAAGGTTTCAAGTTTAAATAAAGGAAAACTAGATATAAAAATCTTATGTTCTTGTTCAAGCCAATCAATTACTTGGTCTTGAGTAGGATAATAATATACATCACAATCTTCAAATCCTTTTTGATTAGGAGATTTAGTATAATACGCAGGAACATGCGGATTTTTATTACCTCCTATAGGAATACAAAGAGGACACTTCTTTGTAATAAGAAGTTTAAGAACTTCTAAACTAACATATCTATGATTATATATCATAAGTTAAGTTTAAAACACATTTGATGACCATCAGGATATTTGAAACAACCATTAACGTCAACACCTTCGTCAAATTTAGCACAAAGTTGTTTACAAAAATCACAAAGATGAGTAGTACAATTAACAACAGTATTTTGTTTTGCAATTAATTTATTATACTCTTGAATAAGTATAGTTCTAACATTATTAATTGTTATACCATAATTTTCAAGATTACGAATAAACCATAAATAATCTTCAGCAGCTTCTTTAGCTGCTATAAGACCATGTTGTTCATAATCATTTTGTGGAGTTGCTTGCCTAAGAATAGCAGCAGCTTGTTTAATAGCCTCTGTCATAATGCTTCAAGTTTATTTTCTAATTCATATTTATAATTCATAATCTTTTGTGCTGCTGTATCTATTATATCACAAATGTTATTATCATCTATTTCTAGTTTAACTTTTACATTTTGAACTTCTTCGATAACATCATCGCAAAACTCTATAGTTGTTAATAGATTAGATGCTTTTAATGCAAGTTCTCTTGTCATAGCTGATTATTGTTTAGGAGTATTATAAAGATGTTCAAGACCCATAATAGCATAACAAGCTATATCTCTAAGAGTATCTTCAAAACTCTCATCAGTAACTTCTGCTTTGCCATTCTTAAATAAAGACTCAAGACGTTCAAATTTATCATTAAGTCTAATTAGAAGAGATACAACACCAAACTTAGACATAGATTTATCAAACGCTCCACCATAATCTTTGTTCTTATGTTCATGAAGAGCAATAAGTTCACAACAAATAGATTCAAAACTTCTGCCATTGAAAGTTCCATTATGAACAACTTCTTTAAGACTAAGCATTGTTACATCAACATCCCATTTGTGGTTAGATTTAGATTTAATATTAACTTTATCTAAATCATAATCACTACCAGCAGGAGTTCTATGATTAGGTTGGTTAGTATTAGCTGTCTCATTAGCTATACTATTAAAATCAAAATTAATCTCTTGATTTGTTCTAGATTCTTGTTCATTCATATCGTTATTATTTTAATCTATAAAACATTCTATAACTAAAAGCATCTAATACTTCATCTAAATCCAATATATCAAATTTAGATAAAGCATCTTGCATTTCTTTACGAATATCACCTTCATAGCGATACCATTCAGAAATAGAAATAACAAAGGTTAACTTATAATCTTCTTTAGCATTATAAGCACGTATCCCACTACCATTGTTTATTTGAAATATAAAACGATAGGTACCAACTTGATCATAACTATAATTACTAGAACCTACTTCTTTATAATCTATGCATTCTATAGTTCTAAGAAATAGTTGTCTAGCGCTATAATCAAAATCAATAGCGACACCATCACTATTAAGTACTTGAATATCTTGTGCTACAGCCATATCTTTATTATTTTATTAAGTTTAACATTACAAATTTATATAAAATAAATTACACTACCAAATTTTATCGTATATTTTATTTTGCGTTCTAAGAGTTCAAAATTCAAATATGAATAACTTATCATATCCAAATATAAACTCCAGCAGAAGCGACGACAGGCAGCAAATTTTGAATTTTAGAGGCAAAACTGCTCACTGGACAAACAAACTCACTGCCTATCATCAGCACCAAACTATATATCAAGATAATATATAGCACCATCTTCATCACTATCAACTTTCTCAATATCAACTTCAAATTCGTTAGGTTTGTTTATCATATTGAGAATACGCCAATAAGGACTAAGATTTATCTTAGTTATACCACTTTTAGTTTCAGTTACACAATTCCAAAGATGTTCATTATCAGGTTTGTTAGTAACTACTAGAAATACGTCATTACATTTATCCTTAGGATTATATCTAGTTAGAATAGTATAAGCAGAATAATGTGGTATTTCTCTACTATAAAGTTTTTTATAGTATTTATCTATCCATGTCTTATTGTATGATATTTCAACTTTGTCATAAATATTTAAATTCATTATTTAAACTTCATTACTTAATTGATAATTAGTATAATATTCCCACTTAAGAAATCTACAAGTAATTTCAACATATTTATGCTGCGTATAACTTATAGCAATAGTAGGAATTATAAACCAATAACTATCACAATTATCTGAAAACATAGAGTGTCTTACAATACTCCAATATTTATCAGGATTGCCATGTCTTTTAATATATAATATGATAGTTATTACTACTTTACACAAAAATAGGAGTGTTACTAGCACTCCTATCAAGAAAAATAAAACTTTAACTATGTCAAACATATATCTTTACTAACTTTGCATGGAAAGGGACTTCTTTAACTCCACTTCTCTCACGATATTCAACTAAACCTTTCTTACCTATAAGAGTATTCTTAAGAGCTAATTGATTACGTTGTTTGTCCTGAGGAAGATTAATAGTACATTCAAATGTTTCAGAGTTGATGTCATTTCTGAGAGTATATATTGGAAGACCACGTTTATCTTCTTGAATATCTACAATTTCAAACATTCCATCAAGTTTCTTTTTATACTTGAACATACTACTATTACGTTTACCAAAAGCATATTCTGCTTTAGGATTACGTAGAATAAGACCTTCAAAACCAATAGCAATAAATTTATCTCGAAGACTAGTAGCTTCAGTTATATCATTAACTTTAAACTCGGGAAGAAGAACAAATTGTTCTTCATTTTCATAATGGTCTTCGATATTAAAAATATTAGCTACAAGTTTACCATTACTGCCTCCATAAAGCATTTCTGCTCGTTTATCAGCACTAAAGCCATCAACACAAATGTCATAACACCAATATTGAAGTTTATAATGTTGAGGAAGAGAAGGATTCTTAACAAATGAATTAATATCATTTACAGAATATCCAGGAAGATATAATTCACCATCAAGAGAAGCTATACCATCACACAACATATCAAGCAATGTTTGGTCTATTTTAGGGACAATATATTGGTCAAGCCATGGAAGATTCCAACTAGTACCTTCACGAGAAGTATAAGTTAATCTAAATGGGCTAAACAAATCACCTTCAGTTTTAACTGCCCCAATAATACAACGAAGACCATTTATTTTCCATTGACCTGTCATTGTACCAAACTTCTCAAAAGGTTTATTATCTTCAAGAGTTTTAGCTAACATAGGAAGAACAAAACCACTATCAGTAGTGTTATACTTAGGAAGATAAGTATCAAGATAAGTGGCAAGTTGAGCACCACTCATCATCCCTTCTACGGGGGAGTTATCATACAAATCTTCTAATGCTTTGTATCTTTCTTTACGTTTAGCTTTAACTCTTGAGTCAAGTTCGTTAACAGTCTTTTTAGTAATCTTTATAACTTCAGTATACTGTTTATGCCCAAGTATACCATGTTGTACCAATAAAGCATTGTCTTCAGATAAATGGGGTTGTATACTCCATTGAAGTATATTACCTTTAGCATCACGTTTATATAACTTAGTTTGCATTTTTAAACGTAGGTTTTATATTTAGTTTAAGAGTACTAAGTTTAAGAGCCTTAGCTTTCAGTTTTCTTTCAGCTGCACTCTCTTTCTTTTCCTTAGGCTCTCTTTTAGTTCTTTTCTTCTTTTCTTTCCAAGTACTAACTTCTGGTGGATTATCTTCTTCAAACTTAAGATTTGCTTGATGAAGTTCAATCAGTTTAGTATATAATTCTTCATCATCTTTTTTATAATTTTGAATTATATATAAAGTTTGACTAAGTTCATTTTTGTAAGC
>Ga0247608_10002094_pt1 | contig 25867 bp, 17 predicted proteins | sample 176DNAGHGlowgp2_FD_193490 | JGI IMG/M metagenome (GOLD analysis project Ga0247608, IMG submission 193490) | Sheep rumen microbial communities from Palmerston North, Manawatu-Wanganui, New Zealand - 1766 DNA GHGlow gp2 | ecosystem: Host-associated > Mammals > Digestive system > Stomach > Rumen ... | reverse complement strand
GTAACTCCTTGATTTTTAAGGCGCTTCAGGATGGGCTTGAACCAACGACCCCCTGATTAACAGTCAGGTGCTCTAACCAACTGAGCTACTGAAGCAGGTTTTGCTGTTAAGCGGGTGCAAAAGTACGGCGAATTTTTGAAACCACCAAACTTTTCAGCGAAAAAATTAAAGGAAATGTTGTTTTTTTGCAAAAAAAGCAAAGAAAAGGGTGTTTTCTTGATAGAATCGTGTAATTTTGCAGCGCCAATTAAAGGTAAAAAGGTGAAATATAAATAAGAGATTATGAAAAGATATATCGCACTGATGCTGTTGCTGTCGGGCTTGTCGTTCACCGCTCAGGCTCAAAAGAGTAAGGATCATAACTTCGAGGTGGCCAAGCATCTGGACATCTTCAACCAGTTGTATAAGAACCTGGAACTGCTTTACGTTGACACGCTGAACCCGAAGGAGACCATCGGCACGGGCATCAACGCTATGCTCAGGAGTCTGGACCCTTATACAGAATACTATGCCCAGGATGAGACAAAGAACCTGCGGATGATGCTCACTGGCAAGTATGCCGGCATCGGCGCCCTTATCCGCAAGCACCAGAAGCTGGACCGTATCGTGATCGATGAGCCTTATGCCGGCATGCCTGCAGCCGAGGTGGGACTGAAGAAGGGAGATGTGATACTGAGCATTGACGACTCGATGATGACCGACAAGGCTGTCAGCTACGTGAGCGAACATCTTCGCGGCGAGCCTGGCACAAGCTTTCTGCTGAAGGTGATGCGCCCCTCGACGGGGAAATTGATGAGTTTCAAGATCACCCGTAGGAATATCAAATTGCCTGAGCTGCCCTACTATGGTATCAGGGACGAGAACGTGGGTTATATCAACTTGAACTCGTTTACGGAGGGCTGTTCCAAGGATGTGCGGATGGCGCTGATTGACCTGAAGAAACAAGGTGCCACCTCGCTCGTATTGGATCTCCGAGGCAATGGCGGCGGATCGGAGCAGGAGGCCGTGGACATCCTGAACCTCTGGCTGCCCAAGGGGTTGACCGTGGTGGAGAATCGCGGTAAGTTCAAACAGTCGACTAAAGAGTATAAGACCCGTGTGGAACCACTTGACACGCTGATGCCGATGGTGGTGCTGGTGAACGGTGAGACGGCTTCGGCCAGTGAGATCACCAGCGGTGCCATCCAGGACATGGACAGAGGAATAATATTAGGTACGCGCACGTATGGAAAAGGCCTCGTGCAACTGCCCATCGACTTGCCCTATAATACGAATATGAAGGTGACGACCTCGAAATACTATATCCCCAGCGGCCGATGCATCCAAGCCATCAATTACAAGAAGGGCAGCGGCGGCTATCGTGAGCACATCCCCGACTCGCTGACAAAGGTATTCTATACCCGTAACGGACGGGAGGTGCGTGATGGCGGCGGTATCAAACCCGATGTGGAACTGAAGGGTGATACCATTCCCAATATCGCCTTCTATCTCTCAGCTTCCGGGCAAGACTCTACGGAGGTGATGTTCGACTATGTGGTGGACTACATTGCCAAGCATCCGACGATTGCTCCGGCAGCAGAGTTTCATCTGACTGATGCCGATTGGCAGGAGTTCCGCGAAAGAGTCATCAAGAGTGGATTCACCTACGATCCCGTCAGCAAGAAACAGTTTGCCGAACTGGTGAAGACTGCTAAGTTCGAGGGCTACTATGACGAGTCGAAGGCCGCTTTCGACAGCCTGGAATCGAAGTTGAACCACGACGTGGCTTTCGACCTCGACCGTCATGAGCGTGTAATCCGTCAGATTCTCGAATCGGAGATCATCTCTGCCTATTACTATCAGGCGGGCGCCATCGAGGCTGGCCTCAACTATGACAATCAGCTGAAGGAGGCCATCCGCCTGCTGAAGAATCCTGAGGAGTATCAAAAAGTGCTGGCTCCGAAGAAAAACAAGGAGACTTCTTCCCTGATCCGTTTAGAGAAGAAGTCTGTAGGGGATGTCTCTTTGAAACGCCGGGAGCCTCTGATTTTCAGCGCGATCGCGTAGTGCTTATCACGAACTTGCACGATGCCTTCTGGCCGTGTCCGTCGTTGATGCTTGCGATGTAAACACCTGCAGGCAACTGACCGATACTCACCTCCGCATAACCGCCATTCAGCTGGACGGGAACAGCCATCAGCGTCTGTCCTGCCAGATTCACCACCTTCAGCTGGAGGTCGGTGTCCATGGCGCTATGTATCATGAGATTGCCCACACGGTAGCTGATACTGGCATTGTCGGCAGTATCGGCCATGAGTTGACGGATGCCCGTCTGTTCTGGCTGCTCGACGGCGGCCAGATAACTCGAGGTGATATTGGCTTGGGCGATCGTGGGAATGTTCATCACGAAGACGTCAGGGGCTCCGTCAGGATAACGGCCCACCGTCTGATCCCCAAGGTGCTCTGGATAGGTCAGTATGTCGCTCCACGACTCGTCGGCGGCAGTGAGCATGACGAGACCTCCCTCGGCAGCGAGCTTGAAGTCGGCATGCAGCTGTGTCTCCGGCTCCAGCTTGTCGCACCACACGATTAGGAATCCGTGGGCCGGAATCACGGTCTTGGCGCTGGTTCCGCCTTTGGTGATCTGGTATTTCTTCGGCTTTGACTCCTTGTCGGTCAGGTACATGCCCTCCACATCGATGGGTTGGCTGGTGGTGTTATAGAGCTCCACCCAGTCGTTGCGCTTGAAGTATTCGTTGACATAGATACTGTTGGCGGCACTGACCTCGTTGATGCGTACGGGAGTGATGCCTTGGGCAGACTGCTCTTCATCAGAGATCGGAGTGAAACAGGCCACGAACGACTGCTTGCTGTTGCTGGCCGTCAGGCCGATGACGGGTTCTGTTGATACGACCTCGTTGGAACTGGAGCCGACGGTGGTCAGCAGTTCGGCCGCCCAGAACTGGTCGCTGGACGTGTAACTGTTGTTGTGAATCTCAACGGCGATGGTATTGTTGCCGCTTTTGAACAGCGACGATGACAGCTCGAGCGTACCCGTCAGGGGGGTATCGCCGGCATAGGAGGTTGAGAAGCTGTTAAAGGTGATGTTGCCGTTAGGCATATTATAGCGCCCGGCTTCCTTACCGTTGACATAGATGACAAAACCGTCGTCTATCTGATAGTTCAACAGGAAATAGTCGCTACGTGTGGGTGTGGTATCGAGTTTGACGGTCTTGCGGAAATAGGTGGCCGGATTTTTCTGGTTGGCATTCGAGCCGTAACTCACGGTGGTTTTCACTCCCGACATCTTATAACCTAACGGTGCCTGTCCTGACGACCAACCGGAGTCGTCGAAACTGTCGGAATACCAGTTGGATGCCGGCGCACCCTTGTCGTAGTATTTCCATGTGTCATAGGTGTTGATGAGTTCTATAGAGGCGGTGGCCCCTTTCTTCCATCCGGCGAAAGTGTATCCCGCGGGAGCCTTAGCCTCTATGGTGACAGGCATGAACAATTGTCCGTCAAAAGCGGCATACGGCACCTGAAGTCCGTTCATGTAGAGATGGGCCCCATCGGTGTCGGTATTGAGTGACACAGACAGTTTCTTCGCACTCGACAGTTTCATCGGACTGTACTGCTGCAGCAGGTTTGCCATCGTCGCCATTTGGGTCTTCAAATTGTTTTTGATGGTGTTGGCAGAGTTATCGGGCACATAGCCGTCGAGTTCAGACATCGGGCGCATGGCTGCCGCCAGCTCGTCGACGATGGCCGCGGCACGCTGCTGCTCAAAGACGCTGCCACCCATCAGGCAGAACGTGTCGATGAATTTCTTGCGGTATTCGTCGTGCTTAAGCAGGTTCAGGAACATACTGATGATGGCAATCCCCTTGCCGTCATCGAGCACCTGTCCCGGACTGTTTTTCATGCCTCGGCCGTAGAAGGCATAGTCGAGGTCGAAGAGTACAAAGCGGTATCGACCGTTGTCCTGGCTGCGATAGGCCTTGACATTGTTGTCGGGCCAGTCGTCGTGACCAAGGAAGAGTTCTGCAGCCATATAGTTGGTGAACTCGTCGATGTCGAGCAATGCCTTGACCTTGTCGTAGACGCCTGGGTCATTGATATGCTTGGCGAGGTCACAGAGTTGATTGAAGGCCTCGTTAGTACCGTTCTTAAACGTCTTGTTCTCAAACATATCGATCTCCTCATCGTCATAGCCGAAGTTGGCATAGACGAACTTGTCGTTGCTTGGCTCGCGCATGTTGACCACACCACGGAACTTGCCGTTGATGTATTCCACCACCTGAACGGTACTCTGCAGGTCGAGGTCGATGCCGGAGCGCTGGATGATGGTGGTGAGGGCAGGATCCATGAAACGGGCGTGGTTGCGCCAGACGTCATTACCGCCGTTGCGCAGGACGACTGCTTTGCTACGGATATAGGGTTTCTGTGGAAAGAAGGAAAAGTCAAAACGGTTCTGACCGTCGAAGATCTTGTTCGACTTCAGTTTCATCGAACGAGGGTCGATCATTCTCGTCCAGCCGCCAGACACGCTGATGTTTACATCCTGGTTGAAGAGCATGCCTTCAGTGGGACTGATATAGCTGAAGTTCACAGGACGGTCCCAATCCATATTCCAGTTGACAGCATCATTACGTCCATTGCCGCTTTTCCCGTTCTTACCCACAACGTCGATGCCCCACATCGGGTCGGTGAAGTATTTCTCGTTGCCGACGATGGAGATAACGGGTATCGTGTAGGTTCCGTTGTACTGGATATAGCTACGGGTGACGGGTACACTCGGCAGATAACCATCCTTGAAGAGGCGGAACACGTAGTTGGTAGTCTTGCTGATGGTGAACTGTCCGTCCGTACTCTGGCGACTGGCGGCGTTGCCTGTTTTGGGCACGCTACCGTCGGTGGTGTACATCAGTGTCGTACCTTCCGGTATGGCAACCTTGATCTTCAGTGAGCCTTTGAACAACTGACTGCCCTGGTCGACAACAGGTTCCGACAGACGGTTATCGGCAAAGACGGCTGTGGCATTTGTGGCACCCGGGGTAGCTGTGGCCGTCCATCCCCACTCATCGCCGCCATCGGTCTTCCGGGCGTAGGATGTGCGACTCATCGCCTCGGGGTAGTCTTGACTGACAATGAGATGGCCGTCCTTGTCACTCAGGAAAATGGTGCCACCATCGCAGTCAAGCTTAAAAGTAGCCTGGTCGGTCTTGATGTCATTTGATCCCAGCCATATCACCTTGAATCCCTTGGCAGGAATGCTACCCATATTACTGGGCATCTTCCACAATGTCAGGTTTTCCGGATCGTTGCTCAGGTACATCCCGCTTAGGTTGATGCTCTGGTCATCGGGGTTATATAATTCTATCCAACTGTCGAAGTTGGTGGCGGGACTCATGACCTCGCCAGCATTAGAGGCCATCAGTTCATTGACGATCAGTACAACTGAGAGTATAGTTGACCACATATCTTCATTTAGTTTATAATCGGTTGATAACGGCCTGCAAAGGTACAAATAAAACATCAACAAACGATTGAATTGTGCATTTTTTAATGAATAGATGAATTTTTTAATAAAATATTTGGTGGATTACGGGGAAATGTGTACCTTTGCACCCGTTCAGCGGAATGAGAGGCTCGAAAGGGTCTCTCATTTTCGATATTAATAAGTGTTAGATGATCAATAAAGAGACAATTAAAGCATTGACGGAAGAGTGGTTGCAGGGCAACGACTATTTCCTTGTAGACATTTTGTTTGGAACTGACGACAGGATCGTCATCGAGATCGACCACGCCGACGGTGTGTGGATTGAGGACTGTGCTGAACTGAGCCGCTTCTTGCAGGAACGCTTGGGCGATGAACTCGGCGACTATGAGCTTGAGGTGGGCAGCGCAGGACTCGGACAACCCTTTAAGGTGGCGCAACAGTATATTAACCATATTGGAGATACCGTTGAGGTGCTTGACCTCGAAGGCAAGAAAGTTCAGGGTGTGTTGAAGTCGGTAGACGGAACGGACTTTACGGTCACCGTTCAGGAGAAACAGAAGCAGGAAGGCAAGAAGCGTCCCGTATTGGTGGAGGTTGATAAGACCTATCATATGGATGGCATCAAATATGCCAAGTACCTGCTGGCGTTTAAATGATTGAAGATTGAAAATAAAAAGATATATTAATGGCAACAAGGAAAGATGCGAAAGGCCCTTCAATGATTGAAACCTTTCAGGAATTTAAAGAGAACAAGAACATCGACCGCACGACACTTGTCAGTGTGCTCGAAGAGAGTTTCCGTAACGTCATCGCCAAGATCTATGGCTCTGACGAGAATTTTGACGTCATCGTCAACCCCGACAAGGGCGACTTTGAGATTCATCGTAACCGTGTGGTGGTAGCCGACGGCGATGTGGTGGACGAGAACAAGGAGATTGCCCTCTCTGAGGCTCAGAAGATCGAGCCAGACTACGAGGTGGGTGAAGAGGTATCAGAAGAGGTGAACTTCCAGAAGTTCGGCCGTCGTGCCATCTTGAACCTGCGCCAGACGCTGGCATCGAAGATCCTGGAACTGGAACACGACTCACTGTATCAGAAGTATAAGGACAGAGTCGGACAAGTGGTCAGCGGCGAGGTCTATCAGATCTGGAAGCGCGAGGTGCTGCTGATGGACGATGAGAGCAACGAACTCCACCTGCCGAAGAGTGAGCAGATTCCCTCGGACAACTACCATAAGGGTGAGACCATCCGAGCTATTGTGAAGGAGGTGCAGAACGAGAACAACAACCCACGCATCATCCTTTCCCGTACCAGTCCTGTGTTCCTGGAGCGTCTGCTCGAGGCCGAGGTACCTGAGATCAACGACGGTTTGATTACCATTAAGAAGGTGGCTCGTATGCCGGGTGATCGTGCCAAGGTGGCTGTGGAGAGCTATGACGAGCGTATCGATCCGGTTGGCGCCTGTGTTGGTGTCAAGGGTAGCCGTGTGCACGGCATCGTCCGTGAGCTGGGCAATGAGAATATCGATGTGATCAACTATTCATCAAACGTTCAGCTGTTCATTCAGCGTGCCCTGAGTCCCGCTAAGATCTCCAGCATCACCCTTGACCAGGAGAACCGTAAGGCTGAGGTCTTCCTGCAGCCCGAGGAGGTAAGTCTGGCCATCGGTCGTGGCGGTATGAACATCAAGTTGGCTTCTATGTTGACAGAATATACGATTGATGTGTTCCGTGTGGTCAGCGAGAGTGAAGCTGACGAAGATATCTATCTGGATGAGTTCGACGATGAGGTGGATCAGTGGGTTATCGATGCCATTAAGGCTATCGGACTCGACACCGCCAAGGCTGTGCTTAACGCACCGCGAGAGATGCTCATCGAAAAGGCCGACCTCGAGGAAGAGACTGTCGACCATCTGTTGGAAGTACTCCGTGCTGAGTTCGAATAAAGTTCATAGTTTACAGTTGACGGTTTACAGTTTACAGATGATATGCTGGCAAGCCGTTCTGATTATAGAAGTAATCAACTGTAAACCGTAAACTGTAAACCGTAAACAAAAAAAGAAATAGAATGGGAGTCAGATTAAATAAAGTATTAACGGAACTGAACATTGGTCTTCAGACAGCAGTCGACTATCTGAAGAACAAGAAGAGTCTGGGTGAGATCAAGGACGATGCCAACATGAACACCAAGATCAATGACGAGCAGTATGAAGCATTGGTCAAGGAATTCAGGGGTGACAAGGATGTGAAGGCCCAGGCAGGGATGATGTTCCCAAAGAAGAAAGAAAAGGAGAAGGTCAAGAAAGAAACCAAGCCGGAGCCTGTCGTCATAGAAACGAAGGAAGAACCTCGGCAGACCTTTACTCCGCTGGGGAAGATAGATCTGAGTCAGGTGGGCAAGCCGGCTCCGAAAGAGAAGCCTGCGTCCCAGCCTGTTGTGGAGAAGAAGGTAGAGGCGCCCGAACCCAAACCCGAGGCCAAGCCCGAGCCCGAGCCGAAGCCTGAACCCAAGGCGGAATCCAAGGTTGAGCCCGTTATTGAGGCTGTTCCTGAAACATCCCAGGCTCAGGAAGAGCCGGAGGCACAGCCGTCGGCAGCTAAAGAGCCTGAGGTATATAAGCTGAAGACAGAGCAGAAGGCTGTACCCAACCTCAATGTTGTCGGTAAGATCGACCTCGACTCTCTCAACCAGAGCACGCGTCCGAAGAAAAAGACAAAGGAGGAACGTAAGAAAGAGCGTGAGGAGAAACAGGCCCAGCTTCACGGCGGCAATGGTGAGAAGAAGAAGCGCGAGCGTATCCGTGGTGGTAAGGAGCGCGTGGATATTGAAGCTGCCGTCAATCAGGACAAGAGCCAGAACAATAATAATAAGAAGAATAAGAACAAGGGCGGCAACCAGAACTTCCAGGACAATAACCAGCAGGGTGGCGGTAAGAACAAGAAAAAGAACCGTCCCGTGAAGCCTCTGGAGGTGGACGACGAGGCTGTAGCCCGTCAGGTAAAGGAGACACTGGCCCGTCTGACGTCGAAGAACCAGAACAAGAAGGGTGCTAAGTACCGTCGTGAGAAGCGCGATGCTGTGGCTGAGCGCATGAACGAGGAGATGGCTCAGGAGGCAGCACAGAGCAAGGTGCTGAAGCTGACGGAGTTTGTGACGGTTTCTGAGCTCGCCACGATGATGAATGTTGGCGTCAACCAGGTCATCGGTACCTGTATGAGCATTGGCATCATGGTGTCGATTAACCAGCGTCTGGACGCCGAGACCATCAATATTGTGGCCGAGGAGTTCGGCTTCACGACGGAATATGTCTCTGCAGAAGTGCAGAACGCCATCACAGAGGAGGAGGACGACGAGAACGATCTCGTCAACCGCGCACCTATCGTGACGGTGATGGGTCATGTCGACCATGGTAAGACCTCCTTACTCGACTTCATCCGTAATACGAACGTCATTGCCGGTGAGGCTGGTGGTATTACCCAGCACATCGGTGCCTACAACGTGAAACTGAAGGATGGCCGTCAGATCACCTTCCTCGACACTCCTGGTCACGAGGCCTTTACTGCCATGCGTGCCCGTGGTGCCCAGGTGACGGATATTGCCATCATCATCATCGCTGCCGACGACTCCGTGATGCCCACCACAAAGGAGGCCATCGCCCATGCTCAGGCAGCCAACGTGCCGATGGTATTTGCCATCAACAAGATTGATAAGCCGGGCGCCAACCCAGACAAGATCCGTGAGGACCTGGCCAACATGAACCTGCTCGTTGAGGACTGGGGAGGTAAGTACCAGTGCCAGGAGATCAGCGCCAAGAAGGGTATTGGTGTCGACGAACTGCTAGAAAAGGTGCTGCTCGAGGCCGAGATGCTCGACCTGAAGGCAAATCCGAACCGTAAGGCTACGGGATCGGTCATCGAGTCATCGCTCGATAAAGGTCGCGGCTACGTATCCACCGTACTCGTATCAAACGGTACGCTGAAGGTGGGCGACGTGGTGGTGGCTGGCACCAGCTACGGCCGCATCAAGGCCATGTTCAACGAGCGCAACCAGCGCATCGAGCAGGCTGGCCCTGCCGAGCCCGCTATCATACTGGGACTCAACGGCGCTCCGACTGCTGGCGACTCGTTCCACATCATGGAGACTGAGCAGGAGGCGCGTGACATTACCAATAAGCGTGTGCAGCTGCAGCGCGAACAGAGCCTGCGCACATCGAAGACTCTGGGTCTCGACGAACTCTCGCGCCGTATCGCCAAGGGTGAGTTCCATGAGCTGAACATCATCGTCAAGGGTGATACCGACGGATCCATCGAGGCTCTCTCCGATTCGTTCATCAAGCTCTCAACTGAGAAGGTTCAGGTGAACGTGATTGCCAAGGCCGTAGGTCAGATCTCCGAGAATGACGTCATGCTGGCTTCGGCTTCCGATGCCATCATCGTCGGCTTCCAGGTGCGTCCTTCTGCCGATGCCCGTCGTGCCGCTGAGCGCGAGGGCGTCGAGATCAACACATATTCTATCATCTATGATGCCATCGACGAGGTGAAGTCCACGATGCAGGGTATGCTCGACAAGGTGAAGAAGGAGATTGTCTCTGGTGAGATCGAGGTGAAGCAGGTGTTCAAGATCTCGAAGGTGGGTACCGTAGCCGGTGGTCTGGTGACCGACGGTAAGGTACACAACAAGGACAAGGCCCGCGTCATCCGCGACGGTATCGTGATCCACACGGCTCCTATCGATGCCCTGAAGCGCTACAAGGACGATGCCAAGGAAGTGGCAACAGGCCTGGAGTGTGGTATCTCACTGGTGAACTTCAACGATATCCAGGTCGGTGATATCATTGAGACCTTCACAGAGATTGAGGTAGAACAGAAGTTATAGACAGAAGTTTGAAGCCCAAGTTCCGTTCCTTTGCCAAGCGCCTGACGAGGTGGATAGCCTTCACACAGTTCATCGTGATGGTTTTCGTCTCGTACTGGATTTTTGTGCTTGCCAAGAACATCGTTTTGATGGAGGAAGCCAGCCTGCACAAGAGTTCTTTGCTGTCGGCCAAAGCGAGCGTGGGACGGGTTCTCACAGAAGTATATACCGCCACAGGCAATCGTGTGGACGAGATTCAGGAGAATCTGGGACAGCCTGACAAACTGGCCGATATCATGAGCAAGGTGGTTGCCCAGAATCCGGCGATCCGCAGCTGTGGGGTCAGCTTTGTGGATGGTTACTATCCGCAGAAGGGCCGTTGGTTCTGTCCTTATGCTGTCAGAGGCGATGACGGGAAGATCGAGAAGCGCATTATCGGCAGTGCCAGTCATGACTACCTGAAGGAAGAATGGTTTACGGAGGCTCTGAAGGCGGATAGCAGCTATTGGTCGAAGCCGTTCTTCGACGCTTCTGACTCCATTACGCCGCTGGTCTCATGCATGATGCCCATCCATGACAAGCAGGGCAAGACGGTCGCCATCCTTGGGGCGGATTTGTCTTTGAGCTGGCTTTCCAAAAGAGTGTTCGGCTTCACGTATTCTGATAATGACAGCGTCCGTGTTGAATTCCGTCACTCTTCCGAGAGTCGTCATAAGAATGACAATCTTCTGTTAAACATTGACTGGCGGGGTGTGACGAAGAAATTTATCATCGACCAGGAAGGAACGTACATCGCCCATCCCGACAAGGACTTCATTATCAGGAAGAACTATTTCGACCTTGCCAAGACGACGAAAGACTCCATCGACGATCACTTAGGCCATTTGATGGTGGCAGGCAGGAGAGGTGCCTACAGCGAGAAGAATACCGACATCATCACGTCGTTCAAATTCTTCGACAGCGATTTCTGGTCTGTCTATATGTTCTATGAGCCTATCGAGCATACCGGTTGGAGCATCGCCTCTGTCGTACCCATTATCATGGTGGATCCTATTTCTAAAGGCTTGGGCGTGATTATGCTCGTGCTGATTGCCTTAGCCCTGCTGGTGACACGTATTGTCGGTCGTAGAATCATCAAGCGGGCTACTAAGCCTCTGAGCCACCTGGCAGTCTCTGCCAGCGAGGTGGCCAAGGGAAACTTCTCAACGCCGTTGCCACAGATCAAGCACAACGATGAGATACGCCAGCTGCGTGACTCCTTCGAGTCGATGCAACATTCGCTGACACATTACGTGGAAGAGCTCAAGGAGACGACGGCCTCGAAGGCTGCCATCGAAAACGAGTTGAAGATTGCGCACGACATCCAGATGTCGATGCTGCCGAAGACCTTCCCACCTTATCCTGAGCGCGATGACATTGACATCTTTGGAACACTGAAGCCTGCCAAGGATGTGGGTGGCGACCTGTTCGACTTCTACATCCGCGACGAGAAACTCATCTTTTGCATTGGCGATGTCTCGGGCAAGGGTGTGCCTGCTTCATTGGTCATGGCCATGACGCGCTCGCTGTTCCGCAACATCTCCTCCCACGTGACGGAACCGCATCTGATTGTAAAGGCCCTCAACGACACGATGGCCGATGACAACGATACCAATATGTTCGTGACGCTCTTCCTGGGCGTGCTCGACCTTCAGACAGGTCTTCTCCGATATTGTAACGCAGGGCACAATTCACCGTTGTACATCGGCACTGGCATCAGCCTGCTGCCTTGCGATCCGAACCTACCTGTCGGCGTGATGGACGGCTGGGTATTCACCTGCCAGGAGAAGCAGCTTGGGCCAAAGGACACCATCTTCCTCTATACCGACGGCCTCAACGAGGCTGAGGACAGCATGCATGCCCAGTTTGGCGACGACCGCATTATCCGTGTGGCCGCAGCATGCCTGGCAGAGGATCAGGTGATGCCCACAACGATTGTCCGCAAGATGACCGAAGCCGTCCACCGTTTCGTGGATGAGGCGGAGCAGAGCGACGACCTCACCATGCTGGCCATCAAATTTATGAGGAATGCGGAGTGAGATAAATCTGTTCTTTTGTTCTTATGTCTAAAACAAAAAAGGAAATTGTGTCTGAAACCAAAAATGAATATGTCCGTCAGGTAGCCGAGCAGAAATACGAGTTCGGCTTCACGACCGATGTGCATACGGAGATCATTCCGGTAGGCCTCAATGAGGATATTGTCCGTCTCATCTCTGCCAAGAAAGGCGAGCCCGAGTGGATGCTCGACTTCCGCCTGAAGGCCTTCCGCTACTGGCAGGAGCAGACGGAGCCCAAATGGGGGCATGTACATGTGCCTCCCATCGACTATCAGGCCATCTCCTACTACGCCGACCCTATGGCCAATAAGCCCAAGGGCGATGGCAAGATCGACCCTCAGCTCGAAAAGACTTTCGATAAACTAGGCATCCCCCTTGAGGAGCGCCTGGCCCTGAGCGGCAACACCGCCGTCGATGCCATCATGGACTCTGTCAGCGTGAAGACCACCTTCAAGGAGAAGCTCCGCGAGAAGGGTGTCATCTTCTGCTCCATCGGCGATGCCATCAAGGAGCATCCCGACCTGGTGCGCAAGTATCTGGGCACAGTCGTGCCTTATCGCGACAACTTCTTCGCAGCACTCAACTCTGCCGTATTCTCCGACGGCTCGTTCGTCTATATCCCCAAGGGTGTGCGCTGTCCGATGGAGCTCAGCAGCTATTTCCGCATCAATGCCCGCAATACAGGACAGTTCGAGCGCACGCTCATCATCGCCGATGACGATGCCTACGTGTCTTATCTCGAAGGCTGCACGGCTCCGATGCGCGACGAGAACCAACTCCATGCCGCTATCGTGGAGATCATCGTCATGAATCGTGCAGAAGTGAAGTACTCCACCGTCCAGAACTGGTATCCTGGCGATGAGAACGGCAAGGGTGGTGTGCTCAATCTGGTCACGAAGCGTGGCGACCTGCGTGGCATCGACTCCAAGCTCTCCTGGACACAAGTAGAGACGGGCTCGGCTATTACCTGGAAATACCCTTCTTGCATCCTGAGAGGTGACAACTCTCAGGCAGAATTCTATTCCGTCGCTGTGACGAACAACTATCAGGAGGCCGATACGGGTACGAAGATGATTCACATCGGAAAGAATACGAAGAGTACCATTATCTCTAAGGGTATCTCTGCTGGTCATAGCCAGAATAGTTATCGCGGTCTTGTTCGCGCTGCTGCAACGGCTGACAATGCCCGAAACTATAGTTCTTGCGACTCGCTGCTGCTCGGCTCCGAATGCGGTGCCCATACCTTCCCCTACATGGATGTCCACAACGACACCGCCATCTTCGAGCACGAGGCCACCACATCGAAGATTTCCGAAGACCAGCTCTTCTATTGCAACCAGCGCGGCATCCCTACCGAGCAGGCCGTCTCGCTCATCGTCAACGGCTACGCCAAGGAGGTGCTGCAGAAGCTCCCGATGGAGTTTGCCGTCGAGGCCCAGAAGCTTTTAAGTGTTTCATTAGAAGGAACAGTAGGATAATTCAGCCGTGCGATATGGGCATCATTTGTGTCCATTTCTCTATATTGTAAGTTCCAGGATCGTATTCCTTATATTTTCCTTCGCGGTTGCGGGTTGCAGAGCGATTTTGAGGGGTAAGCCGGGAGGATTGATGCTGGTGACACGAGAGAAGCCTGCATCGAGGAGGAGTTGTTCGTCGGCGATTCGGCCAGCTATCAGCATGACGGGGACGTTATGCTTTTGGGCCCGTTGGAGGATGCCGAAGGGAAGTTTTCCCATCAGTGTCTGACGGTCAGCAGAGCCCTCGCCAGTGATTACAAGATCTGCGTCTTGCAGCAGGTCGTCGAAATGGATGGTGTCTAATAGGAGGTCGATGCCAGAGCAACAGTCGGCATTCATGTATTGCAGGAAAGCATAGCCCAAGCCGCCTGCTGCGCCTGCACCAGGCATGTTTTGACAGTCGCGTCCCAGATGCTTGGCTGATGCCTCCGCAAACCGTTTGGCACGAGCATCGAGAGCAAACACCATATCTGGTGATGCCCCTTTCTGAGGCGCGAACACATGTGCCGCACCTTGTTCACCACAAAGCGGATTGGTGACATCCGTTGCTATCGTGAAACGCACGTCATCCAATTCACGCACATCATCCCAATTGCCTCCCTTCGAAAAACTATTGATTATCGCCCGCAGCATACCTATGCCGCAGTCGCTGGTAGCACTCCCGCCAAGTCCTACGATGATATGTTTGCAACCTCGTCTTACGGCATCTACCACTAACTGGCCCGTGCCGTAGCTCGTTGCCACCATCGGATTGCGCTCCTCTGGCGATAGCAACGTCAGCCCACTGGCCTTGGCGATCTCTATCACAGCCGTATCGCCCTGTATGAGATACTGCGCCACAATCGTTCGCATCAGCGGATCCTTCACGTTGACCTCTACTATCTTGCCACCCATCGCTGCATGGAAAGCCTCCAAGAATCCCTCGCCGCCATCGCTGACAGGCACTTGCACCACCTGCGCATCAGGCATCTTTGCAAAAACACTCTCGCTTGCCGCCTGATTAGCCTCAGCCGACGTCAGACAACCCTTAAACGAATCAATTGCTACGATGATTTTCATACGCCCTCCTTCCTTACTTTAAAGCTTTCTGCGCTGCAGCAATACCCGCCAAGCGACCATTGACCACGATATCTGCCACACCATTTCCACCCAGGCGATTAGCACCATGCAGCCCACCAGTCACCTCGCCTGCGGCATAGAGTCCAGGGATGGGCGTTCCATCGGCCTTCAGCACCTGCGTATCAGTATTCACGCTCAGACCGCCCATTGTGTGATGGATGGCGGGGGTGACGCAGACGGCATAGTAGGGAGCAGTCTCCAATGCGCTATCCTCGTTGGCACACGCCACGAACATCCATAATCCACAGATGAGCAACGCACCCATCAACCATCGCATATTCCTTTTCATCGCTGATACGATTTCCATCTGTTTCATCATATTTTTTCTATAACTCTATCTCCGGCTCCCAAAGATGGCGAGACATATCCACATGACCATTAGGCTTGAAACGGACGCCTTCGTTCTCTAAGAGTGGACGCTGACGACTCCAGCCTGGGGCTGTGCGGCCTTCTTTATTGACCACACGATGACAGGGAAGTGACTCTGCCCCAGGCGTATATCTCAAAGTGCGACCAACCATCCGCGAATGACTGGGCCAGCCTGCCAAGGCTGCGATATGTCCATAGGTAGTCACTCGTCCGCGAGGTATCTGGCTGACGATGTTCAGCACGGCATCGCGAAACGCCCGTGCCTGCTCAGGCGACATTCTGTCAGGGTAGTCGTGCATCAAAAGTTTTTTGCACTATTTGCTGTATTGTTATCTGTCTTGATAGCGTTGTTCGATAATCGTCCAGTCCACAATTCTCCATAGTGCAGCCAGATGGTCTGGCCGACGGTTCTGGTAGTCCAAATAGTAGGCATGCTCCCAAACGTCGAAAGTCAGCAGCGGCTTCAGACCCTTCTGAACAGGATTGGCAGCATTAGCCTCCTGCGTAATCACAAGCTTGCCATCCTGATCAGCCAGCCACACCCAGCCAGAGCCGAAGAGCGTGGCACCAGCCTTCTGGAATGCCTCCTTGAAAGCCTCAATAGAACCGAAGTCGCGCACGATGGCCTCAGCGAGTTTGCCCGTAGGCGCATTGTTATCCATAGGAGCTGCAAACTGTCCGAAGTAAAGCTCATGATTCAGTATCTGCCCCGCATTATTCAGAATGCCGCCCTGTGCCTTACACACAATCTCCTCCAGAGGCATCTCCTCGAATCCACTCCCAGGCAACAGCCCATTGAGATTATTCACATACGCCGCCAGATGCTTCCCATGATGAAACTCCAGCGTCTGTCTACTGATCACCGGCTCCAGAGCCTCCGCTGCATACGGCAGCGCCATCAATTCAAACTTTCCCATATCTTCTGTCTTTTTGAATGAATCATATTTCATTTGGCAAAGATACGAAGACTTTCCGAGATTTCCAAACAAACTGGCAGAATTGTTTCGCTAGGCGAAGGCAGTACATATATAATAAGGTATAAAGCCATCGGGATGCCCCAGTAAGTAATTAGGGGCATCCCATAGGATATAGTCACAAATTTCGTTATTTCAGCAATCTCTTTGCTTCATTATAACCTGCTAAGTTCATTTTGAACTTTATTCTGCTCTTCCACCAAAAACCATCGTTATGGCTTTTAATCGTAATGATGCCCTCACGTTCCAGAATCTTTTTCATCTGCTCAACAATCTGTTTCTTATTTTTTGACGGAACGATACCTTTGTCTGTCTTACGGAATAGCCATGGTCCATAGGACTCACCAGAAGATTCTTCGACATAAAGTGTGAAAGTCCCATCGTTAGAAGCAATAGAAAATTCTCCTGATAATTTTCTCCATAGTCTAAAATAGATTGTTTCTTGGTCAATTATCAGTTCTGCTTTGATGTCATACTTTTCGTCTTCTGCACTACAATAGAATGAACTCAACAGTAGATAATTATTGTCCGTATCTTCATTATAACTATCTTTGTAGTTTTCCAATTCCCACAAGCCCGTTTTTATGGGTATATCTAAATAACCGTCTTTGTTTTGCTTGTTCAAATGCAATGCTGCCCGATAATATATGGCATCGTCGTACTGGAAGTTCTCATATATCTTACCTTTCTTCTCTTTGGCAAAGGATTCTTCTGGGAGATATATTGTAGTTTCTCCCTTGTCATTGTCTGGGATATGTGTAAACCAATAGTCGCCGAAATGCACAAACTCCAATCTTTGGTTTGTATCCATTCCAAGAGCATTCTTGAAGTTCACGGTAAGGTACAAAATACAAAGGGAGTCGCCTTCATATACTGGCATAATGTCTTCAAGGCGGATGTCACGATTGAAATTCTCCGGCTCCATTGCCTTCTTTTCTATCATTTCTTTTGCATCACGTTTTGCCTGGCTAAGCAGACGGCCTTTCTTGCTACAAGAAACCAGAAAGAGGCATATCAGTATTAGTATAGTTGTCCTCTTCATTTTGACATCTTTGTTGTTTTACATTTTAGGTGATATTAGGCAGTAATCACCCACGTCGTACAATTAAGCAATCCGCCTTCCAGAGCTACATCGTTGTAATCTATCTTCTCTATGACCTTGTCAGGAAAAGCCTTTTGAATAACATCAAATGCCTTTTGGTCTTCTTCCCTACCAAAGATAGGCATGACAATCAGATTGTTGACTTCCAGATAGTTCACATATATACCAACGGCACTATATGGGTGCTTGGGGTCTTTTGGCACAAAGAACGGTACATCGATATATTTCAAATTGTATTTGTCAATAACCTTCTGCATACCATCCTGCCAATACTTATATTCCTCAGCCATCGTATTCCCAAGTATTGTGTTCTTGTTTACAAATCTCACCATACCATCAGCATGCCCTGTCATATCATCATTCTCAGCAGGTATGATGATAATCTCGCATTCCAAAAGTCTGCTTAGTTCATTAACGAGCTCTTCCTTACTCATATCAGGATTCTCTGAGAATATCCTATTGGAAAGGATTGCCCTGCCATCGCAAATCAGTACGTTACCGCCATCAAGGTTGATGTCAGAATACTGTGCCTCAATACCATTTGCCTTGCATACTTCCTTTACATCAGAGCGTGATTCCTCCCATTCTTTATTATCTTTCAGATAACTCGGATCGTACTTGAACTGGATTAACTTGCCAGATCCTGTTTGAACAGGCATATAGTCACGACACCATATGTCTTTTGTAGCCTTCAGGAATTTATAATTCACATGATGTTTCTCAAGAATCTGGGTGAGTCTGGCGCATGTGTCAGGAAACCTTGTTTTAAGCAATTCCGACATGTAAACAATCTGTTCTCCCGTTTGTTTGGCAGGTTGCTCTTTTGTTTCGTTTTTAATGGTTGGCTCAACAGGAGCGGTCGCAGGTTCTTCTATGGAACTTTTTCTTTTTGCTTCATACTTTGTCAAGAAGGATGGCATGTTTGAACCAACTAGCCCTTCACAAACCTTTCTTGTCGGTGTTATGTCATTGCTATCGCAAAGATCAAACAACAACTTTTCCTTACTGTAGCCGTAATTCTCAATATCAAAGTTCTTGATATAATCCTCCTTTATCCTATTATTAATCTCAGGGTAACTATTGAGTTTCCTGAGAATCTCCTTGCACTTTTTATCTGATGTATTCTTATCCAGTAATTGGTTAAATAATGTAATCATAGGACGTTTTGAAAATTTCTTTTTAACCCACAATATGATCTCTCTTATTGTCCATAGTCCTGCAACAATACCAATAATACTGGCAACAAGCCCAATAATTGATTCTGTACTCATAATTTTATAGTTTTAATTCTACATACACAAGAAGGCGCAGACCTTCGCCATACGCCTCACGGTTCACCACAAACCATACCTATATACGGGAGAAATCTGCGCCCATTAGGGGCAGCTCCTATAATAGGTATTGCTCATATTCTCATGGTGGTGATTGTGAGGCTATTGAGCAATTATGTCTGCATTCCTTTCGGAACACGTTGCAAAGATAAACAAAATCTGCGAGATAATAAGCAATGAGAGCAAAAAAGTTAATCATGAGGGAATTTTTTAAGCAAGAAGCGGGTTGGAAGCAAGAAAAATATACAGCATCGACAGGTGGAAGAACGCTGTTTCTCCTTCACTTCTTTTGGTTCGCGGTGAAACAAGTGCTTGGTTAAAGGACTTGAAGTGCCCAGTAAAAGCATCGAAGGTGCCGTCCTAAAAGGCAGGGAGTGCCGTCCTGAAGTTAAAACAGCGTCAATGTCTGTTAAAACAAAGACAGTGTTTATTAAATCAAAGGCATTGATTGATAAATCAGCGGCGTTGTCTTGTGTTTTTCAGGCCTTTTGTGTATCTTTACATTCAAATCAAGGCATGTTTTTCGGCGAAAAGTTTGGCATTATGGAAATAAAAGACTACCTTTGCACACCAAATAACGCTTATATGTTAGAAGTCAAGAATTTACATGCCAAGATCGGCGAGAAAGAGATATTGAAGGGCATCGACCTCGTGATCAACGACGGTGAGACGCATGCCATCATGGGGCCTAACGGCTCGGGTAAGTCAACGCTGAGTGCCGTGCTCGTGGGCAATCCGCTCTACGAGGTGACGGAGGGCGAGGCTTACTTCAACGGCAAGAACCTGCTGGAGATGAAGCCTGAGGACAGGGCCCACGAGGGACTGTTCCTCTCGTTCCAGTATCCCGTGGAGATTCCTGGGGTGTCGATGACCAACTTCATGAAGGCCGCCATTAACGAGAAGCGCATGTATCAGGGTCTGGAGCCGATGAATGCGGCTGAGTTCCTGAAGCTGCAGCGCGAGAAGCGTAAGATCGTGGAACTCGACTCGAAGCTGGCGAACCGCTCTGTGAACGAGGGTTTCAGCGGTGGCGAGAAGAAGCGCAACGAAATCTTCCAGATGGCCATGCTCGAGCCGAAGCTGAGCATCCTCGACGAGACGGACTCCGGACTGGATGTCGATGCAATGCGCATCGTGGCCGAGGGTGTGAACAAGCTCCAGACGACGGAGACCTCCTGCATCGTCATCACCCACTACGACCGTCTGCTGGAGATGATCCGTCCGCAGTTCGTCCATGTGCTCTACAAAGGTCGTATCGTCAAGACTGGCGGCCCGGAACTGGCCAAGCAGATTCAGGAGCACGGCTATGACTGGATAAAAGAGGAGATAGGAGAGGAATGAACTCAGAACAGCAATACATAGAGCTCTATGAGCAGGCTCGGCAGATGATCTTCGATCATGCGCCAGAGGCGATGAATGCCGTTCGCGATCAGGCCTTCGAGGATTTTAAGGCCCAGGGCTTCCCGTCTAAAAAGGTGGAGCGGTATAAATACACCGACATGCAGAAGCTCTTTGCGCCAGACTATGGTGTGAACCTCAACCGTCTGGAGATACCCGTTGACCCTTACGAGGCCTTCCGCTGCGATGTGCCCAATCTCTCCACGAGCCTCTATTTCGTGGTGAATGACTCCTTCTACAACAAGGCACTGCCTAACGCGCATCTCCCAGAGGGATTCATCGTGGGTTCGTTACGCGAACATCCCGATTTCATCGAGAAATATTACGCAAAACAGGCCAAAACCAGCGACGATGCCGTAACGGCCCTGAACACTATGCTGGCGCAAGACGGCCTGTTGGTCTATGTACCTAAGAACGTGAAGGTCGATCGTGCCATTCAGGTCATCAACATCCTGAAGGCCACGCCTCAGAATGCCCAGCGGCAAGTGCCCGACTTGATGGTTAACCGTCGTGTGCTCATTATCCTCGAGGAGGGTGCCGAAGTGAAGATGCTTTTCTGCGACCATGCGGCCGACGACAAGAACTTCCTTGCCACACAGGTCATCGAGGCTTACGTCGGCGAGAATGCCTCTTTGGATCTCTATTGCCTCGAGGAGACCCACCACAAGAACATCCGCGTGAGCAATGTCTATATCGACCAGCAGGCCAATAGCCGGGTGAACCACAATGTCATCACCCTGCACAATGGTGTCACACGTAACAAGCTCGATCTGACTTTCTCAGGCGAGGGAGCAGAGTGCCAATGCTATGGCTGCGTGATTGCCGACAAGCAGCAGCACGTGGACAACAACACGCTGATTACCCATAAAGTATCTCATTGCACCTCGAACGAGCTGTATAAATATGTACTCGACGATCAGGCTGTAGGGGCCTTCGCAGGCCGTGTACTGGTGGGGCATGGAGCCCAGAAGACCACGTCGCAGATGACGAATCAGAACCTGACGGCTACGAAGGAAGCCCGCATGTACACCCAGCCGATGCTCGAGATCTATGCAGACGACGTGAAGTGCGCCCACGGTTCGACTGTAGGCCAGCTGAACGATGCAGCTCTTTTCTATATGCGCCAGCGCGGCATCTCACTTGAAGAAGCCAAACTGCTGCTGCAGAATGCCTTCATCAACGAGGTCATCGACCACATGCAGCTCGAGCCTCTCCGCGACCGTCTCCACTATCTCGTGGAGAAGCGCTTCAGAGGTGAGCTTAATAAGTGTGCCGGCTGCAGACTCTGTAAATAGTTTGTTTCTTTTTAATCCGTCTCACGGAGGCGGCGGAGATGGCAGAAGAGCAGTTTGCCGTTGCCGTCGCGAAGATGCATGCCGTTGCCCTGACAGTAGCGGAAGTAGCTGCATGAGGCACACTCGTCCTTTTTCATCCATTCGCGGTTACGATAGGGATGGTAACGATTCTCCCAGACATCCATGAAGTCATCTTCGTAAATATTCCCCTGATTGTAGTCTGCACGGATACTGGCACAAGCGGCAATAGAACCGTCGGCCATCACGGAACCCACGCTGACGCCAGCTTGACAGGAGAAGAGACGGTTGCGCACCTCGCCCTCATAGTTGCCGAGGAATCCCTCGCAGCCGTAGTCAGCACGTATCCTGCCCTCTTCGCGTACCTTCTTGATATAGTCGAACACCCCTCGGAACTCCTCGTTCGTCAGTCGCATCATGGGGTCGAGGGCAGCACGGCCTACAGGGAAGACTGTAAAGAGCCGCCAACGTTTGACCCCTTTAGAAATCAAAAACTCCTTGATTTCATCGAGTTTTTTGTAGTTGCGGCGGGTGACGCAGGTGACGATGTCGAATAAGAAGCCCTCAGTGGCTACAAGCATATCGATGGCCTGACTCACCATCTGGAAACTCTTATCGTTGCCGCGCATCCAGTTATGGTCTTCCTCCAGTCCGTCGAGGCTGATAGTCATAGAACGGAGGCCAGCCTTCATAAGGCCCTGAAAGCGTTGTGGCGTAAGATGGAGGGCGTTGGTTACCATACCCCAGGGGAAGCCACGTTGGTAGATGCCCGCTCCACATTGTTCAATGTCTTGTCGCATTAGGGGTTCGCCTCCGGAGATGATGACAAACACCTTATGAGGATCCGTCTTTTTCGCGATTCCATCGAGCACTCGGAAGAAATCTTCCTTGGGCATATCCTTCTTGGCATCCTGCATCTTGCAGTCGCTGCCACAATGCCGGCACTTCAGGTCGCAGCGTAGCGTGCACTCCCAGAACAACTGTCGCAGGGGGTGTTCCTCTACGGCCATCTTGTTCTGTTGTCGCCACAGTTCAAGGGCCAACTTCTTCTTGAGGGTCAGGGGTGCAGACTTCATTTCTTCTTCAACTTGATGTTGGCTGTTGCCTCAAACTTTCCCTCATACCAACGTTCGCCCTTTTCCACTTGCGTCTTTGGCAATGTCTCTACGCTAATGATATCGCTTTGGAATTCACCGCCATTGGCCTCGCCGTCAATATCCTCAACGAGAATCTCGACTCCTCTCAATGTTGAGAACTCGTTCAACGTAAAGGTGCCTTGGGCATCGGTCTGCACTATCTGCGCATATTGGCTGTCAAACTGTGATCCATAAGGAGCTGATACCCTGATGTCTTGAATCGGCGTGCCAGCCTCATCCGTTATGGTGCCCTTGACCACGTAACTGGCATACTCAACAGGCACACCATACTCATCCATAATATCATCTGACGAACAAGAATAGCCAAGCATCGACAGCAAAGCTGTCAACACGGCATTGTACCAACGATAGAATCTTACTTTCATATTGCTTTCTTTTAATACGTTCTTTTCTATATAACTGCTGAACCAAGGAAACCTTGCATCAAATACCGTTAAAGATTCTTAATCGGTACCATATTGTTTGCAAAATGCCCCTCATGGCGAGGTAGACGACTTGTGCTAACCACAGTCCGTGATTACCCCAAAACCCCACCGTCAGTCCATAAACGCTAAAGAAGACCAGGGCAGACAAAAACGATGAAACGAGCATGCCACGGGTGGCAGTAACACCAATGAAGATGCCATCCCAAATAAATGCGACACAACCTGCAACAGGTATCAGCCATGTCCACCAGAGATATGCTTGAGAGGCTTCAATCACCTGAGACTCGTCCGTCAGGATACTGACTATCCATCCGCCACAGCAGACATATAATAATGTATAAGCCGTTGTAACGATCAGTGTCCACATCCAGAGTCTGTGAAGCGTTTCATGGAAAGCTATGGCATTCTTAGCCCCGTATGCCTTGCCGCCCAGTGCTTCTCCGGCGTAGGCAAAACCATCCATGAAATAGGAGAAGAAGAGATAGAGCTGCATCATCACCGTGTTGACGGAAAGAATAACCGCCCCCTGACGCGCTCCTGCCGACGTAAAGAAGAGGTTCACCGCCACCAGACAGAGTGTGCGGAGGAAAATGTCGCGATTGACATGGAAGAACTGCCGGATATTCCGGAATACCCGTTGTTTCCGGAAATGCCGGAACAATCGTTCATAATAATGTACCAACAGACCCAAAGCCACGATGAAACCGGCATATTGCGCGATAACTGTGCCCAAGGCAACACCTTCTATCTTCATACCGAAGCCATAGACGAGTGTCAGCGAGGCCAGAATGTTCACAATATTCTGTCCGATGGAGATGACCATCGGGATACGAGTGTTCTGCAGTCCGATATACCAGCCCATCAGACCAGATAGTCCCAGTGAAGCAGGTGCACCCCAGATGACGATGTCGAAATAAGTGGAAGCATAGGGTGCGACATCTGCCGTAGGCCCTATCAGCGCAAAAGCCGCCCATTTCATCGGCCCCTGGAACACGATGAATAACAAGGCAATGCCCAGAGCCATCGACAAGGAACGGGCCAGCAGACTGGCGACCTCCGTGAAGTCACGCCTGCCGAGGGCTTGCGAGGTCATGCCACTCGTTCCCATCCGCAGGAAACCGAAGAGCCAGTAGACGAGGTTGAAAATCATCGAGCCTACCGCTACGGCCCCAATATAGACGGCGCTGCCCATGTGACCCACGATGGCCACATCGACAAGTCCCAACAGCGGCACCGTGATGTTCGACACGATGCTCGGCAAGGCGATTTGCAGAATCTGACGGTCTCGGACGTTCATTTTCGCTGCAAAGTTACAAATTTATTTGGTTTTCTTCTCACTTATTCGTAACTTTGCACCCAAAATTCGAAGAAGATGAATATAGAAGCATTGATTAGCAAGGCTGCAGGCGAGGCCGTGAAGGCCCTCTACGGGATGGAAGCATCCGAAAAGATGCTGCAGCTGCAGAAGACGAGAAGTGAGTTCGAGGGAAACCTCACGTTGGTAGTTTTTCCATTTGTAAAGGCTGCACGTAAGTCGCCTGAGCAGACAGCCCAGGAGATTGGCGAATATCTGGTACAGAATTGTCCTGCCATTGAGAAGTTCAATGTGGTGAAGGGTTTCCTGAACCTCTGTATCGGAGACGGGGCCTGGGCAGAACTGCTGAAGGCCATCGATCAAGACGAGCACTTCGGTATGAAGCAGGCTACGGAGGACTCGCCCCTCGTGATGATCGAGTATTCATCGCCCAACACCAACAAACCCCTCCACCTCGGTCATGTACGTAACAACCTGTTAGGCTGGTCGTTGGCACAGATTATGGAGGCCAATGGCAACAAGGTGGTGAAGACCAATATCGTGAATGACCGTGGTATCCATATCTGTAAGTCGATGCTGGCCTGGCTGAAGTGGGGTAACGGTGAGACCCCCGAGTCGAGCGGCAAGAAAGGCGACCACCTCATCGGTGACTACTACGTGGCCTTTGATAAGCATTATCGCGATGAAATCAAGGAATTAGTAGCCCAAGGGATGGACGAGGAAAAGGCCAAACAGGAGGCACCGCTCATCAAGGAGGCCCACGAGATGTTGGTGAAATGGGAACAAGGTGACCCCGAGGTACGCGCTTTGTGGGAGAAGATGAACAACTGGGTGTATGCCGGCTTCGACGAGACCTATAAGAAAATGGGCGTATCGTTCGATAAGATTTATTACGAGAGTCAAACCTACCTCAAGGGCAAGGCTAAGGTGGAGGAAGGACTCGCCAAAGGACTCTTCGAGCGTCATGAGGACAATTCTGTCTGGGCAGACCTCACCAACGAGGGCCTGGACCAGAAGCTGCTGCTCCGTTCCGATGGTACCAGCGTTTATATGACCCAGGACATCGGCACCGCCGAGATGCGTTTCCAGGACTATCCCATCGACAAGATGATCTACGTCGTGGGCAATGAGCAAAACTACCACTTCCAAGTGCTCTCCATCCTGCTTGACCGTTTAGGTTTCAAGTGGGGCAAGGAGCTGACGCACTTCTCCTACGGTATGGTGGAGCTGCCTAATGGTAAGATGAAGTCGCGCGAGGGAACCGTTGTCGATGCCGACGACCTGATGCAGCTGATGGTGGAAGATGCCTATAAGACCTCGATGGAACTGGGCAAGTTCGACGATATGACCGAAGAGGAGCGCCGTGAGATTGCCCGTATCGTGGGTATGGGAGCGTTGAAATACTTTATCCTGAA
>Ga0247608_10002093_pt1 | contig 25873 bp, 19 predicted proteins | sample 176DNAGHGlowgp2_FD_193490 | JGI IMG/M metagenome (GOLD analysis project Ga0247608, IMG submission 193490) | Sheep rumen microbial communities from Palmerston North, Manawatu-Wanganui, New Zealand - 1766 DNA GHGlow gp2 | ecosystem: Host-associated > Mammals > Digestive system > Stomach > Rumen ... | reverse complement strand
GAATCAGGTCACCCATCAACTTCGTGTCGAAAAACGACATTGGCAATTTCAATAGTTTGATGAAGAAGTCGCTGACCAACGAAATATTGATACGCATGGAGATATGTAGCAACAGCCAGCGACGGATGAAGTCAAGAGCCGTTCGGCTGAAAGTAAGCGTCAGTTGTCCCATAAGCACCAGCCAGATAAAGCCGATATCCTGATTCTTGATGCCCACATCCACGATGGACTGGGTCAGGAACGGCAATACCAGTTGCATCAGACAACCCAACAGCAAGCCGAGGATAATCTGGAGGAAATACTTGCGGTACATCCTCACATAGCCGAACAGAAAGCGGAAAGAGCGCCTGTCTTTATTGGCGGAACCCTTCTGCTCGTAGAACTTAGGAGTCGGCTCTAAGAACATGGCGACCCCTTTCTCCTTTCCCTCAGATTGCGTACTAATCCAATGGCTGGCAAACTCCCGTGCTGTGTATCTAATCTTTCCCTTCGCCGGGTCTGCCACATAATAGCGGCTCCCCTTAACCTTATACAATACGACAAAGTGGTTCTGGTTCCAGTGCAGGATGCAGGGAAGGGGAGCATCTTCTAACGCCTCCGCATCCACTCTTCCGCAAATGGTGTGGAATCCCAGTTGATTAGCAGCCTCACTGATTCCTAATAAGGACACTCCCTCATTAGACGGACTGCATATCTGACTAAGTTCAGACATGGACACATCCCTGCCATGATACCAACATATCATCCGCAAACAAGCCACTCCGCATTGCATGGCGTCACGCTGCTTAAAGAATTGGAATGGATGCATTATCTAACGGGTATTATTTTATTGTACTCTTGTAGAGGTTCCATCTCACTATCCTTGACAGCCTTCTTCCCTCCCTTAAAAAACCAAGTAACTGTTAACTCAAATCCCAAATTCTTTGTATTGTTGTCAAAATAACTATAATATGCAGGCGTATTGGTTATTATATCACGATCATGTCTATAGGCAACGAAGTCAAATGATATTCGTAATTTATCGCTTAATAGATTTTTGTAGAGACCTCCATGTATATCTGTTACTGCCAAATGTTTCATATTAGCAAAATGATATGGTGGTTCATATTGAATATCTATTTGACCGCCAAAAGTATTAGTAAAAGAGAAACTGTTTACAAGGCTGAAACGCCAATGCATATCATAATGCATTTCATATTCTACCCATTTCCCTGAAGTTATCATTAGGTCCATACGAGGTTTGGCTATCCACCATTTTGTTGGTTTTATCATCACTTCGAGCGCCATCAAATAAGTCCTAATCCTGTCTGCGTTTATGGCTTGGTCAAAACTTATGTTTGGTTCTTGGCTATCCGTTTTCGTAATATATTCAACATCGTCTTTCAAATGAGTCGTACCAATAGTTAAGGAGAGTTTGTTAAATAAAGTGAGCATTCCGGTGAGAGACCATTGAGTTGGAATATTAAGATTTGGATTTCCTACAATATAATAATAAGGTGAGTTGTATATCCTATAGGTACTGATGGCACTATAGGGAATTTCCTGAGTGGCATACTCGAACATCATATTAAAGAAATGACCTTTCTGGGGATTGATAATATACATCATCTGCATGTTTGGATAAACTCCCCCATGAGAAATAGTATTATTCTTATCTTCTTGAGAAACACTCATTTTATTATATTGGTATCTGAGACCTGCCCCATATTGGAATCTGTCAGATAATTGTCCTTCATATTCTATAAAGACTGATGGTGATTTGCTTTTCATCTTTCCACAAAGAGAAGACTGTCTGTCATCAAACCAAATAAACTGTGCGTCCAATCCTATTTTACACTGACCATGAAGAACATTTCCAATAAACATTGGCTTGAATCTAAGCATTTTTGTATTCTGATTTGCCCATGTCGTTATTTCTTCATCTGCCATTTGGGACAAATGATCTGTTTTGTGGAGGTAGTCAATGTTCAATTTGAATTGCTTGGCATCTTTATCTGAGTTCCACATATAGTAACCTTGGATTTGAGTAGTCTTAGAATAATCGTGAGAGTGATAAGAAGTTTGCCTTCTACTATGTGCTTCCTCCACAATTCCTGAATCGTAATGTGGCTTATTATCTTCGTACATATAGAGAAGACTCGCCTCAATTACATGATTGGGGGCAATCTGGCAGATGCCACTCAATCGATCAGAGATGATGTTATACCAATTTCTGAAGCGTGTGTCAATCTGAGCGTTCTTTGCGGTATTAAGGAATCGCTTTTCTTCATTTGAGTCTGAAAAAAGCAAGCGACGACGATATGAGAACGTATTGTAAAGAGAAATGTTCCTAAGTTGGATTTTAAATGACTTACTTATTCTTTCGCCACCCCATCCATACGAAGTTTCCCGAAAGCCTCCCCGAAACCATCCAAAATATCCACCAATGACAGGTTGCTTTAATTTTATATGTAATATAGCCCCTCGATTACTCGTGTTTCTTTCTGCGCCACCCTGATAATCTACAGAGACCATTTCTACTTCTTCTGCTGGAATATCTTGTAGTTCCTTAAGGTTATTAAGTTTGATTCCATCCACATAAATTGCAGAAGGTTCTTTGTTTAGGATATATAATTCTGCGTCATGGAAGGTCACGTTTGGGAGAAATTCAAGAGCCTCCGTAATTTGCTTGCCTTTGACTACCTCGTAATTTTTCAGACGGATGGAATAGCCTCCTAAATGATTTTGGATTACATCCTTCTTGATGGTTACCCCATCCAAGATATAAGTCTCGGAAGACAACTTTATAATTCCAATATCTCCAGCACTTGGAAAGGGCATTATAAATTGTTTGAAGCCTATACAGGATACTTTAACTATAATAGTATCTGGTATTGCATTCATAAAAAAATATCCTTCTTCGTTGGTAACATCACCGCAAACAAAACTACTATCATTCTTTAAAATTATGACATTTGCATACTCTACGGGCTTCCCTTGTTCGTCTATCACTTTCCCACAGATGTTTTGAGAAAATAATGACAAGGATATCATTAGAAAAAAGAATAGTATTGATGCTCTACACATAATCGGTATACTTTTTGAGTTGTTCTTTCATTTTTCTTTCAATTTGTCCTTGTTTGTCTTCTTCGGATATATTGCAAGGGATAGAGTTTCCGCTTTCGAAGTGAGTTTGGGAGCAAATAGTGCAAATGGGTAATAAACTGCATTGCTTACATTCTTTCTTAAAGCGGATTTTTATCAATTTTTGTGGGGAAATTAGATATGAAATGCTACCATCAATATTAAGTATTCCTATACGGTTCTTTTCAGAAAACTCTCTTGCTGTACATTTAAATACATCTCCATTATAATTGAACAGATAGGAATTGAGGTAATCCGCATAACAATAAGAATTACTACTGACATTTCCTGATAAAAAGGTTGATAAACCGTTGCTAATGGAATAGTCATTGATTTCCCTTGCCTTTTCTTCTAATTCCAACCAACTGGATGATTTGGGTTATTATACTTAACTTCAAAGTCTATCCATCCATCAGCATTGATGGTCAGCGTCACTACTAAGAAGTAGCATAAAATAAAGAACTTTTTCATCATACATTTGTAACAGTTTAAATTTCCGTTACAAAATTAGGATATTTGGACCATTATGGAAAAGAATATGATTACACTTTTTACACCGAAAACGGAGACAGCAAAAAGCAACTGTTTGTCTCTTAATGATTTAGGATGGCTATTACATTTTTTACACCGAGATTGTTAGAAACGTCTCAAATTCGCTTCTAAGCCTTGTGCCCCCTTCTCTTGGAACAATTTCATGTTGAGGCTACTGCGGATATTGGTGATGCGTTGAGAGGTTGATCCTAACAACACAACCATCTCTGAAGGAATAAACCTCAACTTGCTTAGCATACAGACAAGGACTTCTTTGTCTGTCAGATCCTTGTGGGTCGCAATCTTTTCGTAGAAGTCTGGCAAGTGTTCGGAAACAGTGTCCTTCAAGTCGTTCCATTCGGCACTGGTCGCCATCTGCGCCTTATTTGCCGACTGATGTAAATGGTGGATAATACGACTATCAAGCAATGCTTGCTCAATATTCCACTTCTCGGGACTGGTATTGTCAGACTGATAAACGGACAACATCAGTTTCAGATTCTCTATCTCCTTTTGCTTGTCTGTTTGATACTTGTCAAAGCCGCCCTTCAAGGAATTCAACTCAGAAAGTGATTTGTTGTATTGAGACAATATCTCTGTATATTTAGAATTTACTTTTGCTATTTCATTGAGTTTCCTCTTCCTCTGCCACTGAGTATATTTATAAATAAGGTAAGCAACCAGGCACACCGCTATGACAATCATGTAAAGAATGGTTTTTAGGCTTTCTGCCTCCTTTTCCTTCTCTGCTGCAAGGCGTTGATTCTCATTATAGTCATACAACGCTTGCATCTTGACAATTTCCTGTGAGGAACTCTTTAGGCTTACTGAGTCGTTAGTTTCTGCAAAAAGAAAAGCATACTTCATAACAGAATCAGGTTGCCCAAGTGCTTTATAGGTTCTTGTCAGCCCTTCATAGGCTGCCTGCAGGTTTTCTATTTGCGGATAATGTAATAGTTTGTTGTAATAATATAGAGCAGAATCATATCTGCCAATTCCCTCATAATATAATCCCTTATAGAAATAGTGAAATTCATGCCCTGAGACTATACTATCCCCTATAAACCAACCGGAATAGGACTCAAATTGTTCTATGGCTACTTTTGCCTCTTCATATTTCTTCTGTCGCAGATAGATGTCCATTGCCATCGGCAATGTCTTAGCAAACATATCCATACGTCCCATCTCCATAAATTTGGCTGCAGCAGTTTTGCTGATAAGTAAAGCGGAGTCCATCTTATCCATCATATGATAAGGACCAGAGAGATACATATAAAAATAAACGGCTTCTGTGGTGTCTTTTGCCTTTAAGGAGAGACGAACAGCCTCTCTTTCTGCCTTCAATTCCAATTGAGGGGCACGTTGTCGATTAAAAATCTCTGCAATTTGCGCATCAATCTCACTTAATGTGCGTACTTCTGCAATCTCTGTTGTATCCGCATATTCTGTGGCTTTCCTGTAATACTCCAAGGCAACAGGCGAATTTCCCCTGTCTCGATGGACACAGCCCATCATATAGTTTGCCATCATCTTTTCCGCATTATTGCCATACGACTCGTAATAGTCCAGCACAGTATCCATGACGGTCACGGTGTCCAAAGGGATGAACGCCTTGTTCATCTCCTGAACCCTCTGCAAATCGTGTTGCATCCGACGTGCCGTCTCATGATCTAAAGTACATGAGAGCATCGTAAAGAGCAACATCAGAAAGTACACGAGCCGTTTCATGTCTGCAAAGATACGCAATTTCTTCAAGTTGGCAAAAGAATTCCTGAGATTTGTGACTTACAACGACTATAGGCTTACGTTTGTCACAACAGCGGTGATAACAGACGAGTAAGACTTTCCCACAACCGCTTCATGAACTTTGGATGAATCCTATAGGGCAGGTCGCTCAGGAGAACTGCCTGCTCCTGGTCTCGAAGGAACACATTCTTCATGCGCAGTGTCGTTCCCTCATCGTAAATAAAGGCATTTGCCTCAAAGTTATTCTCAAAGGAACGGAAGTCAACATTAGTAGAGCCACAAGTGATGATGGAGTCGTCGCTGACCATCATCTTGGAATGCAGGAAACCTGTTTGATAGAGATACACCTTCACCCCTGCCTCAACGACCTCACGCAGATAGGATCGTGAAGCCCACTCTACGAAACGGGCATCAGAGCGAAGAGGACAGAGAATGCGGACATCGACCCCTGCCTGTGCTGCAGTCTTGATGGCAAAGAGCACTGGCTCATTGGGCAGGAAATAAGGTGTCTCGATATACACATAACGACGTGCGGCAAGAATGATACGCACATAGCCCTGCATGATCTCCGGATAAGGATTAGTAGGACCGCTCGTTACAATCTGGGCAAGACAGTTGTTAGTTAATAGTTCATAGTTCATAGTTGATAGTTGAGGATAGTATACACGGTCGGTTATCAGGGTACGGTCAACAAAATACCAGTCGATGAGGAAGGCGCGCTGGAGTCCATATACGGCACCACCTGTAATGCGCAACATCGTATCACGCCACGGCTGTTCACCTATACCTTTCACATAGCGCATGGCAATATTCATGCCGCCGATATAGCCCGTCACGCCATCAATGATAATCAGTTTACGGTGGTTCCGGTAGTTTACCTTACTCGTAAACGAGGGGAAGCGCACAGGCAGGTAGGCTGCCACCTCAATACCCTCCTCACGCATCTTCTCGAAGAAGCCATACCTCACTTTCCAACTGCCCACATCATCATAGATGACCCGTACCAACACGCCCTGACGCGCCTTGTCAATCAAGGTGTCGGCAAGCAGTTGTCCCAAAGCGTCATCCTCAAAGATATACATATCAAGATGGATATGATGCTTCGCTGAGGCGATATCCCTCAATAACTCAGGGAAGAAAGCATAGCCGTCCGTCATGATGTCTATCTGGTTATCCTTGAAAGGCAGGGAGAACGACTGGTTGACAAAGAGGTCGACCAACTGCTTATGCCGCTCTGGCACCCGCAGGTTCTGCTGTTCCACAAAACCCAGCATCGAACGTTTCGTCAACTGGTCAAGGGAACCCTGGCTGACCAGTCGCTCCTTACGGTGATTGATACCAAAAAAGAGGTAGAACACCAGCCCGATCACCGGCACGAAAATAATCACCAGTGCCCATGCCATCGTCTTGGCAGGCTGGCGGTTGTCCATCACCACATGAATGACAGCCATTGCGATGACTATCCACATGAGGGTAACACCAATGATATATAATAATGACTGCATGTTCCGCTATCGTCCTAACATTTTCCCTATCTGCTGGCACAACTGAGACACCGACTTATACTCGGTCATGAGTTCCTTCATGCGCGCCATATCTTTCTCCGTCTTCATCTCATTCATGATTTCCTTCTGTCGGTTCATCACAATATTGTATCGGAAATCAAGCATCAAATGTTCTACCTGCTGTCGTAAATCCCTCGCTGTCGTCTCTTTCTGGAAGTTACGTCCCAACTGGTAGTTGTCTACGGCAAGGCGATGGGCAAGTTGACTGACCTCCACGTCAGGATGCTGGGTAAAATAGGTCTCTGCCTTAAAACCCTCATCCCCTGAATGGTCCACTGCCTCCTGCAAGATTCGGTTGTAGAGGTCGCTACCGAAAGTGAGTCCGTCGTCACCGAAGTCATAGGCGATATACTGGGCGACATTCAGTTGAAGGTGTCCGTCCTCCATATCTTCATCAATAACCATGACCTCCCCATGACGGATGACCTGTTGTATCAGCAGTCGCTCCACCTCCGTTGCCTGTTCTTGTGGGGTATGCAAACCTATCGACGGCTGTGTGACAGGAGAAGTCTCTTGCTGTCGTGCCTCACGCTCAGCCTCTTTCTGCAGTTCTTCCCTGTCACCTGCAATAAACTTATTGGTCTGCGAGATCAACGTACGCTCGTCAACACCCAACCGACGGGCACAATCAGTGATATAGATAGAACGCTCCACAGGGTCAGGGATCACACTCACGGAACGGACGATAGAGTTAACTGCCTCGGCACGTTTGATAGGATCCTTCACACCCTTCAGCAACAAGTTGGTCTTAAACTCGATGAAGTCGGTCTGATGCTCCTCGATATAGTCCCTGAACTCCGTTGCCGTATGCTTACGGGAGAAAGAGTCGGGATCGTCACCGTCAGGCAGCAACAACACCTTCACCTTCATCCCCTCTTGCAACAGCATATCCGTTCCTCGCATGGCAGCGTGGATACCTGCCTCATCACCGTCATAGAGCAGCGTGATATTCTGGGTGAAACGACGCAACAGGCGGATCTGATAGACGGAGAGTGCTGTACCCGAGTTTGCCACCACGTTCTCCAGTCCACACTGGTGCATGGCTATCACGTCGGTATAGCCCTCCACCATATAGACCCGCTCTTCCTTGACAATCGCCTTCTTTGCCTGATAGATACCATATAGTTCACGCTCCTTATGGTAAATCTCCGAGTCGGGCGAGTTGACGTATTTCTGTTGCACACCTTTCGTGGCGGCATCGAGTTTACGGCCTCCAAATGCCACCACCTTACCACTGACATTCAACCAAGGGAAGATGGCGCGACCGGCAAAACGGTCGTAGATGCCTCGCTCGTTCTCGATGCACAAGCCCGTCTTTACCAGGAACTCATCCTTATACCCCTTGCGATGCGCCTCATTCACAAGAGCGTCACGCTTGGTGAGGGCAAACCCCAACTGGAATTTCTGGATGATATCGTCACGGATGCCACGACTGCGGAAGTACTGTTTGCCGATCGCCTGTCCGTCGACATCGTTATTCAGTATCTCATGGAAATACTGACATGCCCACTCATTGACGATGAACATCGACTCACGCTCGCTCTGCTCCTTCTTCTCCTCGTCAGAGATCTCACGCTCCTGTATCTCGATATTATATTTCTTCGCCAACCAACGCAAAGCCTCAGGATAGGTGATCTGCTCATGCTTCATCAGGAAGTTAATGGCATTACCCCCCTCACCACAGGCAAAACAATGGCATATCTGTTTCGAGGGCGATACCATGAACGACGGGGTCTTATCATCGTGGAAAGGACACAATCCCTTATAGTTAACACCCGCTTTACGGAGGTTAACAAACTCGCCCACCACATCCACAATATTGGTAGCATCCATAATCTTATCGATAGTCGCCCTGTCAATCATAGGTGCAAAGATAGTGCAAATTTACGAATATTTTCAATAATCTTTCCTATTTTAAAAAGATTTTTATAACTTTGCCAACAGAACTTGAAAATCATGTACAAAATGAAATCGAAATGGATTGGGCTGCTCACCACCGTTCTATTGGGTGGTATGACAACATTAACCTCATGCAGTGATAATGACAATTCCGCCTCTGACCAAGAAGAGGATATGACGGAAACAATATCAATGCCTGACTCCTACACAGAAGACCAACTGGCTGTGAAGATCGATGGACTGACATACGTCTTCGACGCCGATTACTCAGGTGAAGGTGCCGCACTCGTAAAGCGTGCCGTCAAACGCACACAAAACATTCTGGATCCTAAAATCCGAAATATCATTCTCCATGCGTCGAACGTCAGTCAACTCACCACAAACGACTTGGTGGCTATCGCAGCACTCATCATCAATGAAGGCTCACTGGTCATGGTGGAGCCTACGCCCAAGGATGAGGAAGAATTGATAAACAAAATACTGGATACGGCAGATGATTGCCTCAACGGAGCCATCGAGTCACCTTTGTTCGACAATCTGGATTACGAGAATATCGAATGGCTCTATAGTTGGGCTATTAATGGAGTCAAGGATCTGCACAGCAATTATAATATTGAAAGTGACGACAGGAGTCTGGAGATAATCGGGTGGCGTGGTTACCAAACGTATAAGTCGCTCAACGTACACGAGAATGACACCTATACGAAATCCATGAAACTGACCGTTGTCAAAGAGGACAGCATCATTGCACAGGAACCGTTCACCTATGAGGAAAAAGTGGAGATGACTGATTATCTCTTCGGCTTACAGGCTGACGAAGGCGCGGAGTGGATGAACACTCCCGATTACATGGCAGATACTCAAGCAGCACGCCAGTTGGCTGTCAAGGCGATTGCCAGACGCGCCAACGAAGCAGAGCAATATATTGATCATATCGCCACGGCACAGGAATATAACCTACAGATTGGTGGAATCATCAACTTTAAGGATGGTGACAAGACCATTAGCCGTTATCATAAGGTACTGCTCAATCGTAGGGTATGGGCTGCCTATTCCTTCAATAAGAATTGTGACTACTACTGCATCAACCAGACCGTCAGAATCTATAACCAAGATCTTCAATGCGGGCCTTCCGCCGAGGGAGAATGGTGGAATACCGAGAACTGGGATAAGTGGCAAGAGGCTTCTAAAAAATATGGTTCTCCATACACCTGTGCTTATGGACCCTATTTACGCCAGTTCGGTCTTGAGATGTATCTAAAAGACATGAAACCCACCATCGAAAAGAGTATCCCCGTGAACTCTACTGCAGGCGGCGAGACCAACACGACCGGTTTCAGTTACTCACTGGGTGCCAACTTAGGATTCTCAGGCTATAATCTTGCTGGCGGTATCAGTGCAAATGTCTCGTGGTCACAAAGCGTCAGCAGGGTTAGTCCCGACCTGCAACTAACGGCATCGACGAATACCTCCGACGGCAAAGTCAGTTGGAATTACGCCGTTAATAACCAACCGAAATCATCCTATAAATTTGTCCTGAAAGGACCAGGCGCTAACCATTCGTCTGCTCCAGATGTGGCTACCAAGGAACTAGAATTGCAACAGGCATGGATTTGGAGCATGCCGTCCAATGCTGGTACCGTTGACCTCGTGACCGACTGGACGATGACAGACCAATGGCTCTCTTACGAAAGACCTCCTGGAGGCTTTACGACATCCGAATTTTATATCGATGAGAGTTTTTCCAATTCTGACTTAAAGTCACAGAATACCACTCAGGAGAAGAACTTCACCTTCGACCGTATCCAGCGTATCAACTGCCCACCACGTGTCAAGGAGAACTGGAGCATGACCATCGAAGGCGACGAACTGACTGGCGAGCAGAAGAAGAAGGTAGAGGATTTCCTTTTGGATCACCTGTCACAGTACTACAACAAGTCTTTCGTTCTTTACTCTGCCAAGCATGGGCATCAGAAAGCCCTTGTCGACAATAAGTTTAAACTCGACACACAGGATGAACTGGGTCGCCGGGTGGCAAAACTGAAGAAAGCCAGCGAGTCCAATAAGAATGTCGCCGACCTGCTCAAGATGGCGGGTAAGGACGCAGGCATTCCCGATACTGGCAGTTACAAGATTGTATGGCGTTACACCGACGACAACACGAAAGGTGTGAAATATGAAAATGAAGAACTGACTATCAATATGACAGAAACAGAATAAAACCCTCCATTATATGACCAGAACAATTCTATTCACGTTGATTTGCCTGTTGGGACTCAGTACCGCACAGGCACAGAACAAAAGTGAGCGTATCAAAGAGATTCGCAAGATGTATGCCGAGGCAAAGGAACTGATTGCCAATAATGGCAAGAACGGCAATCCTGCCAAGGACATGGAAATCACCTTCAACGAGATTGTAAGCATCGAGCACGATATCTATAATGAGGGATCACTCGATTTCTATTTCGATGAGCAACGAAAAGTCAATACGGACGACGGCTCGTTCTATGCTTACGAACAGCCCTACTTCATCACCTATTATAACTCCGTTCACGGACATGAGTGCTTTCGTGAGCAGATGTTCGACCCCAAAACGGGTGTTCTTGTCTTCGCTTTCGTAAAATGGGTCACTGATGCGGGAATGACCATCGAGCACCGCTACTATTACGATGCCGCAGGGAAACTCGTCGAGACTAAGAACAGCACCAACAGTGATGACTGGGGTACAGGTGAATCAGAGCAGAAACTTGCCGAGCAATATCTCCAGATTTTCAAATTGGCGATGGTAAGCGGAGAAAAGGCTCCAACGGCAAAGCCACAAGGTACTATGCGCTCAAAGGCAGACCAGATGAAACATATTCGTACACAGTATGCCCTTGCCAAAGACAAGTCAGGAAAGAAAGTGGAGACTTTCTACCCTTATGACGCGACCATCACAATCCACAACCAAGAGGAAGGCGACTGTCCCCCAGTGACGGATGTCATCTGTCTTTTTGGAGAGAAGAGTAACAACAATGCAGAGTCAGACACCAAGTGCTTTCTGGCAACGACCCACCGTACACTGATGGGTTTCGACAATTACCAGGAGTTCCTTTTCGACTCCACGAACCACCAACTCATCTTCTCCTATGACCGTGCCATGGAGGAAGGTGAGACTTTGGAATGTAGATACTATTTCGACGAAGTCGGAAAGTGTATTGAGACAAAGACGAACACCGAGAGTAATGACGATGGTGATGCTGACAAGAACAAAGCCCATGCCCTACAATTGCTCTTCCAACTTCTTCAAAGCACGCTATAAATGAAGATCAGTAATATCATCCTGAAAATCCTCATGCCGCTGGTACTGGGCGGTGCTATCCTCTATTGGATGTACCGTGGCGAGGACTGGCAGCAGATTCGTCATGTGATGACGGACGAGATGGACTGGACATGGATGTTATTGTCTTTTCCCTTTGGCATCCTCGCCCAGATGTTCCGTGGCTGGCGGTGGAGACAGACTTTAGAACCTGTCGGCGAGCATCCCCGTACCTCCGTGAGTATTCATGCCATTTTTCTCTCCTATGCCGCCTCCCTGCTCATCCCCCGAGTAGGAGAGTTCACCCGTTGTGGTGTGTTGAAACGCTACGATAACATCTCTTTTCCAAAGGCATTAGGTACTGTGGTGACGGAAAGAGCCATTGACTCGCTGTTAGTGATGGGTATCACTTCGGTGGTATTATTATTGGAGATGAGCACCTTCGGTATGTTCTTCCGCAAGACAGGCACCAATCTGCAGACCATCCTGCACGGTTTCTCGTGGGCTGGTTATTTCGTAGCGGCAGTATCAGTGGTGGCTATCCTCATCCTGTTGCATTTCCTGTTGCGTAAACTCTCTATATATAATAAGGTAAAGACGACCTTCAAGGGCATCTGGCAGGGAGTCATTTCCCTAAAAGACGTACGCAACATCCCGTTATTCGTCGCCTTCACATTAGGTATCTGGCTAAGTTATTTCCTGCACTACTACCTCACTTTCTTCTGCTTCGACTTCACCGCCGGCTTAGGATTGGGGTGCGCGTTGGTAACCTTCATCGTGGGTTCCATCGCCGTTATCGTCCCTACACCCAATGGTGCAGGGCCATGGCATTTCGCCGTCAAGACGATGCTGATACTCTATGGTGTCGCTGATGAGCACGCCCTCTATTTCGTATTGATCGTACATACCGTACAGACCATGCTGGTCATCCTTCTTGGCATCTACGCATGGCTGGCGCTGAGTTTCACCAAAGTAAGAACTAACCCTTAAATTAATGATACAATGAACGAGATTCAAAACCTAAACCCCAAGTGCGTCTGGAAAAACTTCTACGCACTCACACAGGTTCCACGTCCTAGCGGACACTTAGAGAAAGTACAACAGTTCCTGCTCGACTTCGGAAAAGAGGTCGGTATAGGGGCTTTCAAGGACCCGGCTGGTAACATCGTGTTCCGCAAACCCGCCACGGCAGGGATGGAGAACCGCAAGGGTGTCATCCTGCAGGCTCACATGGATATGGTGCCCGAGCGTGACACCGAGTCTACCCACAATTTTGAGACCGACCCCATCCGTCCTTGGATTGACAACGGCTGGGTGAAGGCGAAAGGTACTACTTTAGGTGCCGATAACGGACTGGGTGTTGCCGCTATCATGGCTGTCATGGAGGACAAGACCATGAAGCACGGTCCTATTGATGCCCTCATCACCCGCGATGAGGAGACGGGAATGTACGGTGCTAACGACCTTCCAGAAGGAGAGTTGCAGGGCGATATTCTCATGAACCTTGACTCCGAAACATGGGGCAAGTTCGTAATCGGCTCTGCCGGTGGTATCGACATCACCGCAACCCTTGACTATCAAGAAGTAGATACCGACCCTGAGGATGCTGCCGTACTGGTGACATTGAAAGGATTACGCAGTGGTCATAGCGGTCTGGAAATCCATGAAGGTCGCGCCAATGCCAACAAACTGTTAGTACGCTTCGTCCGCGAGGCAGTGGAGGAATTAGATGCCCGTCTGACCTCCTGGCACGGTGGTAAGGTGCGTAATGTCATTCCCTATAAGGCAGAGGCAGTGCTGACACTTCCCAAGGAGAATGTGGAGGCACTCGGAGAACTGGCAGAAGACTGGTTGGAAGACTTTAAGAGCCAATTTAAAGGCATTGAGACAGATATCAAGTTCAATGTGGAACGTGTGGACACTCCTGCCAAGCAGGTTCCCGTGGAGATTCAGGACAATCTCATCAACGCCATCTATGCCTGTCACGATGGTGTAGTACGCATGATACCCTCCTACCCTGACGTGGTGGAGACTTCAAGCAACCTCGCCATTATCGATATTGAGGGCGGACATGCCGCTATCAAGATTCTCGCCCGTTCGAGCCGTGAGGACATGAAGGATTACATCGTCAAGACACTGGAAAGTTGCTTCAACATGGCAGGCATGAAAGTAGAGACGGCAGGCTCGTATGGCGGCTGGGATCCTAATCCTGACTCTGAGATTCTACACCTGTTGCTGAAAGATTATAAGAAACTGTTCGGACAGGATGGCATCATCCAGGTAGACCATGCAGGATTGGAGTGCTCCGTCATCCTTGGCAAGTATCCGCATCTGGATGTCGTCTCGTTCGGTCCTACCATGAAGTCGCCGCACACCACCTCGGAGCGTGCCCTCATCGAGACGGTGGCACCCTTCTGGGAACTGTTGAAGAAAACCCTGGAAGATATTCCTGTGAAATAAACACTTCTAAGAAAAATCCGCATATCCTGCGGATTTTTCTTTTACGGATGGTTAGTTTTTCCGATTCTCGGTTGTACTATTCATAAAAAGGCAATGCAAGACAGGCAAACGATAGAGACTCTCTTCCGCCGACACTACGGGCGGATGCTGCTGACAGCCAAAGCACTACTCCACGACCCGGAGGAGGCACGCGACGTGGTGAGCGACGTGTTTGCTGAGTTGTTAGAGAGCAACCGCCATCTGAATCCGGAACGGACGGAGAGTTATCTGCTGGTCAGCGTTCGCAACAAGTGTCTGAATCTGGTAAAACACCGAATGATAGAAGAACGCGCTCAAGAACAGATACCCAGCGACACTATCGACGAAGGTTACACGGAGCCACCACTCGACGACATCCTACGCTACATAGAGCACGATCTGACACCACGCAGCCGTGAAGTGATGCTCCGTCGATACAGCGACCAGCAGAAGTACGACGAGATAGCAGCCGACCTCGGCATCAGCCACGTCGCTGTATATAAGCACATTGCCCAATCATTGACGAAACTCAAAAAGCACTTTGTATGGAAAAGTTAAGAAAACTGGCACAGATGACAGAGCACCCTGAACTGTACTGCGACGAGGAATGGCAGGAGATATTCGGCGGTGAGACCGTCAGCGACGAACAGATAGAGACTGAGTGGAAGCGATTTGAGCAACAGCACTTACCCCGGCATAACCGCCAGTGGCAGAAGATAGCAGCATCGTTCATCGGCATATTGATGCTCACAGGCATCGCTTGGGCAACAGTACAAATCATTGGCAGCCATGATAATCCTCGCGGTAATGCAGTGAAGGCTACCAACTCAGTCACCATACCCTGTGCATCCGAGAAAGAAAGAGAAATGGCCGAAGTAACACCTCACACGGTAGTCTTCGAGGATGCGGAACTACAGCAAATCGTCGACAGTCTCACCTATTATTATAAGATAAAACCTGCCTACCGAAACGACTCTGTCCGTCACCTGCGGCTCTATTTCGAGTGGGACCAGCACAACAGCATCGGCGACATAGCCAGCCAAATCAGCAACTTCGACCACGTCAGCATCAGTTTGAAGGGCGACAGCATCATCATAGAATAAAGGGGAGGACTACAAGCCATGAAGCAGTTAATGATACTATTGCTATTCTGCACAATGGTGCAGGCAGCAAGTGCTCAGCACGTGTCCCGCAACTACAAAGAAAAGTCGATGCCGAAGGTACTCATGGACCTGCGCCACAGCACCAACCGTTACAAGATTGCCTTCATCCACAACGAACTTGAAGACTATACTGTGACCAAGCAGTTCAGCAACCTGACCATCCCCGAGGCCATCCAAACATGCATCGGCTACTACCCCATCACGATGAAAAACGTAGGCGACAGTCTCCTCTTTGTTGAGACCATGCTGAAAACGGAAGGCAAACTCATCGGACGCCTTGTCAACAGCAGGAAGCACCCAGTTGTTTTTGCCAACGTCGCATTGCTGAACGTTGACGACTCTGCCCTTGTCAGCAGCGGTGTCAGCAACGAAAACGGAGACTTCGTGATACCCACGACAGAACGGCGACTGCGCATTCGCATCAGTTGTGTAGGATACGAGACACAAATATTGAATTGTGAGACGGGAGACATCGGTACCATCATCCTACACGAGACCACAGAGCACATCCATGAAGTCGTAGTGGAGGGCAACCTGCACACCACCAAACAGGATAAGGATGTATATATTCCCAACCAGCGCCAGCGCAATGCCGCCAACGGAGGCATCAGCCTGCTGGACAACCTGATGATTCCGCAACTGGACGTCAACCGAATCAGCGGCGATGTGAAGAGCCTGGCCAACAGGGGCATCACCTTTGCCATCGACGAGCGCATCGTGGACAAGGACGAGATAGACCATATCCGTCCTAAGGATGTGCTCCGTGTGGAATACATCGACATGCCTACAGGCAAGTTTGCCGACAAGGAAGTGGTCATCAACTTCGTGCTGCGCCACTACGACTACGGCGGCTACGTGGAGGCAAAGAGCCACAGCCGTTTCCTGCACGTCTTGGGGATGAACAGCCTGCAGGCCAGCCTCGACCACAAGAAGATGAACTACACGCTGCTCATAGGCAATGGCTACAAGAACGAGCGCAGCGCTATTGACGAGAACGAAGAAGACCTGCTGACCGACAAGCAATTCCACAAATCGACCGTTAGCCTGTACGACCATCTAAAGGAATGGCGCAACTTCGGCGTGTTCCGTACTCGCTATCGCTCAGAGAAACTGACTTTGGCAGGTGAAATCGGCATCACGCAGGACAGGACTCCCGACTACGGCTACACCGAAGACCTGACCTACAGTGGCGACATCACAGCAAAAAACACAGCAAAAAGCACCACTGGAGAGAAAAATACTACCACGTACATTAAGAGCACAGCCGACTGGAAGATTACCGACAAACAACACCTATATTACGAAGCCAGTTTCTCCTTCGGGCGCAACCATTACGACAACACATATCTCGAAAGCGACGGCTACGACTTCGCCTCGCACACCAAGGAGAAAACCTTTGGCGTGTTTGGCACCATCGGTTACGTGAACAACCTCAATCCACGCAACAGCCTCTCGCTGCGCGTCATAGAATTCTACCACCATTACGACGACGAGTATCGGGGCACGCTGCCTACCGACTGGAACACCAGTGAGTCGGAAACTATCGTATGGCCCGTTTATACCTATAAGCCCAATCAGAAATGGATGTTCAACTTCCGCCCATTTGGTTTCAGCGTGGCCTACTGGAGAACCCAAACTAACAGCGACACCTACTTTTCCTCAAGGGGATCCATCACCGCCAAATACCAGATGGACAAGCACAACAGCCTGGAATCAGCCATCTACTTAGGCAACAGCAATCCGAATGCAGCCAACCGAAGCGAGGTAGAGCAGATTGTCAACCGCTACGAAATCATCAGGGGCAATCCCGACTTGGAGAAGATCATTTTTAGCACATACTACATAAACTATAATCTGATGCTGAAGAACTGGCAGTTGATGGCGTATCTGGAATACCAGCGACTGGACAACATGACGGTCAGTACCTATATCCCTGAGGGCGAACGGCTCGTACACTCCTACAGCAACGACGGCACGTTGCACAACCTGAGTCTGAACATCCAGCAGACGCTTTTCCTCTTGAACAGGAACCTCCAGTTGAAAGGCGGCATCCGTCTGAAACGCGACATACTTACCGCACACGAAGGAGGCTGTTTGAACCACATCGACTGTAACCTGAAGGCCATCTACCACATCGGCAACTTCTCGTTGAACGGCTATTACAACACACCTCAGCACGAACTCAGCAACATTTACTACAAGTCGGCAGCCGACTATGGTATCAGCGCCACCTACGGTAACAAAGGATTCTATGCAGAGGTTGGTGCCCGGCGGATGTTCCTGAAAAACAAAACCCGAAGGTTCTACTTCGACCACATGCATTATCAATACAACCGAAGTGAGCAGCGCGATGCCTACGGTCCTTGGCTCTATATGCGACTCTCCTACTCGTTCGACTTCGGTCGCAAGAGCAGCCGCCAGGACATCGAGGCAGGCAGTACGGGCAGTTCGGCAATCCTCCACAAATAACATGTAATCCCCAAAAAATCCGCAGGATGCTTGCATCGGCGTTTTTTGTTTACCTTTGACCCCGTCGAAGATACTCACGTTCGAAAGAAAAAATTAATTAATTTATTTTGTTCTTTGCTCACTAATTCGTATCTTTGCAGCCGTTAAACCAAAATAGTAACAAATAAAATGGACGATTACCCGGCGGAAACTTTTAGTAAGTAAGGCTGGAGGAACGGCAGGCAAGACCGCTAATCCTCTTGCCGCCAATTAATTCTGTTCTCGTACCCCGTACCACCGTACCTCGTACTTCAAAAAAGAAAGGATTAGCACAATGAAGACATTTTGGAACACCCAAGGAGGGCTGAGCCAAATCGATGAATGGCAGCCCAATTGTTGGATACAAATGACGTGTCCGACAGAAGAGGACATTCTGATGCTGGAAGAGCAATATCAGATTCCCGACTATTTCCTCTCCGACATCAGTGATACTGACGAGCGAGCACGTTATGAATATGATGACGGATGGATGCTCATCATTCTCCGTATCCCCTATGTTAAGGAGGTACGCTCACGCACACCTTACACAACGGTGCCTCTTGGTATCATCCATAAGCGTGACGTGACTATCACGGTATGCTACTACGAGACGAATATGATGATTGACTTCGTGTCGTATCAACAAAAACGTGGTGTGGGCTTCACCGACTATGTCGACATGATTTTCCGTCTGTTCCTCTCCAGTGCTGTCTGGTATTTGAAGCGACTCAAGCAAATATCCATGCTCATCGACAAGGCGAAACGCAATCTCGACAGGGAAGTGAACAATGAGAGTCTGATAGGACTGTCACGCCTGCAAGACTCGCTCACCTATTTCAACACCTCCATCCGAGGCAATGAGACACTGCTCTCCAAATTGAAGTTTAAGTTGCAGATCGACGAATTGGACGCAGACCTGATCGAGGACGTGAATATCGAGATGACACAGGCAAGGGAGACTACCAATATCTACTCGAACATTCTGGAGTCGACGATGGACACTTATCAGAGTATCATCAACAACAACATGAACACCATCATGCGTACGCTGACCTCTGTGACCATCATCCTCATGTTGCCCACGCTGATCTCCAGTTTCTTCGGAATGAACCTCGTCAACGGTATGGAAAGCAGTCCTGTCGGATTCATCATTGCTATCATCATATCACTCGCAATTTCCATCGTTTCATGGCTTTTCTTCCGTCATAAACGGCTGATTTAGCCCCTTTTTAGAAAATAATTGGCAAAAAATTAGGTACTTTCAGATTTTTTTAATAAGTTTGTACCTTGATATGTGTGTACTAACCATTTTCATGAACTAAAAAATATTTAGACGATGGACTCTCAAGAAAAAGCTCTCGAACAAGAGCAGAACGTGGAACAAAACGTAGTAGAAACCGAGGCAAAAGCTCCAGCAGAAGAAGAGGTGGTGACTCCTGTAGAAGAGACCGCTCCTGCTAAGGAAGCTGACCCTGTAGCTGAACCAGAGCGGAAGCAATACCAGACAAAGAAAGAGGTTCTGGCACGTGCCCGTGAAATCGCCCAAGGAGACGAAGCGCCTCAAAAAGAGGAGGTAGACTATCTGAAGACTGCCTTCTACAAACTGCATATCGCAGAGCGAGAGGCGCGTCTGAAAGAATATATCGACGGAGGAGGCGACCCAGAGGCTTACCAGATTCTCCCTGATGAGGATGAAGAGGCCTTCAAGGCTGAAATGGGTGTCATCAAAGAAAAGCGCCAGAAACTCTTCAAGGAGCAGGAGCAGGAGAAACAGGAGAATCTGCAGAAGAAGCTCGACATCATCGAGAAAATCAAGGCTATGCTGACTTCTCCTGAAGAGGCTAACAAGTCCTATAAGGAGTTCAAGGCACTGCAGGAGGAATGGAAGGAGATCAAGAATGTCCCTGCTGAGAAAGCCAGTGAGCTTTGGCGTAACTACCAACTCTATGTCGAGCAGTTCTATGACCTGCTGAAACTCAACAGTGAGGCCCGTGAGTACGACTTCAAGAAGAACCTGGAGTTGAAGACCAAACTTTGTGAAGCCGCTGAGAAACTTGCTGACGAGCCGGAGGTCATCAGTGCCTTCCATCAATTACAGAAACTTCACCAGGAGTTCCGTGAGATCGGTCCTGTCGCAAAGGAACTGCGTGAGGAGATATGGACTCGTTTCAAGACCGCTTCCACAGTCATCAACAAGCGCCACCAACAGCATTTCGAGGAACTACGAGCTAAAGAAGAGGACAACCTGGCTCGTAAGACCGCCCTCTGTGAGAAAGTGGAGGCTATTGCCGCTGAGGAGAACAAAGGCAGTGCGGACTGGGAGCGTCACACCAAAGAGATTATTGCCATTCAGGCGGAGTGGAAGACTATCGGTTTTGCTCCCCAGAAGATGAATGTGAAGATATTTGAGCGTTTCCGTGCTGCCTGTGACGACTTCTTCGGTCGTAAGGCTGAGTACTTCAAAGGACTGAAGGAGAACTTCAAGGAGAATGCCGAGAAGAAACGTGTCCTCATTGAGAAAGCAAAGGCATTGCAAGACTCTACCGACTGGAAGTCGACCAGCGACAAACTCATCAACCTGCAGCGTGAATGGAAGACCATCGGTATGGTGCCCAAGAAACTGGGTGACCAGCTCTGGGAGGAGTTCCTGACCGCCTGCAACAAGTTCTTCGAGGCACGTAATGCCGCAGGTGTAGGAGGACGTGGTGAGGAGCACCAGAACCTGGAGAAGAAACGCAGTATCATCGAACAGCTTAAAGCTGCCGCAGAAGATACCGGTGACGGTTTACAGGAGAAAATCCAGAAACTCGTCGAGGAGTACCAGTCAATCGGTCATGTACCCTTCAAGGAGAAGGACAAGCTCTATGAGGAGTACCACGCAGTGGTTGACAAACTCTATAAAGAGTTGAATATCAGCGTCGCCAAGCGTCGTCTCAATAAATTCAAGGACAACATCAAACAAGTCGCTGAGCGTGGTGGCAATGCTCTTGACAATGAGCGTGCCCGACTGATGCGCCAGTACGAGCAGTTGAAGTCTGAGGTACAGACCTACGAGAACAACCTCGGCTTCCTTAACGCTTCCTCGAAAAAAGGCAACTCCCTGATTGACGAGATGAACCGTAAGGTGCAGAAGTTGAAGGATGAGGTACAACTCGTACGTGACAAGATCAAAGCGATTGACGCGGAGAACAGCGAGAAAGAATAAGCGAGATGCTCACATAGAAAAAGGCTTCCAGTCAGGAAGCCTTTTTTTGTGTTGGGGTACTCGGACTCGAACCAAGAATGACAGGACCAGAATCTGTAGTGTTACCATTACACCATACCCCAATGTCAGCACCTCATTTCCGAAATGCGGTTGCAAAGGTACTGCTTTTTTCTGAATGCGCAAAAAAATTAGCTACTTTTTTTGCTTCCGACGTGAAATTTGTTTCTTTTTTGTTGGTTTAGGAGCTGGAGCGAAGGGATTTTTGGTGATAACAGCACGTAAGATACGGATATCCTGTTGCGGACGGTCGTTCTTATCGACAGCCACCTGCTGGATGCGGTCGATGACCTCCAAGCCCTCGACAACCTCCCCAAAAACAGTATATTGTCCATCCAGATGAGGGGTACCTCCAACCGTCTTATAGACCTCTGCCATCTCAGGTGTAATCTTCACAGTGCCATTGGTCAGTGTGTCAAGTCGTTCCTGTACTTTCGCCAGCCGTCTGTCATCCCACAGTTTTCCCCATACGATATAGAACTGGCACGCACCAGAGCGACGCTCAGGATTCACCTTGTCGGACTCACGGGCAGCAGCCACGGCACCACGGCGATGGAACAGCTGAGGAAGACGGAACTCCGCCTCAGTGGTATAGTCCAGCTCACCCGTTCCCAGCAATACGCCCGGTTTCGCATGCTTACTGTTCAAGTCACCAGTCTGCACCATGAAGTCCTTGATGACCCTATGGAATAGCAGCGAGTCATAGAGCTGCATCCCCACTACCTTCAGGAAATTATCCCTATGCTGGGGAGTCTCGTTATAGAGGGCTATACGGATATTCCCCTCAGTAGTCTCCAACATGACCTCAGCACGCTCCTGGGCGGAAATTGGAGAAGTCACAATCAGTAAGAGGAGCATCACACCTCCCCAGATAGTTGTCACAGTTGTTTTTCTCATCATCGCAGTTACATTCTTTTTGCAAAGATAAGAAAATTTCGATACAATGACGAAAAATCCGAAAATAATTCGTACCTTTGTCGGCTGTAACACATTATTAATAATAAATGGAAGCATCAACACAACTGGTTGAGACTATCAAAAAAGGAATACAAGAGAAGAAAGGATCGCAGATCGTCATTGTCGATATGCAAGGTATCGAAGGGGCTATCTGCCAATATTTTGTGATTTGTCAGGGAAACTCCCCCTCGCAGGTAGAGGCTATCGCTGAGTCGGTAGAAGAGTTTGCGAGGAACGAACAGCAGGAGAAGCCTACGGCGGTAGCTGGTCTGGAGAATGCCCAATGGGTTGCCATGGACTATACCGATGTCATGGTGCATATCTTCCTGCCCGACGTTCGCGCCTATTATGATCTGGAGCATCTGTGGGAGGATGCCAATCTGACCAATATCCCCGATTTGGATTAATAGAGAATTATGGATAAGCAACCTAATAACGAGCCCAAGATGAATATGCCCAAGTTCAATATGAACTGGATATACATGTTGGCAATTATCGCCCTTGGTGTCCTTTATTTCACCAACGGCAGTGAGAACTCGAGTGTACAGACCACCACGTCGTATAGCAATTTCAAGACATGGGTCATGAAGGGCTATGCCCAGAAGATTGTGGTCAATAAGAACACAAATACCCTACAGATGTATGTGAAGCCAGAGCACATCCGTGATGTATTCCATCAGGGGGTGAAGGCGACAGGCAAGGAGCCAACGGTATCTGTGGAATTCGGTTCTGTCGACCAAGTGGAGCAGTTTGTCAACCAGGCACGTGACCTGAAAAAATTCAGCGGTGAGTTGGTATATAACAACCAGCGGGAGAGTGAGTTCTTCAACTCCATCATCATGAACGTGCTTTTCTTCGCAGGCATCATCTTTGTATGGATGTTCATCATGCGCCGCATGGGAGGCGGAGGCATGGGAGGCGGTGGAGGAATCTTCAGCGTCGGCAAGTCGAAGGCACAGATGTATGAGAAGGGTGGTTCCTTAGGTATCACCTTCAAGGACGTGGCAGGTCAGGCTGGTGCCAAACAGGAGATGCAGGAGATTGTGGACTTCCTGAAGAACCCACAGAAATATACCGACTTAGGAGGTAAAATACCCAAGGGAGCCTTGCTGGTAGGTCCTCCGGGAACAGGTAAGACACTGCTTGCCAAGGCTGTTGCCGGCGAGGCTGGTGTTCCTTTCTTCTCTATGAGTGGTTCTGACTTCGTGGAGATGTTCGTGGGTGTGGGAGCCAGTCGTGTGCGTGACTTGTTCCAACAGGCAAAGTCGAAGGCACCCTGTATCATCTTCATCGATGAGATAGATGCTGTCGGACGTGCCCGCTCCAAGAATCCTGCCATGGGAGGTAATGACGAGCGTGAGAACACGCTGAACGCCCTATTGACAGAGATGGACGGTTTCGGGACCAACAGTGGTATCATCACCCTTGCTGCCACCAACCGTGCCGATATGCTTGACTCCGCCCTGATGCGTGCCGGTCGTTTCGACCGGCAGATACATGTCGACCTGCCCGACCTCAACGAGCGCAAGGAGGTATTCCAAGTACACCTGAAGCCTCTAAAGCTCGACGAGAATCTTGACATCGACTTCCTGGCACGTCAGACTCCCGGTTTCTCGGGTGCTGACATTGCCAACGTATGTAACGAGGCAGCCCTGATAGCTGCCCGTCATAACCGCCCGAAAGTCGGCAAGCAAGACTTCCTTGATGCGGTAGACCGTATCATCGGTGGCTTGGAGAAGAAGACGAAGGTGATGACAGAGGCAGAGAAGCGCTCTATCGCCATCCATGAGGCTGGTCACGCCACCATCTCTTGGTTTACGGAGTTTGCCAACCCCCTCGTCAAAGTAAGTATTGTACCACGTGGACAGGCATTAGGTGCTGCATGGTATCTGCCAGAGGAGCGTGTGCTGCAGACCAAGGAGGCAATGCTCGACGAGATGTGCTCACTGTTAGGCGGTCGTGCTGCCGAGGAACTTTTCGTAGGACATATCTCCACAGGTGCTATGAACGACTTGGAGCGTACCACCAAACAGGCATACGGTATGATAGCCTATGCCGGTATGAGCGACAAGTTGCCTAACGTCTGCTATTATAACAATAACGAGTACTCCTTCCAGCGCCCCTACTCCGAGACGACAGCGAAAGTGATGGATGACGAGGTGCTGAAGATGATCAACGAACAGTATGAGCGTGCCAAGAAGATTCTGACTGAGCACAAAGAGGGTCATGCCCGTCTTGCCCAGTTACTGATGGACCGTGAGGTCATCTTCGCTGACGATGTCGAGGAAATCTTCGGCAAGCGTCCCTGGACCAGTCGTGCCGAGGAGCTGTTAGAGGCACAGCAGCGTGCCGAGGCAGAGCGCATGGCTGAGGAGAGAGCGAAAGAACTGGAGGCAGAAGCAAATGCGAAAGCCTTAGAGAATGCCGGGAATCCAGAATCCTCTGAGAGCACCGAGAACAAAGAATAAGCCTATGAAAAATTTTATTGTCAGAGCCATTACCGGCATTATCTTCGTAGTTGCCGTTGTAGCGAGTTTCCTTCGTCCTGAGGCAATGGTATTGTTGTTTGCCATCGTCACAGGACTGACGGTGTGGGAATTTACCGGTCTGGTCAACGCACGTCCCGGGGTAACCGTCAATCGTTTCATCTGTACCGTGGCAGGCGTGTATTTCTTCTTTGCCATGACGTACTATTGCAGTGACATCTATGGCGGAGCGGCAAAATCGGTGGTGTTCATCCCTTATCTGGTGACGATACTCTATCTGCTGGTGGCAGAGCTGTATCTCAAACAGGAAGATCCCATCAACGACTGGGCATACACCATGCTCTCGCAGCTGTATATCGCCCTTCCCTTCTCATTGCTGAATGTACTGGCGTTCAATGCGTCACCTGACGGGTTGGTGGTTTTCAATACCTTGTTGCCCCTGTCGGTATTCATCTTTCTGTGGGTCAACGACACCGGTGCCTACTGCGTAGGTTCCCTGTTAGGTCGTCATAAACTCTTCCCACGCATCAGCCCTGGAAAATCATGGGAGGGAAGTATCGGTGGAGCCATCTTCGTGCTGCTGGCAGCATGGGGCATCGGTTATATGGACAACATGATCGTTTTGGATGCTGAACAGCAACCATGGATATGCAGACAGCTGCTCACCATCCCCCAGTGGATTGGATTAGGACTCGTCGTCGTTGTCTTCGGCACATGGGGTGACTTGGTGGAGAGTCTCTTCAAGCGCACCCTCGGCATCAAGGACAGTGGCAGCATCCTGCCCGGTCATGGCGGTATGCTTGACCGTTTCGACTCCTCGCTGCTTGCCATCCCTGCTGCGGTCGTTTATCTGTATACTATATCTTTATTCTAAACTA